>Ga0209357_1000102_pt1 | contig 28788 bp, 25 predicted proteins | sample LauGreFBDMM110SD_2_FD_187573 | JGI IMG/M metagenome (GOLD analysis project Ga0209357, IMG submission 187573) | Freshwater lake microbial communities from Lake Michigan, USA - Fa13.BD.MM110.SD (SPAdes) (version 3) | ecosystem: Environmental > Aquatic > Freshwater > Lake | place: Lake Michigan... | reverse complement strand
GGAAATGGAAACCAATGGTTTCGTTGAAGTTGAAACTCCATTCCTGATGCCGTCTACGCCAGAAGGTGCACGCGAATTTCTCGTGCCTTCGCGTAAAGAACCCGGTTCATTTTTTGCGTTGCCGCAATCGCCTCAGTTGTGGAAGCAATTGCTCATGGTTGCCGGAGTCGACAGGTACTACCAGATCGCTCGTTGCCTTCGCGATGAAGACTTGCGCGCTGATCGTCAGTATGAATTTATGCAACTTGATGCCGAGATGTCCTTTGTGTCCCAGGACGATGTACTAGAGAACATCGGTCGTGCAGTAGTTGCAGCGGCCATTGCCGTAACAGGCGAAGCACCTCCCGAGATTGAACGCATCACCTGGCACGACGCAATGAATCGTTTTGGTATTGATAAACCAGATCTTCGGTTCGCAATGGAACTCATTGAATTGACTTCTCTTTTTGCCGGCACTGAATTCAAAGCATTCGCCGGAGCCTCTTGTATCAAGGGCATCTGTGTTGATGCCAAGACATACCCAGAGGCAGCAGCATTTGGACGCAACAAGCTAGATGGTCTCACTGATCGTGCCAAGAAGATCGGTGCAAAAGGGCTCGTATGGATGAAGATTGGTGCAGACGGCGCTATCGATTCACCGGTTGCAAAGTTCCTTAGTGATGACGAAAAGAGTGCACTAGTTGCCGCAATGGGAGCCACAGAAGGCGACTTACTGTTGCTGGTCGCAGACGAATGGGGCACCACATGTGAAGTTCTCGGACAATTGCGCAATGACATTGGTCGACCACCTGTTCATCAAGGACCGTATAAATATGTATGGGTCACTGAGTTCCCGTTGTTTATTGGTATTGATCCGGTTTCTGGTCGCCCTCGTCCTGGACATCACCCGTTCTGCCAGCCACATCCCGATGACATGTCTTTGTTCGATACAGAGCCATTGAAGGTTCGCGCTATGGCGTACGACCTTGTGCTTAACGGTTGGGAATTGGGTTCAGGATCAATTCGTATTCATGAGCCTGAAATGCAACGTCGAGTGTTCAACCAATTGGGAATCAGTGACGAAGAAGCAGACAAGCGATTCGGATTCTTTTTGCAACCGTTCAAGTACGGCGCGCCTCCACATGGTGGATTCGCTTTCGGTATTGATCGTCTTGCTGCAATTTTGGCTGGCGAAGAGAACATTCGTGAAGTCATTGCGTTTCCAAAGACACAGAGCGGTTCTGACCCAATGACGAATGCACCGACACCAGTTGACCCAGCACATCTTGCCGAATTGGGTCTTCGACTGTTGCCACCGCCTGCTTCGTCGTAGCCGTGGATTCGCCTGACCTCTTTACTGCATCGACAGAAGATCGAATCGCGGCGCGGTCACCACTTGCTGCGCGTATGCGTCCTCGTTCTCTCGATGATGTTGTAGGTCAGAGTCATTTAGTTGGGCCAACAGGTCCACTGCGTCGATTGATTGAAAGTGATCGATTGTCGTCGATCATTGTGTGGGGTCCTCCAGGAACTGGGAAGACCACATTGGCTGAACTTGTGGCGTCAACAACTCAACGTGGTTTTGAGCGTTTAAGTGCGGTAACTGCTGGCGTGAAAGATATTCGTGAGGTGATAGAGACTGCACGACGGAGGCTCACCCTTGATGATCGCGGAACCGTTGTTTTTGTCGACGAGATTCATCGGTTCTCTACGGTGCAACAAGATGCTCTGTTGCACGCTGTAGAAAGTGGGCTCATCACTCTTGTGGGTGCAACAACAGAGAATCCAGCGTTCTCTGTCAATCCGGCTCTTCGTAGTCGCTCGTCTGTATTTGCTCTGAAGCCAGTTGATGAAGAAGCGATTATGGAGTTACTCCATCGCGCAGTTGTGATCGAAGGAATTCCTGCAGATGAAGATGCGCTTGAGTTGATTTCTCGACGTGTCACGGGAGATGCTCGCCAAGCCTTGACGGCATTCGAAGTGTGCTGTGCGCTCGCTACAAATGGCCGCATCGACATTGCAGCTGCCACGACGGCCCTCGATACAAGTGTGTCGCGTATGGGGCGAGATGATCATTACGACGTGATCTCAGCATTTATTAAATCCATGCGTGCATCTGATGTAGATGTTGCACTGCATTGGCTCGCCAGAATGTTTGAAGCAGGCGAGGATCCACGTTTCATCGCTCGCCGAATGATGATCTTCGCAAGCGAAGATATTGGAATGGCCGATAACAATGCACTCCTTGTTGCAACTGCAGCAGCCCAAGTGCTTGAGAGGGTTGGATTGCCAGAGGCTCAACTGAATCTTGCTCATGCAGTGATCTACTTGACCCGTGCTCCGAAGAGCCGTGCCGTGATAGATGCAATATCGCGAGCACTGTCAGATGTGCGGGAAGGCCATACGGGGCAAGCACCTCCGACCACTGTGCAACCCCCGTCGTATCTCCCGTTGGGATTAGGTGAATTGCGGTACTACCGTGAAGTCCATGAGGACTCCGAGTAACACAGTCGCAGTGGTGCAGTCATGATGCGCCGCATGTTTTGGTTCGTGTGTGGGGCTATCGCCGGAGCAAGTGCTGTGGTGTGGGTGAAACGAACCATCGTGACTGTGTCTGAGAAATTGACACCTGCCAACATCGCTGACGCCATTACTGCTGGTCTTCGGCGCAGTGTCGTGGCCCTGTCTGACGGCGTGATGTCCTTGATTGATGCATACCGCAATAGGGAAGATTCAGGCCCGGCATCAACGTCATCACCAATGCCCAGTTCGTCTACTGCTCAGGCTCGTCGCCATAACCCACCCCGCCAGAGAACCAGCCATCGCTAAGATGGTGCCTTCATGGCATCGTCGACAAATTCCAGTATCCCGCGCTCAGCTGACGCGCTTCGTGGAGCGTTCTCTGGCTACTTTGCCGACAAGGGACACACCATTGTCCCGTCTGCGAGCCTGATTCCGCACGACCCCACATTGTTGTTCACTGTGGCAGGCATGGTGCCGTTCAAGCCATATTTCATGGGAGACGAAGTCGCTCCATACAACCGTGCAGTCACAGTCCAAAAATGTGTCCGAGCCGGTGGTAAGCACAATGACCTCGACGAAGTTGGGCGTACGAAGCGTCACCTTGTGTTTTTCGAAATGCTTGGCAATTTCAGTTTCGGTGACTATTTCAAATCGGATGCAATTCCCTGGTCATGGGAATTAGTAACAGAGGTCTTCGGTTTCGATGGCGATCGCCTGTGGATCACTGTGCATGAATCAGACGATGAGGCCGAAGCAATGTGGCACGAACAAGTCGGTGTGCCTATGAATCGCATCCAACGACTCGGCGATAAAGACAATTTTTGGCAAGCAGGGGATACAGGGCCATGTGGGCCATGTTCTGAAATTCATATTGATCGCGGCTCAGCATTCGGGCCTGATGGTGGCCCCGCAAACGACCCAACTGGCGACCGTTTTATGGAGTTCTGGAACCTTGTGTTCATGCAGTACAACCAGGCTCCTGATGGTTCCCGCTCGCCATTGCCAAAGCCCAGTATTGATACCGGCGCTGGCCTTGAACGAATTCTTGCGCTGGTACAAGGCGTTGACTCGGTGTGGGAAACAGACGTGTTGTTCCCGATTATTGAACAGGCACAGTCGACAACAGGCGCGCATTACAAGATCGGCGATTACGAGGACCGGAACAGTTTTAGTTTGCGAGTCTTGGCTGAACACGCACGTTCAGCAGCAATGCTGATTAATGACGGTGTTTTTCCAAGTAATGAAAACCGTGGCTATGTGCTGCGACGTATTATTCGTCGCGCAGTTCGTCACGCATACTTGCTTGGAACCGAGAAACTTGTTATGCCGTCATTGGCCAATACCGCTATCGATGTCATGGCTAATGCGTACCCCGATATAGCGAAGAACAAGGACTTTGTGTTGGGTGTTCTGACAAAGGAAGAGGAGCGGTTCCGCCATACCTTGAAGACTGGCTTATCAATCCTTGAAGATGATTTGTCTGCAGGCGGCAAGAAGTTATCTGGCACGTCTGCATTCCTTCTTCACGACACATACGGTTTTCCATTGGAACTCACGCAAGAGATTGCCAGTGAACGTGGTGTTGAAGTTGACATCGCTGGCTTCCAGTCTGAGATGAACGAGCAAAAGACACGTGCCAAGAGTGCTCGCAAGTCCGGCCGTTCAGATGCGGATCGTGTCGAGGCATACCGCGAGGTCATGGAAACTCATGGCGTCACCGAGTTCGTTGGCTATGTTCATGACTCGTCTGAATCAACTGTCCTTGCCGTCATTGACGGTGATGATTCATGTGTTGAAGTGTTCCTTGATCACACTCCGTTCTACGCCGAGAGCGGTGGACAGGCTGGCGATATCGGAATCATCAGCGGCGATGGTTTTGAATTGTCAGTTATTGATACAAACTTCGCTTTGCCAGGACTTCGTCGACACGTGTGCCGAGTTGTGTCCGGAGAGCCCACCGAAGGGGTGGCTGTCTCTGCTCGCATAGACGTTGATGCGCGCACTGCTACTCGTCGCAACCACACCGGAACGCATGTTTTGCATTGGGCGCTACGTACGGTACTAGGTGAACACGTGAAGCAAGCAGGTTCGCTTGTGTCTCCTGACAGATTGCGATTCGACTTCAGTCACTATGACGGGGTCACGGCCGAAGAGATAATCAAAATCGAGAATTTGGCGAATGCTCAGGTGTTAGCCAATTCACCAGTCACTGCAACTGAATCTTCTAAAGAAGAAGCACTCGCTGCTGGAGCTATTGCTTTCTTCGGCGATAAATATGGTGACGTCGTGCGCGTCTTGAATGCTGGTGCCTCCACAGAATTATGTGGCGGTACGCATGTGTCTGCAACAGGCGACATTGGCTTCATCAAGATCATTGGGGAATCTTCGATTGGTTCGAACTTGCGTCGTATTGAGGCTGTTACTGGCGCAAACGCCGTTTCATATATGCAGCGCAATGATGCCATTCTGAATGAAATCTCTCAGGCAGTTGGCGTGCGCCCTGACGAAGCTGTTACCGGGGTAACGCGAAGACTTGATGAACTGAAAGCTGCTCATGACGAGATCAAAGTTTTGCGTGGGAAGTTGTCGGTTGGACGTGCAATTGAGTTAGCAGCTACAGCAGTCGATGGTCTTGTCGTTGCGCGTGTTGATGGTATTACCGCCGGAGATGTGCGAGACCTTGCAATAGCGATTCGCCAACAGCCCGGCGTTATTGCAGTGATTGTTGGTGCTGTCACTGATACTGGTGGAGTGTCGCTCGTTGCGGCAACCACGTCTGCGGTGAAAGGTAACGCGTCAGAGCTTATTAGGGAAGCCGCCCAAGCAGTAGGCGGAGGCGGAGGAGGCAAAGGTGACATTGCAACGGCTGGTGGAAAAAATCCGGCTGCACTCGATGAAGCGTTACAACTTGCACAGGACAAGGCCCGAGCCGCTATCGGTTCGATTGCATAATTCGTGAGAGTGCTTGGCATTGATCTCGGTTCGAAGCGAATCGGCATTGCAACATCTGATCGCAGTGGCACTATCGCAACCCCGTACACCGTGTTGCTGCGATGTGGATCCATGGGTGGCGATCACCGCAATATCGCAAAGATGGTTGTTGAAGAAGAGGCTGAAGCAGTAATCGTGGGACTGCCCTTGAATATGGATGGCTCAGAAGGAAAGGCTGCACAAGCTGCCCGAGTCGAAGCAGCACGCATGGCTACGGTTGTGGGGGTACCGGTCCATGTTCATGATGAACGTCTGACAACGGTGGAAGCAGATCGAGTGTTGATGGAACAAAAGATGAATGCTCAAGCGCGTCGCCGCGTTGTTGACAAAGTTGCTGCAGCGGTCATGTTGCAATCATGGTTAGACACCCAAGCCCATCAGGCCAACTCATGACAGGTGACCCACTTCTTCCTAATAACTGGCACGATGATCCGTGGGATCGGGTGACTGCAGTGTCGGAGGATTCACTTGAATCGACTCCTCCTGAATTGCGGCAACTGCGAGGGGTAACGCGCACTGTTGCTGTTGTCCTAGCAGCGTCGCTGCTGTTGCTTGGGTGCATGGGGTGGTGGACTGCTCGTGTTCTTAATCCGTCCGGCGCACCAGGAGTTGCTGTCAATTTCACGGTAAATGATGGCGACACAATTTCGTCTGTTGCTTCGCGCTTAAAAAGCGCCGGCATTATTGGCAATTCCACAATTTTTCGTTGGTACGTCTCTACGAAGGGGACGGTCGCCCTCACCCCTGGCTATTACGCGTTACAGCCCAAGGACAACGCGGGATCAATTATCGAAACATTGTCAACTCCGCCAGCTCAGACCTTCATCTCCGTCACCTTCCCTGAAGGAATGACCGTGAATCAAATGGCGCAGAGACTCTCCGAGAAGATGACTTTTATGAAGCCAGAAGATTTTCAGGCTGCTGTAAATAGTCCTGACACCGTGTCATCGTTACGGCCGAAATCAGTGACATCACTTGAGGGTTTGTTGTTTCCAGATACGTATCAAATTTCAGGAGATGACACAGAATCTCGAGTCGTTACTCGTTTGGCGTCAATGATGGAGCGGGTGGCTCGACAAGTCGATTTGGCAGCTGGAGCTAAGGCCCGAGGGTTTCGTCCGTATGAGATTTTGATTATTGCCTCCTTGATCGAACGCGAAGCCAAAGTCGCGACTGATCGCTCAAAGATTGCACAAGTCATTTACAACCGCTTAGCGAAGAAGATGAAACTAGAAATTGATGCTTCGGTAAAATACGGTCAAGATCCTTCAATGAGTTGGACTGATATGAAGGCCACAGACACTCCGTACAACACATATATCAATCCAGGATTACCTCCAACTCCAATTGCAAACCCAGGCAAGGCTTCAATTCAGGCTGCTCTCGCACCCTTCGGATCACCTCCCGCAAGCGACCCAGCTTGCACAGGTCTTCCTGCTGGCGTGAAGTGTGAATACTTGTACTACGTCCTCGCGGATGAAGCGGGTGGTCATGTGTTTGCAACCACATACGAACAGCACTTGTTGAACGTAGAGAAATCTAAAACTGCGGGTCTACTGCCATGAGTGCGATTGCAGCAGTAATCGGATCCCCAATATCGCATTCACTGTCACCTGCCATACATAACGCAGCCTTCGAAGCTGCGAAACGCAATGGCGAATATGTTGCTGTGGAATGCGGCATCAGTGACACCGAGGCAACAATGGCAAATCTTCAGTCGGCGGGCCTTGTCGGATTGTCGGTCACGATGCCTTTGAAAGAAGCAGTCATTGATTGCTTGGACTTTGTGACTCCTGACGCCGACTTTTTAAATGCCGTGAATTGCATTTCGTTCGGGTCTACGGGGTCAATTGGGCACAACACGGATGGCGATGGGTGTTGTGATGCCCTGATTGAACAGGGTGGTGCTCGCTTGCGCGGGGCAACTGTTGTTTTACTCGGTGCTGGTGGCACTGCGCGTTCTATTGCGCTTGCGCTTGTTCGACGCGGGGCTCATGTGGTCGTTGTGAATCGGACACAGTCTCATGCGATGGAACTTGTGGGTTCTTTTGCTGCATTCGGAGACGAAGCATCAATTTCTGTGGGGGACCAGAGCAGCATTGCCTCTGCGTCAATATTGATTAATGCAACATCTGTCGGCATGAATAGTTCTGACATGCCAGTTGACCCATCAGTGCTTCACAACCAATTGACTGTTCTTGATGCTGTCTATTCACCACTAGAGACATCGTTGCTTTCTGTCGCTCGCGTGACCGGCGCCACGGTGGTAGATGGGCTCTGGATGCTGATTCATCAAGCTCGACACCAGCAAAAACTCTGGTTTGGGGAATTCTCGGACGCATCGGTGATGCGATTAGCTGCAGAGCGGGAACTTTCCGCTCGCCGCAAGTAGTCTGAAAACTGTGCTTAGGTACCTCACAGCCGGTGAATCTCATGGTCGCGCCCTCACAGTTATTGTCGAGGGTCTTCCTGCAGGTCTCCCCATTTTGGCCGAACATATTGAATCTGAATTAGCTCGTCGTCGACTTGGTTATGGCAGAGGCCCTCGTCAGCGCTTTGAAGAAGATCGCGTCACCTTGGTTGGTGGAGTCCGTCACGGCCGCACGCTTGGTTCTCCTATCTCAATCGAAATTCAAAATTCCGAGTGGTTCCGTGACGATAAGTGGCACGCAGAAATGTCACCAGAGCCCGGAGCAACTGAGTTTCCTTTGACCCAACCACGTCCGGGTCATGCAGATCTCGTGGGAATGCAAAAGTATGGCTTTACAGATGCTCGCGATGTGCTTGAACGTGCAAGCGCGCGTGAAACCGCTGCTCGTGTTGCAGCTGGTGCATTGGCAAAACAGTTGTTGTCCCATCTTGGCGTCGGAGTTCTTAGCCACGTGGTTCGCATGGGAGATGCCGCAGCCCCATCAATCACGTTGCCCACCATGGCCGATTTGGCTGCAATTGATACATCAGAAGTGCGTTGTTTTTCACAGTCTGGCGAAGACGCCATGATTGCAGCCATTAAAGCGGCTGCTCGTGAAGGTGATTCCCTCGGAGGAATTGTTGAAGTTATTGCCCATGGAGTTCCCATTGGACTAGGAAGTCATGTTCATTGGGATCGCAAGATCGACGCTCTGTTGGCACAAGCAATCATGAGCATTCAAGCAGTCAAGGCTGTCGAGATTGGTGACGGTTGGGAGATTGCTGGTTTGCGTGGTAGCCAAGCCCATGACCCAATCTCGTGGGACGAAATCAGTCATCGATATGTGCGTGACTCTCATCGTTCGGGCGGTACAGAAGGCGGCATCACAACCGGCGAACCTCTCATTGTGCGTGTAGCCATGAAGCCCCTGTCCACCTTGAACAGGCCAACCTTGAAGACCGTTGACACGGTGACTAAAGAAGAAACCGTCAGCTTCAAAGAACGTACAGATGTCACGGCAGTGCCAGCCATGGGCGTTATTGCTGAGACAATGGTCGCATTAGTGCTTGCCGCAGAGGCCCAACGCAAGTTTGGCGGGGACTCCCTGTCGGAATTCGTTCGCAACGCAACGTCATTTCGAGCAACACTAGAGTCGTGACCCGAACAGAACCCTGCATTGTCCTCGTTGGACTTATGGGCACAGGGAAAACCACGGTGGCGCGATTGCTCGCAGAGCATCGCCATGCAGAACTGCTTGATACAGACAAACTGATTGAGGCTCGTGATGGTCGATCAGTACGGGAAATTTTTGCCGAGTCAGGTGAAGCCACTTTTCGAGAACTCGAATCAGAAGTATTGCGTGAGTGTCTTGCTCGTCCAGGAAGCCCGGTCATTGCGGGTGCTGGGGGAGTTGTGGTGCGAGAGCAAAATAGAGCGATGCTTGATCTCGCGCGAGATGCTGGCTTAGCAGTAGTTGTATGGCTGCATGCACGACCTGAAGTTCTTTCGGAACGGACTGCCAAGGGCGTACACCGGCCGTTGCTTGATAATGACCGAATGGGAACGTTGACTCAGATGTCTGAAGATCGAGGCCCGCTCTATGCTTCGGTTGCGGACATTGTTATTGATGTGTCAGATAGAAGCATCGAATCAGTTGTTGAATTATTGATAGATGCTTTAGATGAGCAAGAAGAATTTGTAGGAAAAGATCATGAGTGACGCAGTAGAAGAGATTGTCAATCTGGGCGACCGTTCATATTCAGTAGTAGTTGGTCATGGAGTCCTGTCTCGTACAAAAGAGATGATTCCATCATCCGCTCGACGTGTTGCCATTGTGACTCAGGACGGAATACCGCCTGCGTATATCCCGACGTTCGGAGACCTTGAAGTCTCAATGCACATCATCGGGGCAGGGGAAAGTCATAAGACTCTCACCACTATCGAACGCTTGTGTCGCGAGTTTTCTCAGGCAGGGCTCACTCGTGGAGATGTGATTGTTGCAGTAGGGGGCGGAATGGTCACTGATGTTGCAGGTTTCGCCGCAGCCTCCTATCACCGTGGAATTCCAGTCGTGCATGTCGCTACGTCGTTGCTGGCCATGATTGATGCTGCTGTTGGTGGGAAAACTGGCGTAAACATTGCCGAAGGCAAAAACCTTGTTGGCGCTTATTGGCAGCCCCATGGTGTTGTGTGTGAAATGGATGCACTTGAGACTTTGCCTGAACGCGAGATGCGTTGTGGCTTGGGCGAGATGGCTAAGTACCACTTCATTGCTCGTGAAGACCTGAGTTCCTTGGCCATGGTTGATCGAATCGCACGTTGCGTTCGTATCAAGGCTGACATCGTGTCGGCAGACGAGCGTGAAGGTGGAATTCGTGCATTGCTGAATTATGGGCACACTTTGGCCCATGCCTTAGAAATCGCAACAGATTTTTCTATCGCGCACGGCGAGGCCGTTGCAATTGGTGTCTTGTATGCAGCACATCTTGCGCACCGTATGGGTCGGATTGATTCCGCTCGGGTTGACCAGCATTATGAAGTGGTGCATGGTGTGTACGGCTTACGTCATGCATTGCCAAATGGGATTACACCTGATCAGCTCATTATTGATATGGGCCGAGACAAGAAGGCAATCGAGTCCATCACCTTTGTTCTTGACTCAGCGACTGGGCTTGAAGTGGTGTCCGGAATTTCTGATGTAAAGATTCGCGAAGCCCTCACGGATCTCATCACTCGCCTCGGGTAGCCATGTATCGCACAGAGCGACTGCTGATGCGCGAATGGGTAGAGGCAGACATCAAACCGTTCTCTCAGATGTGTGCGGACCCACAGGTCATGAGATATTTCCCATCGGTCATGACTTATGACGAATGTGTCAGTTTCGTTGAACGACAGATGCAGGGTCATATTGAAAATGGTTTCGGTCTATGGGCTATAGAACTCGATGGAGTCTTTGCTGGATTCACGGGTTTGGCCCGGGCAACGTTTGCAACAACTTTTACTCCATGTGTTGAAGTTGGTTGGCGACTTGCCCCATGGGCGTGGGGCAAGGGTTATGCATCAGAGGCGGCGAAGGAATCATTGCGAATCGGATTTGAAGAACACCAGATCTCAGAGATTTTTTCTTTTACGACCCGTACGAATGCGCCGAGCGAGGCTGTGATGAAGCGAGTCGGGATGAAGCGCCAAGAGGACCTCGATTTTGAACATCCAAACACTCCTGGGTGGTGGGGCCAGTCTCACATCGTTTATTCCATCGATCAGCCAACCTGGGCAGAGTACGGTGGCTGATATGTCTTTGTCGTCCATCCTTCTCATACATGGCCCCAATTTGAACTTGCTAGGCACTCGCGAGCCTGAGGTGTACGGTCACGCCACATTGGCAGATCATGTAGCAACTGTTGTCGCTACTGCGTCAGGGCACGGCATTTCGGTCGAGCATGTTCAGACAAATACTGAAGGCGAAATGGTGAACGCGATTCATGCAGCCAACGGCAAAGCAGAAGGCATCATCATCAATGCTGGTGCATTCACTCATTATTCCTGGGCAGTACATGATGCGCTGAAGTCATATCCCGGCAACATCGTGGAAGTGCATCTATCTAACCCTGGTGCACGGGAACAGTTTCGACATGTCAGTGTTCTTTCTCCTGTCGTGAACGGAACGATTTCCGGATTCGGTGGGCTGGGGTACGCGCTTGCAGTTGAGGCGTTGGTGGAATTAGCGGATCAGTAATGGATGTGTCGAGCCGCCTCCCTCGCCTTAGTAGCGGTGATGGTGCCGAGTTTGTTCTCATACTTCGTCTCGAAGACATTCGTTGGCTGACAGGGTTCACTGGTGGTACTGCTCAACTTCTTGTGCGTCGTAGTACTCATGAGGCATGGCTGCTCGTTGACGGTCGTTATTTTGAACGCGCGACAGACGAGATCGGTTCTTCGCATGCGTCTGTACATATTGAACGAGTTGTTCCCGAGGTCTCAACAGATGAGATGATTGCGCAAATAGTTAGCGATTCGTCGGTTGCTGTAGATCCGACTCACGTGACAGCTCATTTCATGACAGTTCTACAAAGTCATTGCGCTGTCATTCATGAGCGCACTCAGCTCGATGACTTACGGCGAGTGAAAGATGATGCAGAGATCTCTCTCATTGCGTCTGCTGCGGGTATTGCTGACAATGCATTATCTTTCGTCGTTGCAGACGGTTTGGCGGGCAAAACTGAAAAGCAAATTCGTAATCGACTTGATCATTTGATGCGCGAAGCCGGAGCTGATGATGTTGCTTTTGACACCATTGTTGCCACCGGTCCTCTCGGCGCACGACCTCACCATGAACCATCAGACGCAATTGTGGAAGACGGTCACGGAGTCGTGATTGACTTCGGAGCGATGGTGCAGGGGTATAAGAGTGACATGACTCGGACCATTCGAGTCGGGGCTGTATCAGCCGAATATCAGCGCATGTTTGACTTGGTTATTGAGGCTGAAGCGGCAGGCATCGCATCTGTGAGGGCCGGAGTTGTAGGCGCGGCGGTGGATGCAGCAGCCAGGGCAGTGTTTCTTCGAGAGGGTGTCGACCATGAGTACGTTCATGGCACTGGGCACGGAATAGGCCTGTATATCCATGAACAGCCCATCCTTTCGCCTCGTTGCACAGCAGTCTTGGCAGTCAATGAGGTGGTGACAGTGGAGCCTGGGCTCTATCGTGGTGGGGTAGGCGGCGTTCGAATCGAAGATTTGGTCGTTGTCACCGGCGATTCGTGCCGAATTCTTACGCACACCCCCAAGGACCTCACATGCCCGCGATCACCACGAACGATCTGAAAAACGGAATCACACTCCAACTCGACAACGGACTCTTTACCGTTGTTGAATTCCAGCACGTGAAGCCTGGAAAAGGTGGAGCCTTTGTCCGCACCAAGTTGCGCAACCTGAAGAACGGCAATGTATTAGAAAAAACCTTCAACGCAGGTATTCGTGTTGAGCAAGCGATTCTTGACAAGCGAGACATGCAGTTCTTGTACAAAGACGGCGATGACTTCGTATTCATGGACACTGACTCTTATGACCAAATGACTGTTACGCCAGCAGCTCTCGGTGATGCAGCGGATTACCTTGTGGAACAAGCGATGGCCATCATCGCTTATCACAACGGAGAAATCATCACAGTTGAAATTCCAGCTTCAGCAGAATTGGTCATCGCAGATACAGAGCCAGGTTTGCAGGGCGATCGTGTATCGGGTGCGCGCAAATCAGCCACGCTTGAGACCGGAAAAGTTATTCAGGTTCCGTTGTTTATTAATGTGGGCGACAAAGTAAAGGTTGACACTCGCACAGGCGACTACGTCACACGCGTCTAATGGCCCGTGATCCGGAATCATTCCGCGCCAGTGACGAAAGGACTGATGCTCGCGAGCAAGCAGTCATTTTTTTATACGAGTCAGAGCAGCGTTCAATGTCGCCTCTCGAATTATTGGCTGACAGGGGAGTCGCGTCTGCTGATCTCACTGGTGAATTACTAAACGGCATTGAGGCGCACCGGGTTGCCATCGATGAACAAATCGTCACCCACGCTAAAGGCTGGGCGCTCGACCGCATGCCAGCACTTGACCGAGCCATACTTCGGCTCGCCATATATGAATTGACTTCTCGGCCCGACGTACCCATCGCAGTGGTTATTGATGAAGCAGTCGAATTAGCGAAACGATTCTCTACAGATGACTCGGGACGATTCGTTAATGGTGTTCTAGCGGCGGTCGCAAAGACAGCACGTCCCGTTCTGTAAATATAGATACATGGGTTCCGAAGTCGACGGCGTTGAGGCTCTCACGTTTCGAGACCGGATAACACAGACTTCATTGTGGACGTGGACTGTTGTCCTGTTATGTGTCTGTTCGACGGTTGCGACAACGCGTTTGCAGTGGGATATTCACCGCGGTCTTGGAACCTCGTCATTTGACGTGGGGTTGTATGACCAGGGCATCTGGTTGTTGTCTCGGTTTGAAGCACCATTTGTGACATTGATGGGTCGCAATCTGCTTGGCGATCACGCTTCTCTTATTTTGCTGCTAGTTGCTCCGCTGTATTGGATATGGCCTGGTACGGAGACGCTTCTGGCGTTGCAGTCTTTTGTTGTTGCGGCCGGAGCACTACCGATCTATTTCTTCGCCCGTCGACATCTCAATAGTGCAGCTCTCGGTTGTGCATTCGCAGTTGTGTGGCTTGTGAATCCCGCGGTGAATGGCACCATCTTTGAGAACTATCATCCGGATTCCTTTTTGGGCTTGTTTGTCCCTGTTGCCATAGTTTCTGCACTCACCAAACGGTGGCGTTGGTATTGGGTTGCAGTGATTCTGTCGCTGTTGGTCAAAGAGGACGTTGTCTTAGTCATAGTTCCGCTGGGAGCGATGTTGGCAATACGTGGTGAAACACGTCGAGGAATTCTTACAATCGGTGTTGCTATTTCTGCTGCCTTGTTGGGCATGTTTGTTCTAATGAAGAATCTCATTGGGGTTCCCACTCGCAACGGTTGGCGAATTCCTTTTGGTGGTTTTTCCGGTTTCATCAAAGAAAGTTTTACTAACCCCACGAATGTGATTGAGTACTTAACATCTGAAGGACGATTGATGTACTGGTGGAAGATGTTTGCACCGTTTGCGTTGCTGAGTCTCCTTGCTCCCGAAGTCGCAATGATCAGCGTGCTGGTGCTTGTCGGCAACACAGTAAGCAATTTCTGGTATCAGTTCCATATCGAGTACCACTATTCACTTGTCGCAGTTCCGGCGTTACTCATCGCGACGATTGTAGGAGTGGGGCGTCTTGGAGTTGGATTGCGACGAGGTCTCGTTGTCGTTGTCGTGGTCTCATCATTGTGGAGTGCATCGGTGTGGTCATACGTGCCATTTCGGTTGGATAAGTACCCGCATTGGGGGGCAGAACACCCAGTCGCTGCGGCTGCCGATGAGATGTATGCCGCGATTCCACCGAAGGCAAAGATTTCGGTCTTTCACTCCACCGCTCCGCATCTGGCGCATCGAAAAGAGATTTATCAGTTCCCCAATCCGTTTCGTATCGTGATGTACGGACCTGATACGTCGACGGAAGGCCAACGCAGCCCCTTGGCTGATGGTATTGAATTTGTACTTCTCCCAAGAGTCCTTGATAAAGAGAATCTCAAAGACTGGAACGACGTCTCGGCTGATTTCTATGAATACAAGGCAAACAACTACTGGCAACTGTTTGCCCGAAAGGCCCCCTAGCGCTTCGTCCTATCTGAGTGCTATAGTGCAGTCGACCGTAAAACGGGTCCTGTGAGGCTCGAACGGAAGGACAATATGGCTGGATTCTTCATGCACGCACGCCCCTCGCGAGGGGCGTTTTTCATGCCTGTCCTTCCAGAGGTACTTGCACCATGAGCTCAACCTCGACAGCGTCTTCCGAGATTCTCGGCGTCACTGATGTTGACAAGGCGTTGAAGCGCATCGCTCACGAGATCGTTGAACGAAATTCTGATTTATCTGATGTGGTCATCGTCGGCATGCAGACGGGTGGAACTTGGATCGCGAGCCGGCTCCACAACAACATCGCTCAGATTTCCCCTGCGGTATCTGTCCCTCTCGGAGCAGTTGATATCTCCATGTATCGAGACGACTTCAGTCTTCGACCCCTAGTCCTTTCGGCACCCACTGATATCCCTGTCGACCTGACTGGCCGTACTGTCGTTCTTGTTGATGACGTCTTGTTCACAGGGCGCACGGTACGCGCGGCACTGGAAGCACTGAATGACCATGGGCGTCCACGTGCTGTGCAACTGGCGGTCATGGTTGATCGCGGACATCGAGAATTGCCTATTCGTCCTGACTATGTGGGAAAGAACATTCCAACGCACTTTTCTGACGAAGTCAGTGTCGGGCCAGACGGAGTTACTGTCGTGACTGCATCAGGGGAATCGCAATGAAGCATCTCTTGTCGACGCGCGACCTCGGCACTGAAGACATTGTCTCGATCTTGGCGATGGCTGACCACATGGCAGAAATCAATTCGCGAGCAGTGCCCAAGGTTCCTGCGTTGCGGGGTCGCACGGTAGCCAGTGTGTTCTTTGAAGACTCCACACGAACCCGCCTGAGTTTTGAAACCGCAGCAACCAGGCTTTCTGCAGAAGTGATGACCTTCACGGCCAGTTCCTCGAGTGTCAATAAGGGGGAAAGTTTGCGCGACACCATTGAGACATTGTCTGCGATGGGTGTTGACGCGTTTGTGGTTCGTCATAAGTCAAGTGGTGCCCCTCAGCAAATCACGCAATGGACAGATGCCGCAGTTATCAATGCGGGCGATGGCTGGCACCAACACCCAACACAAGCTCTCTTAGATGCCTACACAATCACTCGTAACTTCAATGAATTGAATTCGATGCAGGGCCGAACTGTTGCGATTGTTGGGGATATCAAACATTCGCGAGTCGCTCGCAGTGGTATCGACGTGTTCACGCGTCTAGGGGCGAAGGTTGTCTTGGTGGCTCCCACGGCGTTCTTGCCAAGTTCACTTGACGGCTGGGGAGTAACTACAGCTGATTCACTCGACGAAGTTATTGGCGTGGTCGATGTGGTGTACATGCTTCGCATTCAACGTGAACGAATCGATGCAGCGCAGATGCCAAGTCTTCGTGAGTACAGCTCGCTGTTTGCGCTCACACCTGAGCGCGCGGCACGGATGCAAAGCCATGCATTGCTACTTCATCCCGGCCCCATCAATCGTGGTGTCGAAATGATTGTTGATCCATCTCTGGTCCCCGGCTCACGCATTCTGCAACAAGTCACTAACGGAATCTCCATCCGCATGGCTGTGCTCTTCAGTCTTCTTGGTGGCGATGCCACGACCACATTGCAGAATGGAGTCGAGGCATGAGCGCCAAAGGCAAATCAATAGTTATTCGTGGCGCAACAGTTGTGAATCCTGATGCCATGTTTGTGGCTGATGTTCGTATCGCCGATGGTGTTATCGAAGCCATCGGGGACGCACTCACCGGAGACATTGTTCTGGAAGCATCAGGTTGCTATGTATCGTCTGGCTTCGTCGACCTTCATACGCATCTTCGTGAACCCGGCAAAGAAGAAGCTGAGACTATTGAATCGGGCAGTCGCGCTGCCGTTCTTGGTGGGTTCACTGCTGTTGTAGCGATGCCAAACACTGATCCTGCTCAAGACAACGTGGCAACTGTTCAGTTCGTTCGTGATCGTGGGCGTGCTGTCGGTCTGTGTGAAGTGATTCCGTCGGGGTGCATCACTGTTGGTCGCCTTGGCGCACAATTAGTTCCTTTTGAACAATTAGCTAAGGAAGGCGTCACGTTATTTACTGATGATGGCACCGGAGTACAAGATGCACTGGTGATGCAACGCGCGCTAATGGTGGCACAGCGTTTGAACTTGACTCTTTCTCAGCATTGTGAAGTTGCAAGCATGACGGTGGGTGCAGTGATGCACGACGGTGCGTGTTGTTCCACGATGGGAGTGCCAGGATGGCCGTCGGCGGCTGAAGAAGAAATGGTGCGACGCGATATCGAGCTCGTGCGCATGACAGGGGCGCGGGAGCATTTCATGCATCTCTCTACAAAGGGAAGTGTTGAATTAGTTCGTGCGGCAAAGGCCGAGGGTCTTCCTGTGACGGCTGAAGTTACTCCTCATCACATTTCCCTCACTGACGAACTGCTCTCGGGGTTTGACCCGATCTTTAAGGTCAATCCACCATTGCGCACAATGGCTGATATCTCAGCACTGCGCGAAGGTCTTACTGACGGAACTATCGATGCAATTGCTACTGACCATGCGCCACACGCTGGTCACACAAAAGAGCAAACACTCGATACAGCGCCACCAGGAATGTTGGGACTTGAAACTGCACTAGGTGTTGTCAACACCGCCGTCACTTTGTCGCCTCAGAAGATTGCTGCCGTGATGTCATGGAACCCAGCAGTTATCGCAAGTATCTCTGACCATCAGGGCCGACCAATCGCGGTTGGTGAACCAGCACACATCGCAGTATGGGACACCACCACCGTGTGGTCCGTTTCTCGCGATGAACTTGCAAGTCGCAGTACTAATACGCCGTATCACGGCATGGAACTTCGGGGCCGCGTGCGGCACACGATCTACAACGGCCAACTGGTCGTGCAGGAAGGGAAGGCACTCGCGTGAGTACCGACATTACAAATATTGCACTCGTGCTTGAAGATGGTTCGGTCTTTGAAGGAGAAGCAGTGGGGTATATGCCAGAAAACGGCATCGCAGCCGGTGAGGTTGTGTTTCATACGGCCCTGACTGGTTATCAGGAGGTATTCACTGACCCGTCGTATGCGGGCCAGATCATCACTTTCACCACCTCACATATTGGTAACTACGGCGTCACTCCAATCGACTCTGAATCGCGCGGGACGTTTGCTCGTGGTGTCATTATGCGCGACATGGCTCGTCGTCACAGTAATTGGCGGAGCGAATCAAGCCTCGATGCAATGTTGAAAGCACAGAAGCTTCCAGGAGTAGCAGGGCTTGACACACGTCGGCTCACCCGATTGCTGCGCGACTCTGGATCACTGCGTGGTGCATTTGGAACTGCAGATCAATCTGCCCTGCTTGCCGCAGCAAAAAATGAAAAAGGAACATCCGGAATTGACTTGGTATCGGAGGTAACAACACCACAGCCCTACACAGTCGGTGATGGCAAGTTCAATGTGATCGCATACGACTTCGGAATTAAGACAACTATTCTTCGTCATCTCTCTGAAATAGCAACCGTGACAGTGGTCCCTGCCGGCATGACTGCAGAAGAAGTGTTGTCACTTTCGCCACAAGGGGTTTTCTTGTCGAACGGGCCTGGTGACCCTGAAATGGTCATGGGCGCCACAGATGCGATCCGTTCAATTGTTGAAGCAGGCGTTCCGACTTTCGGAATTTGTCTCGGGCATCAGTTGTTGTCTCGTGCATTCGGTGGACACACGTTCAAGTTGCCCTTTGGACACCACGGTGCAAATCACCCGGTCCGCCACATCGCAACCGGATCAGTTGAGATCACTAGCCAAAACCACAACTTCTGCGTTGACCCTGATTCATTATCGGGAGTTGCTGACATTACGCACGTGAATCTCAATGACCACACCAACGAAGGAATGCGCTTGCGCGACTATCGCGCTTTCAGTGTGCAGTATCACCCTGAAGCGGGGCCAGGTCCACATGACAGTCAGTACTTATTCGGACAATTCGCTGAACTCATGGAGGAAAAATAATGCCTCGCCGCAATGATCTACACACAATCCTCATTATTGGTTCTGGACCAATTGTTATTGGTCAAGCATGCGAGTTTGACTATTCAGGTACTCAAGCATGTCGGGTGCTGAAGGAAGAGGGCTACAGAGTCATTCTGGCTAACTCAAACCCAGCGACGATCATGACCGACCCAGACTTTGCTGATCGCACATATATTGAACCGTTAACGCCAGAGATTTTGGCGCGCATCATTGAACGCGAGAAGCCAGATGCTGTGCTGCCAACTCTCGGTGGACAAACAGGTCTGAACCTGGCGATGGCACTGTTTGAAAAGGGCCTAGTTGGTGTTCCGGGTACTCCCGAACTGATTGGGGCAAATGCTGAAGCAATTGCCACTGCAGAAGATCGTGACAAGTTCAAACAAGCGATGATTGAAATCGGTCTCAGCGTTCCTCATAGTGGTATCGCACACAATATGGATCAAGCAACAGAAGTCTTGAAGGAAATCGGGCTTCCCGTCATTATTCGTCCTGCTTACATCCTTGGCGGACGCGGAACCGGAATTGCAAACACGATGGAAGAGTTCCTAAAGCTTGCATCGATCGGACTTGATGCAAGCCCAATTAAGGAGATCCTTGTAGAGACGTCAATCGTCGGTTGGAAGGAATACGAGCTTGAAGTTATGCGCGATCATGCTGATAATTGCGTCATCATCTGCAGTATTGAAAACTTCGACCCCATGGGTGTACACACGGGTGATTCCATCACTGTTGCTCCAGCACAGACTTTGTCTGATGTGGAATACCAGAAGATGCGTGATGCGGCATTCGCATGTATTCGACGCGTCGGTGTGGAAACAGGTGGCTCAAACGTTCAGTTCGCACTGAATCCTGCAAATGGTGATCTTGTAGTCATTGAAATGAATCCACGCGTGTCGCGATCTTCAGCCTTGGCCTCTAAAGCAACAGGGTTTCCCATTGCGAAGATTGCTGCCAAACTGGCAGTTGGGTACACGCTTGACGAAATTTCAAACGACATCACGAAGATGACTCCAGCAAGTTTTGAACCAACCATCGACTATGTGGTCACAAAAATCCCTCGATGGGCGTTTGAAAAACTTCCGGGCACGTCTGGAGTATTGGGCACACAGATGCAGAGTGTCGGTGAAGTGATGTCTATTGGGCGTACATTTCCTGAAAGTTTGCAAAAGGCTCTTCGGTCACTTGAACAGGGAAGGCTCGGCCTGAATTGTGACAGTGGAGAATCGTTGTACGACGGTCTCAGTGATGTGGATCTGCTGATGAAGGCGTCTATTGCTACCCCCGAGAGAATCTTCCAAGTCGGTGAGGCTCTTCGTCGAGGCATGAGTGTTGATCAGGTACACGATGCAACAAAGATTGACGTGTGGTTTCTTGACCAAATGCAGATCATCGTTGATGAGCGTCATTCGTTGGAAGGAAAGACTTTGACCCAACTGAGTCGATATGAATTGCGCCGTGCAAAGCGGCTCGGATTTTCCGATGGTCAACTTGCACATGTTCTCAAAGAGGACGAAATGGCAGTTCGTTCATATCGTGAATCGTTGGGAATCATCCCCACCTACAAGACCGTCGATACGTGTAGTGCAGAGTTTGATGCACAGACGCCGTATCACTACTCAACCTATGAGGATGAAAATGAAGTCCGTCCGTCAAGTAAGCCGCGGGTAATCATTCTTGGTTCCGGGCCGAACCGTATTGGTCAAGGAATTGAATTTGATTATTGCTGCGTTCATGCAAGTTTCGCATTGCGTGCCGCTGGATATGAGACCGTCATGATTAACTGCAACCCAGAAACTGTTTCAACTGACTACGACACTTCTGATCGTCTTTACTTCGAGCCTTTGACTCGTGAAGATGTCTTGAATGTCATCGCCGCTGAGACGCTTGCGTCTGGTGGCGTAGCTCCAAAGGTAATCGTTGGTCTTGGTGGGCAAACACCGTTGAAATTGTCTGGTCTCATTGACCCTGCATTGATTGCGGGAACTTCTCCACATTCGATCGACCTTGCAGAAGATCGTGAGAAGTGGAATCAGTTGTGCGATTCTTTGTCAATTCCCCAGCCCCCGGGTGGAACCGCTGTCACGTTTGCAGAAGCAAGCGTGATCGCTCAACGTGTTGGCTATCCGGTTTTGGTCCGCCCTAGCTATGTACTTGGTGGACGAGCAATGCAGATTGTGCATGATGCGCAGGCATTGGAAAGCGCTATGGACCAAATGGCACGCGATGGAAGCCTTGGCAGAGAAGGTGGTCTTTCTGCTGAACGTCCTGTCCTCGTCGACCACTTCTTGGAAGATGCAACAGAAGTAGATGTGGATGCAATTCGTGACCATACAGGTGAAGTTCTCATCGGTGGAGTTATGGAACACGTGGAAGAGGCCGGAGTTCACTCTGGTGACTCGGCATGCGCCATTCCGCCACAGACTCTTCCTGCTTGGGTCGTCGAAGTCATCAGTGCATATACAACGTCCATTGCAAACTCATTAGATGTGCGTGGGCTTATCAATGTTCAGTTCGCTGTTCTCGGAACCACGGTCTTTGTTATCGAAGCAAATCCCCGGGCATCTCGCACGGTTCCATTCGTTGCAAAGGCAACAGGCGTGCCATTGGCCAAAGTGGCTAGCCGCGTGATGCTGGGAGCAACCCTTGCCGAGTTGCGTGTCGAAGGACTACTAGTGCCACCGGTAACAGGCGGTCATGTATCGGTGAAGGAAGCAGTGTTGCCCTTTAATCGGTTCCCTGATGTTGATACGGCTTTGGGGCCAGAAATGCGTTCCACAGGTGAAGTGATGGGAATCGATAGAACTTTTGGTCGTGCGTTCGTTAAATCACAAACTGCTGCTGGAACTGTTCTGCCCACTTCTGGCACCGTGTTCTTATCGTTCAACGATGGCGACAAGCCAGCGGGAATTGTCGTTGCTAAACGATTGCGAGATCTAGGTCTTGGAATCGCAGCAACCACGGGAACTGCGAACTACTTGGCCAAATTCGGTTTACCAGTTGATCGAATTGTCGGCAAGTTGTCAGAGATTGAAGGGTCCTCTCTGGAGAATGCCGCCGCGTTAGTGGCCAGTGGCGAGATTAGCTTCGTGGTGAATACCCCTCATGGGCGAGGGTCGCGCCAAGATGGCGAAGCAATTCGTAAAGCGGCAAATGCAAATGGCGTATCGTCAGTAACAACTGTTGAAGCTGCGCTAGCGGCAGTCAATGGTTTGTGGGAGCAACGCTCAAGCGAGGTCGAAGTGAGATCACTGCAGGAATATCACGGCAGAGCATGACAATGCAGCGCGGTGCGCGCTATCTCGATGCCCTGGGCGGTGTGAATGTAGGGGGAGTCCTTCTCTCTAATCCGTTCATGACTGCATCGGGTACAAGTGGTCACGATGTCGAGCTCTCTGGTTACATGCCACTACGTCGTCTCGGTGCAGTGGTCGTGAAGAGTCTGTTCCATGAGTCATGGCCGGGTAATCCGTCACCGCGCGTGAATGTCGCCGCTAGCGGCATGATGAATGCAGTGGGGTTGCAAGGTCCCGGAGTCGTGTCATGGATTCGTGAGTCCTTACCAAAGCTCGAATCTGAAGGCGTTGTTGTTATTGCAAGCATCTGGGGCCGCACCGTTCAAGAGTATGTGTTAGCAACGGAACAATTGGTGGCTGCGGGGAATCGAATTAGTGCAATTGAAGTGAACTTGTCCTGTCCGAATCTTGAGGGCCGCAGTGGAATCATTGCCCACGACCCGTCACTTGCTGGTCAGATTGTGTCTGCGGTGTGTGCTCGGTCTCAGGTTCCTGTGTGGGCGAAATTGAGCGCAAATACAGATCGCATTGTTGAGATTGCAACAACAGTGTCAGATGCTGGCGCATCGGCTGTCACGGTGATGAACACAATGCTCGGCATGCAGATCGATGTACGTACGTCACGTCGAAGCCTTGGTAATGGTGGTGGGGGTTTATCTGGACCAGCAATCCGCCCTATCGCTGTGCGTGCAGTTCACGATATTCGTGTGGCGTTGCCGGGCATTGCCATCGTCGGAGTTGGCGGAATTGCATCAGGTGATGATGCAATCGAAATGATGATGGCTGGGGCCAATGCAGTGCAGGTCGGGACCGCTTCATTTGCTCGGCCAGACGCAACCTGGCGAATTGCTTGCGCGGCCGCTTCCCGTGCGCATGCGCTCGGCGCGTCCTCATGGTCGACCATTGTCAACGCTGTTCACCAGGTCTGATTTGTCGTAAGAGAGCCATAAACGGCTCCTCGGAACTATCATTGGGCTATGGAAAGCACGAATACCGACATGGAAGTAGTTGCGCAGTTGCGCACCGCTCGTGTTTCAGCCGTGCTGGAATCCTCAAAGGGCAATGTTGCGTCTGTGTTGGAAACCCCACTTGGTTCGTATGTAGCGCAGGTCTATGTTGTGAAACTTCTTGATGTGTCGCCGCGCCTCGGCAAAGTAGCGGGTCGTCGTCTGATGGCTGAGCTTGGTATTGGGGCTCTGTCGCGTGTTTGTGATCTCACGGAACAGCAGCGTCGTGCACTTATTGATGTGGTGGAGAATCCACGATGACGGTTCCAATCATTGTCATTGTCTCTGGGCCGGGCGGAGCTGGAAAAGGAACCATTGTTGAAGCGTTGATTCAACGTGATGCAACATTGTGGCTGAGTCGGTCATGGACTACGCGAATTCAACGCGACGGTGAATCAGATGATGCGTATGTTTTTGTTAAGAGATCTGAATTTGAACAGCACATTGCTGATAATGGTTTTCTTGAGTGGACAGAGTTTCTGGGAAATCTGTATGGCTCGCCACGACCATCTGTTGATTCAGGTCTAGACATTGTTCTTGAAATTGAATTGCATGGGGCTCAGCAGGTCAAGCAAAGCCACCCCGAAGCAATCCTGGTATTCGTGCGCCCGCCATCTCGTGAAGAACAGCAACGTCGACTACAAGGTCGTGGCGACCCAGAGCATCATGTTGTCGAGCGTCTGCGTAAAGCTGAAGATGAAGAGCGCGAAGGGGCCGTGCTGGCTGACGTTGTGGTCATAAATGATGATTTTGAGCGCGCAGTAGCAGAGATACAAGGGATTATCGGTGCGGCTCGGGCCGAACGGCGATAACATTTAGGCGACTTCGGAGGTCCACCATGTCCCGTCAGAACGACTCCATGATTCATCCAAACATTGAAGGTTTGCTTGATCGCGTTGACTCTAAATTCAGCCTCGTCACGCTTGCTTCGTATCGTGCGCGCCAGATCAACTCCTACTTCAACCAATTGGGTGAAGGTCTCGGACACATGGTCCCACCGCAAGTGTCATCTGTTGCTCGTAAGCCTCTCTCTATTGCCTTCGAAGAAATCGCTGCTGACAAGATTGTCAAAGTAGAGCGTTTGCCGTACGACGAGATGGAAGCTGAAGCAGCTGCTGCCTTTGGCGAAATTGAAGGCGACGTTGTCGCTGACGTTGTCGAATCAGACGCTGAATAGTTTTTCGGGTTAGTCCCGCCTACCCCCCCCGAAAGTCGTGATGATGTCTCTACACGGTCGCTCCATCGTTCTTGGAATCTCAGGAGGCATTGCCGCTTATAAGGCAGTGGAACTGTGTCGGCAGTTAGTAGACGCTGGTGCACATGTTGCGCCCATTATGACCGAAGACGCTCATCGATTCATTGGTCCTGTCACAGTGTCGGCACTTGCATCTGAACCAGTGCACACAAGTTTGTGGGATGACGCATCTCCAATTCCACACACGCGACTTGGTCAGAACGCTGATGTCATTGTTGTTGCTCCGGCTACTGCACGAGTGATTGCTGCGTATGCGATGGGTCTATCGCACGATCTTCTTAGTGCCACTTTGATTGCTACTCGCGCACCTGTTGTGTTGTGCCCGGCTATGCATACCGAGATGTGGGAACACCCAGCAGTAGTCGACAACATTGCATTGTTGCGTTCCCGTGGAGTCATCATTGTTGAACCACAATCGGGGCGCTTAGCAGGCGGGGACATCGGCACAGGTCGTCTTGCAGATACGTCATCCATCGTCAGTGCTGTGACAACCGCGTTGAATGGGTCAGATAAAGATTTGGCTGGCACGTCAGTATTGGTGACAGCCGGTGGAACTCGTGAACCAATTGATGCGGTGAGGGTGATTGCTAACCGCTCAAGTGGGAAACAGGGATACGCAATCGCAGAACAAGCTCACAAGCGTGGTGCAACTGTCACCATCGTCAGCACCGTTGATCGTGAGACTCTTGCAGGGATAACTGTTGTACCTGTCGAGACAGCGCAGCAGATGTTGGACGCAGTCAATTGTCATGCACCGACTACCGATGTCATCATCATGACTGCTGCCGTTGCTGACTTCCGTCCTGTTCAAGCTGTTGCCGGAAAGATCAAGAAAGATGGGGGCATTCCTGAGATTATTCTTGAACCCACAGTAGATATTTTGGGATTTCTCGGAACTCATAAACCTGCTGGACAGACTCTTGTTGGGTTTGCGGCTGAGACCAGCAACCTTGTGGATAACGCTCGAGGCAAGTTAATTCGTAAGAATTTGGACCTCATTGTGGCTAATGATGTGTCTGCTGATCGGGTCGGATTCGGACATGACACGAACGAAGTCACCATTTTGCTTGCGTCGGGGGATTCTCTTGAGGTGCCTCTTGCTGACAAACACACCATCGCCACTGCTGTATTAGATAGCGTGTCACGGGTGCGGGCGGCTCATCGTCCGCAACTATGAAGGAGTCGCCTTGAGAAATTTCACTTTTACGTCTGAGAGCGTGACCGAGGGTCACCCAGACAAGATGGCAGACCAGGTTTCTGACTCAGTACTCGATGCGTTGTTGGCCATTGATCCAAACAGTCGCGTGGCATGTGAAACATTGTTGACCACTGGTCTGTGCGTCGTGTCTGGTGAAATCACAACTGACGCTTATGTCGACATTCCCGCTATCGCTCGTGCCGCAATCAAGCGGATTGGGTACGACGATGCTGCATACGGTTTCGATGGCAATACCTGTGGTGTTGTGGTGGCACTCGATGCGCAGAGCCCAGACATCGCACAAGGTGTCGACATCAGTGAAGAACAGCGCAGTGGAAAAAGCGGCGAAGACATCATCAACGGTCAAGGTGCTGGCGACCAAGGGATGATGTTCGGTTATGCCTGCAACGACACTCCTGATCTCATGCCCCTTCCTATTTGGTTGGCACATCGTCTTGCTGAACGGCTGACTGAAGTTCGTAAGAGCGGACTTATTCCGTACCTTCGTCCGGATGGAAAGACTCAAGTCACGTTTGAGTACGTTGATGGTCGTCCCGTGAAGTTGTCGACAGTTCTTATCTCTACTCAACACCGTGATGGAGTGAGTCGTGAAACTGAAATTCGTCCTGACCTGATTGAGCAAGTAATCATGCCAATCATTCCTGCTGCATTTGCTGACGATAATCCTGCGATTTACATCAACCCGACTGGCAAGTTCGTTCTCGGTGGACCTCATGCTGACACCGGTCTTACTGGTCGTAAAATCATCGTTGATACATACGGTGGTATGGGTCGTCACGGTGGTGGAGCATTCTCCGGTAAGGACCCGTCAAAGGTTGACCGCTCTGCTGCATATGCGGCTCGTTGGGTTGCAAAGCATGTAGTTGCGAGCGGTGCTGCAGAAAAGTGTGAAGTGCAAGTCGCATACGCCATTGGTATGTCGCAGCCGATCAGCATCTTGGTTGAAACGTTTGGTACAAACACTGTCAGCGAAGAGTCAATTGAAAAAGCTGTGCGTGACGTGTTTGACCTACGCCCGGGTGCAATTGTGCGTGACCTTGATTTGAAGCGTCCCATTTATGCAAAGACCGCTGCATACGGTCACTTCGGTCGTCCAGAACCAGAATTCACTTGGGAAACCTTGTCACGTCTGTCTGATTTCAAGGCCGCTGTCAAACTCTGAGCAATCAGTCGCCACTCGTTGCGTCGGTAGTTCCGGACGTATCGGGTATCGACAAGGTCTTTGATTACCTCATACCAACTGAGCTCGAGAATCGAGCAGCTATTGGTGCACGTGTGCGCATTGTGCTTAACGGACGTCGTGTGGGTGGCTGGATCACACACGTCTCTCGTTACGAGGAAGGCGACTCGGCGGCGGTGCCCCTCGATCGGCTGAAGCCGATTGTGTCTGTGTCAGGGTTGGGAGTTGAGCCCGACCTCGTTCCATTGACGAAATGGATCTCAGAACGATGGTGGGGGTCATGGCGTTCTGTTCTGTCGAGCGCGTCAGCGCCACGAATGCGAGAGCGAATAGTTCATTCTCGGCGAACACGTTCTCAGGACATCGGTACTGACACTGTGTCCGGGGCTGCGTTTGAATTGTTTCAAGCAGGGGGCGGGTTGTTGGTAGTTCCGCCCGCATTGTCTTCACTTGCGGTGGTGCTGCGACTTGCGTGTATCGGCCCGGTCCTCGTTATTTGTCCATCGCAGAAAATGGCCTCAATGGGTGCTGCTTTTCTTCGCCGCAAGGGATTGAGCACTGCGTTAGTTCCTGATGAATGGGATAGCGCACGTGGTGGAGTTGATGTTGTAATTGGAACACGTTCCGGAGTCTTTGCGCCGTGCCCTGACGTAGTTGCAATCGTTGTAATTGATGAACATGATGAACTCTTGAAGGAAGAGCGATCTCCGGCATGGGATGCAACTGCAGTTGCGAGCGAGCGCGCACGTTGTGCAGGAGTTCCTATTATTTGTACTTCTGCCGTGCCATCGGCGCAGTCGCAGCATGTTTTTAGCGAACACATAGTGCAGGTTCAGGCCGAGAATGGATGGCCGCGAATAATTGTTGTCAATCTTTCTGACGTTCCAGTTGCTCAGTCACTGCTTTCCAGCGAACTACTTGAAGCTGTAGGAATATCTGGTGCTACAACCGTGTGTGTTTTGAACACAAAAGGAAAGGCCCGACTGATTGTCTGCAAGTCGTGTCGTCATGTGCAGGCATGTCCGTCATGTGCTTCGTTGATGACCTATGACGAAGGCAACAATCTGTGGTGCGTGCGCTGTCAAGAAATGCACGGTGGGGTATGTCTGGCATGTGGTCGTGCTGCTTTTACTGTGCCCCGTGGAGGGGTGTCACAACTGGTGTCTCAGATTCAGGCATCTACGCGTAACCCCGTCGTTGAAATTTCATCGGACTCGCCCGATGACTGGAGCAAGGGGACAGTGTTCATCGGGACTGAGGCTGTACTTCACCGGATTCCTACTGCTGACACTGTTATTTTTGCTGATATCGATCGTGATCTGGGAGCACCGCGGATGACGGGTGCGCACGAGGTGTTGTCGATGATTGCTAAAGCTGCGCGCATGGTGGGCGCCAAAGGGACACTTGTTGTTCAGACTCGCCAAATTGAGAACCCTCTGATTGTCGCTTTGTCACAATCAGATGTGTCAACGGCGTTACAGACATGGAGCGATGCCGACTCCGCTCAACGACGAGCGATGATGCTGCCTCCATTTGGTGCAATCGCGCGTGTGCTGGTTACTGCTCCTCGATCATTGTCGGAGATCGCACTACCTCCAGGGGTTCATACAGCCCGAGATGAAGACGCGTTTCTTC
>Ga0209357_1000101_pt1 | contig 28987 bp, 28 predicted proteins | sample LauGreFBDMM110SD_2_FD_187573 | JGI IMG/M metagenome (GOLD analysis project Ga0209357, IMG submission 187573) | Freshwater lake microbial communities from Lake Michigan, USA - Fa13.BD.MM110.SD (SPAdes) (version 3) | ecosystem: Environmental > Aquatic > Freshwater > Lake | place: Lake Michigan... | reverse complement strand
TGAAATCATAATTTTCATAACCACAATATGGTTGTGTTTTTCTTAAGTCCCAAGGTAATCCTGTTGATCTTAAAACCGGGCCAGTAATTCCCAGAGCCATACAACCTGTTAAATCAAGAACACCTACATCTTTAGTTCTGGCAGTCCACACAGAGTTATCAACCAAAATATTGAAATTATCTTTGAATCTTTTTCTTAATAATTTTATTGTTTCAGTAATTTTCTTTTCTGCACCAGCTGGAAGATCTACTGCAACTCCCCCTGGTCTGACATAGGCCATATTCATTCTTAAACCAGTAATCATTTCAAAAAGATCAAGAATTACTTCACGATCTCTGAATCCATTTGTCATGGCAGTTAAAGCCCCAAGTTCCATTCCCCCTGTTGCTAAGGCAACTAAGTGAGAAGAAATTCTGTTTAATTCCATTAACATCACCCGAATAGTGTTGGCACGTTCTGGGACCTGTTCAGTTATTCCTAATAGTTTTTCAACTGCTAAACAGTAAGCAGTTTCATTGAAAATCGGTGATAAATAATCCATACGAGTTACATAAGTGGTTCCTTGAACCCAAGAACGAAATTCCATATTTTTTTCAATACCAGTGTGTAAGTAACCAATTCCACAACGAGCCTCAGTTACTGTTTCGCCATCTAATTCAAGAATTAAACGAAGCACTCCATGTGTTGATGGATGTTGTGGTCCCATGTTGACAACGATTCGTTCACGTTCACCACTTGGTGCACCAAGAACTGTGTCCCAGTCACCACCAGAAAGTGTGTAAACACGTCCTTGTGTAGTTTCATATGATCCAGAAAAAATATCCGTACTCATCCTCGATAACCTCTTCTGTTATCCGGAGCAGGAATTACTGCACCTTTGTATTCAACTGGAATTCCGCCCAGTGGATAATCTTTTCTTTGCGGATGACCAACCCAGTCATCAGGCATTTCAATTCTTGTTAATGATGGATGTCCGTCAAAAATAATTCCGAAGAAGTCATATGTTTCTCTCTCGTGCCAATTATTTGATGGATATATATCTGTGATTGTTGGAATGTGAGGATTGCTTTCAGGAGCTACAACTTCTAACAAAACTCTTCTATTGGTAGTGATTGAAACAAAGGGATAAATGGCATGAAGTTCCCTATTTTTTTCTTTAGGCCAATGCGCTCCAGCTACCCCCATGCACATTTCAAATCGCAGTTCAGGTTCATCTCTTAATACTTTGGCAACAGCTTTGAGGTGTTCCCTTTTAACCATAAAAGTTAATTGATCCACTTGAACTACAACTCTTTCAATTGCTTGTTCAAAAGTTAATTTCTGAGATGGTAAAGCTTTTTCTAAAGCATCAGCGATAGCGTCGAAATAACTTCCGTATGGTCTTTGGGCACTTGGTGTTGCCTGAATAGTTGTTACTAATCCGCCAAAACCTGAGGTGTCACCAGCTGTAGTGGAACTTCCAAATGCACCTTTAATGACATCTTTTAGAATTGGAGTTTCATTGGCATTAATAATTTCTTTGTCACTCATGAAAGCAAGCCCTTTAATTCAATGAGTGGGGATGCTTTTAAACCTACATCTTCTAATTGAATTACTTGTTTTTCTCTTTGTTTACCAAGTTTCATATCTTGAATTTGATCATGAATCTTTAAAATTGCATCCATTAACATTTCAGGTCTAGGCGGACAACCTGGTAAATACATATCAACTGGAACAACGTGATCAACGCCTTGCACAATTGCGTAGTTATTAAACATTCCACCCGAAGATGCACAAACTCCCATAGCTAAAACCCATTTTGGATCAGCCATTTGATCATAAATTTGTCGCAACACTGGTGCCATTTTTTGGCTGACACGTCCTGCCACAATCATTAAATCTGCTTGTCGAGGACTTGCTCTAAAAACTTCCATTCCAAATCTTGCTAAGTCATAACGTCCTGCACCTGTTGCCATCATTTCAATTGCGCAACAAGCTAAACCAAATGTGGCAGGCCAAAGAGAAGATTTACGAACATACCCAGCTAATTGTTCAACTGAGGTAAGTAATACTCCACTTGGTAACTTCTCTTCAATACCCATTTATTCCCACTCAAGCCCGCCGCGACGCCACACATATGCGTAAGCAATAAAAACAGTGGCAATGAACAAAAGCATTTCAATAACACCAAAAAATCCAAGTTGGTCAAATGAAACTGCCCAAGGGTATAGAAAAACTATTTCGATATCAAAAACTATAAAAAGCATCGCGGTTAAGTAATATTTGATGGGAAATCTTCCACCACCCACTGGTTGTGGTGTTGGTTCGATACCGCATTCATAAGCTGAAAGTTTTGCACGGTTATAAATCTTAGGGCCGGCTAATGAACCAGCAACGAGTGAGAATGTGGCGAAGGCGAAAGCGATTCCACCTAGACCAACAATTGGCCAAGCGACATTCACTTATTACTCCCTTGACTATTTTGCGCAAAAAGATTTATTACTGCTCGTTCTAACACGATTCTATTGTTCGACTATTGAGTAATCCGGATGACGGGTCATTTGCACACTTGTGCACTTGTGCATTGTTTATAGCCATATTTTGTCTCAGGATTCTCATCGGTTTATGCAGCAGGTGCGATTTTTGTTAAAGCCGTAATAATTCGATCCGACTTAGTACTCCCCGTTGCACTGTAAAGATTGGCTAACAATTTCAAGGTAAAACGCATCAAAGGTTTAGACGCCATTCCATATTTTGTGGCAATCTGCATGATTTGTGGATTACCAATTAATTTTACGAAAACTCTACCTAATGTGTAATACCCACCAAGACGATCTTTTAATTCCACTGGATAATTATGAAGTTCAGTTTCCATTGCAAATGATGAATTAGCTTTAACAGCTTTTTCAATTACTTCCGCGGCGACTTGACCTGTTTCCATGGCGTAAGCAATTCCTTCTCCGTTAAACGGATTAACCATTCCACCAGAATCACCAACCAAAAGCATTCCTTTTGTGTAATGAGGTTGACGATTAAATCCCATTGGAAGTGCTGCACCGCGAACTTGTTGAGTCATGTTCTCATCTCGATAACCCCACTCTTCTGGAGTTTGATCAAGCCAACGTTTTAATAAATCTTTGTAATCAATACTTTGAAATACTGGTGAAGAATCAAGAATTCCTAATCCAACATTAGATGTTCCATCACCCATTCCAAAAATCCAACCATAACCTGGCAGTAATTTATTTTGATCTCTTAGTTCTAACCAAGATTCTAAATAATCATCGTGAGTTCTGGGACTCTTGTAATAAGTTCTTACTGCAACTCCCATTGGTCTGTCATCTCTTCTTTCCAAACCAAGTGCCAGCGCCATACGACTAGAAACACCATCAGCAGCAACAACTACTTTTGCAAAATGTTTTGATTCCGAACCATCAGAGTTTTTTGTTGTAACCCCAGTCATGCGTCCGGTTTTCTCATCCATGATTGGTCCAGTAACCCGAGTTTTTTCATGTAAACGAACACCACGTTTTTGTGCCGTTCGAGCAAGCAACTCATCAAAATCAGATCTTGTTCTTACTAATCCATAATTAGGAAAACCTTCCACTTCTGGCCAATCAAGTTCTAGTCGATGTCCGCCACCAATAACTCTTAAACCTTTATTCCTCAACCATCCATTTTCCACAGTTGGTTCTATTCCCATGTCAATTATTTGTTTAACTGCTCTGGGAGTTAAACCATCACCACAAACTTTTTCTCTAGGAAAACTTGTTTTCTCGAACATCAAAACATCTAAACCACGATTTGCTAAATGAAAAGCTGTTGCTGATCCGGCTGGTCCAGCACCAACAACTATTACGTCTGCTTGATTTTGAGTATTCATTTAGCTTCTTTTCTCTGCCCGATGCAAGGCTACTATTCCACCGGTTAGATTTTTCCATTTAACTTCATTCCAATTCGAATTACCAATCTGTGTTGCAAAGTCTTTTTGTTTTGGCCAGGCTCGAATAGAATCGGCTAAATATATATAGGCTTCTGGATTTGAAGAAGTTTTTTGGGCAATTAGAGGAAGAGCTTTCATTAGATATTCCATATATACCTTGCGAAATAATTCCATAGTTGGTGTTGAGAATTCACATATCACCAGTCGACCTGCGGGCTTGGTAACTCTTAGCATTTCTTGTAAGGCTTTGTCGACGTTATTTACATTTCTAATTCCAAAAGAAATTGTAACTGCATCAAAAGTATTATCTGCAAAAGGTAGTGACAAAGCATCTCCAGCTGAAAAATTTAAATGTGGAGATTTCTTATTTCCTTCTCTTAGCATTCCTAAAGAAAAATCGCATGGAATTACGGTGGCCCCTGATTTTTCGAAAGCCAATGAACTAGTTCCAGTTCCTGCTGCCAAATCAAGAATCATTTCACCTTTTTTTGCTGCTACCGCAGCTGCTGTTGCTCTGCGCCATGAGTGAGTTAATCCAAAAGATAAAACATCATTTGTTATGTCATATCTGGCTGCTAGATGATCAAACATTGCAGCCACTTCGCTGGGATTTTTTGCGAGAGATGATCGAGACATATTTATATTCTGTCAGCCCCATGATTTTTTGCCACTTGTGGCAGGTTTTTACTTTGGGCGTAGTCTATGAATATGTCAAAACCAACCGCTGTGGAAAATTTTTCGACTACTTATGTCCGAACGGTGGAGCTACCAAACAAAGTTGACTTAATTAGTCTCATTCCCGATCGTCCCACAAATGAGGTTTTTTCTTGGGTTAGAAATAATCAAGGCATTGTTGCCTGGGGAGTAAATACTAAAGAGAATTTCACTGGTTCAGAAAGATTTTCCAGAGCCCATCGCTGGTGGAAGGAATTTGTCGATAATTCATCAATCCGGGATGAGGTGCTGACTTCAAGTTCAGGGGCACTTGCCTTCGTCTCATTTTCATTTTTGTCAGAAAATTCAAGTGTGGTTGTTGTCCCAGAAATCATTGTGGGACAAAACAATGAAAAGACTTGGTTAACTGTGATTGGTGACATAGATATAGAGGAAATTAAGGGTGAGCTCTACTCTCCTAAAAATTTACCTAAATCCCCAGGAAAGCTAACTTGGAGTGAAGGCAGTATCTCAATTGAAGAATGGCAAAAAGGTGTGCAAAAAGCGGTAAACAGAATCAACAACAAAGAATTAGATAAAGTTGTTCTAACTCGCGACATAAACGCTGAATCTACTGGAGTTATTGATTCCCGATATCTATTAACAAAGTTAAGTAATGCTTATCCTGAATGTTGGTCATTTTCTGTCGATGGGTTAGTTGGCGCCACTCCAGAATTATTGATCCGTCGCACCGGTAATTTGGTTTTATCCAGGGTTTTAGCTGGAACTATCAGAAGAGATGAAACTACTTCAGATTCGGATTTAACCACAACTCTATTAGAGAGTGGAAAAGATTTAGAAGAACATGAATTTGCGGTTAGTTCTGTAGCCACTTCGTTAGCACTTCATTGCACAGACATGCAAGTTCCTACAAAACCTAGAGTTTTAAGACTTTCTAATGTTGCTCATTTAGCAACTGATATTTCGGGAACACTTGTTGATGCTGCCCCTGCTTTAGTTCTAGCAGGATCACTTCACCCCAGTGCAGCAATTTGTGGGACGCCTACTGACAGAGCAAAGAGTTTAATTCAAGAATTAGAACAAATGAATAGAAATCGTTACACAGGTCCAGTTGGTTGGATCAATTCCAAGGGTGATGGCGAACTTGGAATTGCCTTAAGGTGTGCTGAAATATCTGAAAATAAAGCTAGATTATTTGCTGGTTGTGGAATTGTTTCTGAATCAACTCCCGCAGATGAATTAGCTGAGTCTAATGCAAAATTTCTCGCGATGCGAGAAGCACTTATTAATTAAGCGGTAACACCTTTATTAACTTCTTCAAAAATCAATTTTCTTAAATCTGCTTCAGATTTTCTTGATTTAATCTTGACAACTAAAACTTTTATCCCACTTGGAATATTAAGATGGGAAGATAATTCACTTATCTTCGTTATTGATTTAACTTCTGCTCCAAGATTTTTAAGCACTTCTGACAAATTAATGTCAGTTGGTGTGCCAAACACTCTTTCAAAATCTTCCACTTCTGCTTGTTCTAACAAGCTAAATATTCCTCCACCGTTATTATCATTAATAATAAAAGTGATATTGGGTTTCTGTTCGGATACTGGGACCACAAAACTAGCTAAATCGTGCAGCGCTGCAAGATCTCCTAGCATCGCAAATGTTGGAATTTTCGCACTTAAGGCCGTTCCCATTGCCGTTGCCACAACACCATCAATGCCGTTAACTCCTCGGTTCATTGAAACTGTTACTTCACCTTTTGAGAACGCTGAATTTATTTCAGGTGAAGTTAGTAATTCGAAATCTCTTGCCGCAAGACTTGAAGCCAGATGAAGATGAGAGTTTTGAGGAAGATTTTTCATAAGGCAATCAACCACATGCAAAGATGATATTTTTGGATTTTCTTCTAAAACTCTTTGAACTATTTCGTGTGCTGCTTTACCAGCTTTATCCCAGGTTTGTTTCCACGCTTTATTTGATTGCTTGGCAGGAAGTCTAAATAATCCAGAGATTCTTTGCTTGGCAATTGAATTGGTAATGATGCTTGGCACAGCACATGAAATAACTAAGCTTCCTTTTTTTGTTAATTCAGCAACTTGTCTTGATAACCCAACTCGACCAACCGTTAAAACTACCTCTGGTTTTAAATTTATTGAGTGCAGGGAAAGAAGTATTGGGGCGTGAGAAACCATTGCTGATCCCACACATTGATGTGGTGGTTCAACTATTACCGGCCAATCAAGTGCATTTCCTAATTCTTGGGCATAATTCAAATATTCAATGATTGTTCCACCAGCAACTATGACACCTTTTTTATTAAGTAACTCGGTTGAAATGTTTTCTGGTGTGATCACGCTTTCATTTTGAATTTTCTTTTTATGTTCAAAAATAAATTTTTTAGTTGGGACTAACGGTTCTGCTAGAGCTATATTTAAATGAACTGGGCCTCTATTTCTTTCAGCAGCAGATAGCACTGAGTTAATACGTTCCTTGATGGCTTCTCGTGCTGAAGCAGTTTCAATCAACAACGATTCAGAGGCAATTTCAATACTTCTTGAAACATAATCACCAAATATTTCACGTTGAATAATTACTTGACTAACACCTGTTCCTTGCGTTGCGGCAGGACGATCAGCTGTGAGCACAATAAAAGGTATCCCTGCATACTTTGCTTCAACAATGGCAGGAAAAAGATTTGCTACTGCGGTACCAGAGGTTGTTAAAACTGCAGTAGGTTTACCTGTTTTAATTGCAGCTCCTAAAGCTAGGAATGCTGCAGTTCTTTCATCAATACGAACATGCACTGAAAGTAAACCTTGTCTTTCGGCTTCGACCAACGCTAAAGAGATTGGACCGTTTCTGGAACCTGGAGAAAGGGCAACAAACTGAACTCCGTTATTAATTAATTGTTGAACTACTAATTCAGCAGTTTGTGCAGAAGCTGGCTGGGGTAATAGATCTTCTTTAATTAAAACCAACTCCTCTGTCTTCCAAAATCAAATGCTTGATTAATTTTTTGGATTAATTCTGTTTTGTTGGGGCTATCAACAATTTTTGAATCATCAATATTTAGTCTTGTAACCTCAATTGCTCCATTATGGGGTTTAATCGTTTTTGCCACAACATCAGTAGAAAGTAGTGAGCCTGTTCCAGCTCCTGCCACCAATTGTGAACGCTCTCCCAAGAGTGATTGCGCTAAAGCTGTTTCGTATAAACCAATGCTGGTATCCATCGAGCCTGAAACCACAACTTTTTTTCCTTCAGTAAATACCTGCTCGGCAATGCTGAGAAATCTTTTTATCCCACCAACTGGAATTGGTTTTATTACTACATAATCAGCAAGAGCTGTGATGGCTTTAACATGAGCTGGATTTGTGGAGTCAGCATTGATTCTAAGGTTTTCATCAATTGCTATTTTCACTTCTGTTTGTTCTTTTAAGTCCCTAATTTCATCCAGGCTTGCACAGGGTTGTTCCACATATTCAACATCGAATTCGGAAAGCTTGCTGCAGTAACTTAGTGCCGTTTCTAGTTGCAAACTGCCATTAAAATCAATTCTAAAAGTTATGTCTTTTCTTGCTTGATCAATTACCCTTAAAAATTCAAGATCACTTTCAATATTTGTTCCAGATAATTTTATTTTTAAAGTTTTGCAACCCGTTTCATCCAATATTGCTAGTGCCTTTAGTGGATCTGGGCTCGTCGAAATTGCATTTACAGCAACTTGCATACTTTGGGGTTTAGGTAATTCTGTCCATGCCATTTCTAAAGCCGCTTGTAACCAACGGGTGGCGTGTTCTATTGAATGGTGAGCAAACGGGGCAAACTCCGACCAACCAAATTCGCCTTTAATTAAAACACCTTCGCGGAAACTAACTCCCCGCATGGGATCAGTTAATTCAACTCTGAAAGTTCTTAAATTAGCTAAGGCAATTTCTTTGGTAAATATTTCCACAGACTTTCCGATCAAGGACGTTTTGGAAATTTACCGAAGTTAGGACTTCTTTTTTCTTTGTAAGCATCTCTACCCTCTTGAGCTTCTTCGCTCATGTAATAAAGCAAAGTTGCATCCCCTGCCAACTGTTGTACTCCTGCTAATCCATCGTCTGCTGCATTAAAAGAAGCTTTAAGTAAACGAAGTGACATTGGAGAATGTTGCAACATCTCTTTAGCCCACTTAACTGTTTCTTTTTCCAAATCAACCAAAGGAACAACGGAGTTAACTAATCCCCATTCCAATGCTGTTTTTGCGTCGTATTGTCTTGCCATAAACCAAACTTCTTTTGCTCTCTTTAATCCAATTTGTCTAGATAACAAACTTGAACCATAACCGCCATCAAAAGAACCAACCCTTGGACCTGTTTGCCCAAATTTTGCATTGTCAGCGGCAATCGATAAATCACATACAACATGTAAAACATGTCCTCCACCAATTGCATAACCTGCAATCATGGCGATAACTGGTTTAGGTAATCTTCTGATTTGAACTTGTAAATCTAAAACGTTTAGTCGACCAATTCCTTTTTGTGCAACTTCATCGTCTCCTATGTATCCGTCATCGCCGCGAATGCTTTGATCGCCACCAGAACAAAAAGCAAGATCACCTTTTCCAGTAAGAATTATCACTCCGACTTCATTGTCATCTCTTGCTAAATCAAAAGCCTTAATTAGTTCAGTAACAGTTTGTGGCCTGAAAGCGTTTCTTTTCTCTGGACGATTTATTGTGATTTTGGCAATGCCTTCAGCTACGTGATATTCGATATCGCGCCATTGTCCTTGGGGTTCCCAATTCAATACAGATGTGATTGAGGATTTTGCTGGTTCGTTATTCACTTAAAAACATTCACTCTCTACGCTGGTGTACTGATGCCTCCAATCTTTGCAAACCGAGTTTTACTGCCTCCAGGCCGGAAGGCTGCTGACGCAGTTTCCGAGGCAATTTCTAAATGTATTAATGAAAAAGTTGTCACTGCACTGGTTCCGGCAACTAAAGGTGAAAATTTAGGTAACAAATACGAAACTGCTATTGGTGTTTCAATTCCCTGCGTTATCGAATCAGGTTTACTTGTCTGCACTAGCGGTTCAACAGGAAATCCTAAAGCTGTGGAAATTTCTTCCACTGCTTTATTGTCTGCCACGAAATTAGTAAACGCCAAGTTTGAAAATCCAGCCTCTTGGTTACTGGCAATTAATCCAGCATTCATTGGTGGCGCGATGGTGATTGCCCGCGCAATCACACAGGATCAAAAATGGGAATACGGCTTAGATGAGAATGGCAAATTTTCACCTGAAATATTTGCAGGTATCGCCCAAACATTTATTGCTCAAAATGGCAGAGTAAGAACCTCCCTAGTAGCAGCACAACTGTCTGCCTTAATTGCACAAGATCACATAAATTTGCTTAAGAAATTTGATGCCATCTTGGTTGGTGGTGGTCAAATGTCGCCAGAAGTTTATAAAAATTTGAAAGATGCGGGAGTTAACTTAATTCGAACCTACGGAATGACTGAGACCTGCGGAGGTGTGGTTTGGGATGGAAAAGCACTCGACGATGTAAACATCAGAATTGAAAATCCAGCCAATGGTGGTGCGGGGAGAATATCAATTAATAGTCCCAGCAATGCCACTTGTTATCACGGGAATAGTGAAGGTATTAAGCAATTGAATGAAATTACATTTAATAATCATTGGATAATGACTCAAGATATTGGTACTTATGAAAACACAACACTAAAAGTAATTGGGAGAAGTGATGACATTGTTATTTCAGGAGGGGTGAATGTTTCAGTTCATGCAATTGAAAATGTGTTAAGAGATCAACCTGGGGTTGAGGACGCGGTTGTTTTTGCTATGCCGGATGAAACCTGGGGAACAATTGTGGCTGCTGTAATTGTGGGAAATGCAGAATTACTTGCACTACAAGATGCGGTTGAAAAAGAATTAGGAAGTCCCGCAAAGCCACGGATAATAAAATTTGCTCATGAATTGCCTTTACTCCCAAACGGCAAAATTGATGTAGATTCTCTCAGGTGATGAATTTAAATCTCTGGTTTCAAGGTGCGAGACCAAAAACATTAGGCGCAGCAATTGCTCCAGTTTTAGTGGGAAGTTCACTAGCTTTTTATGAAAAATTTTTTAATTTACTCATTTCAATTTTAGCTTTAGTGGTAAGTATTGCTATTCAAATCGGAGTTAATTACGCCAATGACTACTCAGATGGAATCAGGGGTACAGATGATCAGCGAATTGGTCCCGTGCGTTTAGTTGGACAAAAATTAGCTTCACCAAAATCTGTAAAAAATGCGGCAATGCTATTTTTCTTCATTTCCGCAGTTGCTGGATTAATGATAACTATTTACTCAAAACAATGGTGGTTTTTACTTTTGGGATTTAGCGCCATTGTGGCTGCCTGGAGTTACACCGGTGGGTCAAGACCTTATGGCTATGCAGGATTAGGGGAAATTTCTGTTTTCATTTATTTCGGTCTAGTGGCCGTGCTTGGAACAGTTTATGCTCAAACACTTTTCTTTAAACCTTATTTCTTAATTTATGCGATCTCAATAGGACTTTTCGCCTCAGCAATATTAGTAGTAAATAATTTAAGAGACAGAGAAAAAGATCAACTAAACAATAAAAATACTTTGGCAGTTAAATTAGGAGACCAGAAAACAAGATACTTATTTGTGTTTATGATGATCTTGCCTTTTATTTTGATTCCTGCCTTATTTATATATGGAAGATTTAATCCCACTCAAGAAGTCGGGGCCGTTATTCAAGTTCAGTTACTTGCTTTAATATTTGCAGGTACCTGTATTAGATCTGTGTTAAATAAAGCTACAGGAAAGGATTTGATTCCAGTTTTAGTTAAGACTAGTCAAACAGAATTAATTTGGGCAATTCTTATTTCAATTTCTTTAGTTCTAGAGACTAATTAATTTTCATCAATCAGTTTATCTTCTTTTTCAGCTGCTGAAGCGATTTTCTTGTTAACTCTTTGGGATGCTGAAAAAATGGAACTTGATAACTGATCTCTTGTTTTAGACAGGACAAAAAGACTCACAATTCCAGAAGCCAAGAAACCCATTAAAAGTAAGATGATTCCGCGTAAACCGATCAAGTACCCAGCACCCAAAAAGGAAGCCAAAATGAGAATTCTTAAAAATGTATAAATTAAAACATTTTTCATTAACTAAACGCCCGCGTAACTATGTAAACCTGTCACCCAAATATTTATTACAAAAAAGTTGAAAACAATGGCGGCGTATCCAAAAATACTTACCCAAGCAGCTTTGGTACCTTTCCACCCAACGGTAACTCTGGAATGTAAATATGCAGCATAAATAATCCAGGTTATGAAAGCCCAAGTTTCTTTTGGATCCCATCCCCAATATCTTCCCCAAGCACTTTCTGCCCAAATTGCACCCGAGATAACTGCGAATGTCCAAATGGGGAAAGCAAAAAGTACAACTTTGTATGAAAATTCATCAATTCGATCTGGACTAGGTAAAGATTTTAGTTTTCCCTTAACTCTCAAGAGATACAAAATAGATAACGCAAAATTAATAGTAAAAGCTCCGTAAGAAATTATTGCTGAAGAGACGTGAATAAGTAACCAACTTGATTTCAGTGCTGGAACTAGTGGACCACTTTCTGTGTAAAGCACGATGACAGCTAAACCTAAAAGTATGATTACCGGCACAATTATAAAAATACCTAACCAGGAAATATCTTTCTTTATCGAAATAAAAAGGAAAGCAAAAATAATTGCAGTTGCTGAGGCCACTGCAAATTCATACATGTTTCCCATAGGAGCACGCTGTGCTGCTATGGCTCTTAAAATTAATGCTACGGCTAGAAATGTTCCGATAAGCCAAGTGAGAGCCATGGCAATATTTGAAACTCTTGATTGTTTTTTCGACTGACTAAGTGTTATTGAAAAAAGTATTAGATTAAAAGCGGACAAGAAGATTGCAAAATAAACCAATAAATTACTTAATGAGTTTGTACTCAAATTGATCTATTTCCTTTCTTTTCAATTTTGATGATGCCAAGTTTCTGCAACACTTTGTCTATATCTTTATTGATGTCATGGCTATCACTTTTTGCCAATCCAGCTATCTCTATAACACTAGGGCCATTTTGAACTTTCGGCATCAGCACCCAAATTTTTCGTCGCTGAATGCCTAATCCAAAAAACATGCCCAACATGGCAAGAGTTGCTCCGATCAGAGCTAAGAATCTTCCCGGTTCATAAGCGACTTGGAAAGAAGCAAACTGTTCAACTCCTAAAAATTTTATTTCCATACCTTGCTCAGTTTTCCAAGTTTCACCTGGCTTTAATTCTTCTATGCCTAGCTCAGTCATTTTGGTGGTATCAAGACGGTAAATACTTTGTGCGATTCCTTCGTTAACCCCAAGATCTCCTTGCCAAAGAGTCATAAATAATTGAGGGTTGTCTAATGCCGGAAAAGTTGAAATAGGACCGTTCATTGGATCAATGTTTGCTGTAGGTAAAAAACTAGCTTTAATTCCCAATTGAGGTTTTTCATCAGGAATTTTGATAACCCCTGTGGAAGTAAAGTTTCCGTCTTGAGGCAAGAAAGTAATCGAATCTGAATAAACAATTTCTTGTTTCTGATTTAATATTTCTACTCGCGGGGCATAACCATGACCGGTTAAATAAATTTTTGTGCCTGCGACATTGAAAGGTTTGTTGACCAAAACCATCAAATCGTCTTTACCGTTTAATGTGATATCTGCTTCGAATTTTCTAGGTGAACCTGTTTGATTAATACTTCGTTCAAACTCCACGACAAAATCGTTTAAAGTAAAAAAGAAATTGGGCATGCTTTCTATATTGAATAATTTTCCGGCCCTAAAATCGTCGTATTGGGTCAAGGTGTTAGCAAAACCATTTCCCTCTTTAACAATTACAGTTCCCCGATAACTAAACAAGGCACCCAAAGCTAAAGCAATAGTTAAAAAGATCATGCTGGCATGAAACACCAAGTTTCCAGCTTCTCTGACATATCCTTTTTCGGCAGTTAAACCGTTTCCCTCTCGGTTAATTCTCCAACCTGAATTCTTTAACTCGGCTTCGATTTTATTCAAACTTGTATTAGGCAATTGAATTTTTCGATAGCCTTCAAATCTTTCAATTGTGATTGGTGGACTTGGTGGCTGTTCATTAAAAGATTGCCAATAAACTTTAAGTCTAGGAATAACACAACCTATTAACGAAATCATTAATAAAATGTAGATTGCTGAAAACCAAAAAGAACCATAAACATCAAATAAACTTAAATTGTCAAAAATTTGGGCAAGTGAGGGATTTTCGTTTTTCCAATTGTTGACTTTAAGAATTGAAGCTGTTCTTTGCGGTAGCAAAGATCCAGGAATTGCTGCCAGGGCCACTAAAAGCAAAAGCAGCAAAGCAGTGTTCATACTTGTTAATTGACGCCAAGTCCAACGTAAGAATCCTGCAAAATCCAGGGGCGGAAGTGGAGTTTCAGTTCTCTGCTTGGCAGATATTTGTTTTTTCATAGCAGTGGAGTAAATCCTGAAACAAGAACTCTCATTTGCACAGTTAGCTCAGACCACATTCCGGTAGTTAACAATAATCCAATCACAATAAGAAATACTCCGCCAGTTCGTAAGAACTTCAATTGGTGTTGGCGTAACCATCTCACCGAAACTAGGGCTTTTTCTAAAGCGAAAGTAATTATCAAAAAAGGTAAACCTAATCCGAATCCGTAAACAGCAGAAAGAAGTGCACCTCTGCCAACAGTGGCTTGATTAAAAGCCAGTGATTGCACAGCTGCCAATGTTGGACCGATGCAAGGTGTCCAACCAATTGCAAACAATGCTCCCATAAATGGTGCACCAGCAATCCCCTGCTTAACCGGTGTATGAAATCTAAATTCTCGGTTAAATAAGTTCCAAACACCTAAATAACTTAAACCTAAAAGGATCACAAAAATTCCCATGATTCTTTCAATGATTCTTCCATTTAATAAAAACCATCCGCCAATGCCACCGAAGAACATCCCAATACAAACAAACACGAAAGTAAAACCTGAAATGAACAATAGAGTTGCCAAAAGTGCTTTAGATTTCCTAACTGTTGTATTGGCCTCCAAACCAAATCCAGTTATAAAAGAAAGATAACCGGGTACAAGTGGCAAAACACAGGGAGATAAGAAAGAAATGATTCCTGCGCTAAAAGATAATAAAATAGCTATTAATAAGGAACCTTGGCTTACCGCGTTCATTCTTCCACCAAACTTGAAATAAATCCTTGAATTAAAGCTCTATCGATTGGCCCTAATTGCCTTGCTGCCACTAAGCCATTTTTGTCTATAAGAACAGTGGAAGGTATTGCATTGGCTGGCAATGTTTCTTTAAAGCCCAGTAGCAATATTCCATCTCTATCAAAAATGTTTGGATAAGTTATCTGATAATTTGTCACAAATTTCTCTGCAGAGACTTTCGAGTCTCTTATGTTTATTCCAATAAATTGCACTCCACTGTCTTTGTTTTTTAAATAAAGTTCTTCGAGTTCAGTTGCTTCTTTTCTACACGGGGAGCACCACGATCCCCAAACATTTATGACCACAACTTTATTCTTAAAGTTTTCAAGACTAATTTTTGCACCGTTAAAATCTGTGGAAGCTAATTTGGGTGCAGATTTTCTTTCATCGATCTGAAGAAATGTTGCTGTTCCATCTCCTGAAATAAATCCTGCCTCACCAGAATTTTGGATGGCAGCATTTGGACTAGCACAGGCTGAAAGAACTAATAAACTCAAAACTACTTTTAAATTACGCACCAGAAATTTTGCTTGCATCTTTGACTAAATCTGCCGAAGGTTCTTCGTATTTAATTTCAACTAAATTTTCACCGTCGAAAACAAAAGTTGTCACGCTTGCTAAATTGCATTGACGTTTACGTGGATCGTGCACAAATGATTTACCTTCAGCTCCAAGTCTGGCAATCCAAATCGGTAATTGGTGTGAAACCAATAAGGCTTCTCTTCCTTGTGCCAAATCACGGGCAGCAAATATTGCTGTGCGCATTCTGTCTGCAATTTGCTTGTAAGGCTCTCCCCATGATGGTCTAATTGGGTTTCTCAAATACCACCAATTGCGCGGGTCTCTTAATGCTCCATCTCCAACTGAAACTCTTTTACCTTCGAATATGTTTTCGGCTTCAATAATTAAGCTTTCTAATTCAGGTTTTAGATTATGAGAATTAGCGGTAGGAGCTGCAGTTTGCTGTGCTCTTTCAAGTGGTGAAGAAACAATAAGTGCTAAATCATTGTTTTGAAAATGTTGAGCAGCACGATCGGCCATTCTTAGCCCAAGTTCAGATAATTTATATCCGGGCAATCTTCCGTAGAGTACTTTTTCTGGATTAAAAACTTCCCCATGTCTCATCACATGGACAAGGGTTTTGTTTGCCATAGTTTTTACTTCTTAATGTTTACGGCGCATTGAACCGCGACGTTTACTTGGTCGCCACACGTTGTCGCCATTTTCAATGGCTGCCAGTCTTAAAGTTTCACCATGTGCAGCAAGTGCATCAATCAGAATTGAAACATTTGGTGATTCTGCTTGCACATCAACTCTTAAACCATGTTCTTGTGCGGCTTGTGCTGTTTGGGGACCAATCACTGCAACAACAGTTGAAGCGTGTGGTTTACCAGCAATTCCGACAAGGTTTCTTACCGTACTTGCAGAAGTAAACAGCACCGCATCAAATCCACCACTTTTAATTAATTCACGAGTGTGCGCAGGAGGAGGAGCTGCACGTACTGTTCTAAAGGCAACGATGTCTTCAACTTCCCAACCTTTAGCTTGCATTCCTTCGACGAGTGTTTCGGTTGCAATGTCTGCGCGTGGTAAGAAAACTCTGTTGATGGGATCTAACAGTTGATCAAACTTTGGCCATACTTCTAATAGTCCTTCGGAGTTATGTTCATTGGTTGGGAACAAATCTGGTTTAACCCCAAATTCAACAAGTGCATCAATTACGGGTTGACCAATTGCGGCAACTTTTAATCCAGCAAAAGCTCTGGCATCCAAACCATAATCAACAAATTTATCTCGCACAGCTCTTACCGCATTTGTGCTTGTGAAAACAACCCATTGGAATCGTCCTGAAACTAAACCGTGAACTGCTCTTTCCATTTGTTGTGGAGTTCTTGGTGGCTCCACCGAAATTGTGGGAACCTCTACTGAAACAGCTCCATAAACTGCTAAAAGTTTTTGAAAATCTTCAGCATCTTCTTTAGTTCTGGGCACTAAAACTTTCCAACCAAATAAGGATTTGTTTTCAAACCATTGATATTTATCTCTGTTGTTAACAAGATCGCCTATCACAATTACGCCTTGTCCTGATTGTCTTGCCGCTTTTGCCACTAGTGGAATGTTTTCCAATGTCGAAACAATGGTTCTTTGATCAGTGGTGCTGCCATCACGGGTAACAGAAATTGGGGTGGTGACATCGCGACCGCGAGCAATGAGAGCACTTGCGATAGCTGGTGCTTTATCTGCAGCATTAATTACCACGATTGGAATTGTTGGATCTAGATGCAAAGCCCAATCAATTGGTTCTGAGCCATTGAGGATGTGAACTTCTTTTCCTTTATTGGCAAAAAGTGACATTCCGGCATGAGTTGGAACTGAAGTGATTGGGGAAACTCCCGGAACATATTCAAATTCAATTTTGGATTTAGCAAGTGTGGAAACTTCCACAGCTAAGTTGTCTTCTACTACAGGGTCTCCTGCGCACAATCTGACAACTGCTGCGCCTTCTTTGGCTGCATCAATTGCTAAACGTGCTCTCACAGCTGGTGCCATTGGTACACCATCTTCATCGACTGCTGCCACCACATCTGCGTTTTCATTTGCGTGAGCATTAGCAATATCCATGGTGTTTACATCAGCAATAATTAATTCTGCTTGTTTAAGTGCATTGATGCCACGCAAAGTTATTAATTGTGGGTCTCCAGGTCCCGCCGCAACATAAATTACGGGCAGAACAATAATCTTTTTCTTAGTCACTTAATTACCTTTCGTTTCTATATGGCTTTGCGTTGTTCGTGGAATGCTAATATTTGTAGTTCTGATGCCAAGTCAACTTTTCTGACATCAACACCTTCAGGAACACTTAAATGAACTGGAGCAAAATTTAAGATGCTTCTTATTCCTGCTTTTACTAAACGATCACTTACAACTTGCGCACTTTCTGCAGGAGTAGCAACTACCCCTAGTCGAGCATTTGTTTCTTTTATTACATCTTCTAAATCACTTAAGGCATGAACTAATAATTCAACAGTTTTTCCTTCAGCTCCACATTTAACTTTTGTACCAATTAAAGTTTGATCTGCATCAACTAAAGCAACGACTCGAAATCCGCGAGAACCGAACCCGCCGTAATGAGCAAGTGCTCTACCTAGATTTCCTACTCCCACAATTACTACTGACCAATCTTGATTAAGTCCCATTTCCCGAGAAATTTGGTAGCGCAAAAACTCAACTTCATAACCAACACCACGGGTGCCATAGGAACCTAAATGAGACAAATCTTTTCGAAGCATGGCACTAGAAACACCAGTTAACGCAGCTAACTCTTCGGAAGAAATTCGTATTTGCTGGGCATCTGCTAATTGGCTTAAAGCCCGATAATAAGCAGGCAACCTAGAAACTGTAGCTTCAGAAATTTTGTGGGTGTGACCATCTTTTATTGATGATGGGACTTTTGATGGCATATATCCAAAGGTACACATTTGTGCAAAAAAGCACAAATCGTCTCACAAATTGAGGACCTTTAGCTGAGTGCTTTTCTTAATCTTTCCGGGTCTACTCGCCAATAATCATGGCGTTTGCCGTCAACAAATATCACCGGGATTTCTTCCCCATAAAGATGCATTAACTCAGGATTGTTTTGGATTTCTTCAACTTCATAATCGATGTTTAATTCACTGGTAACTTGGGCAATAATTTTTATGGCATCATCACAGAGATGGCAACCTGGTTTGGAAAGAACTTTGACTCGTTTAGAGATTTAGAACAACCCCTTAAAAGTGGGGAAAGCTGGCTGAGGGGAAATCAGCCAGCCTCTACGAATGATTCGCGCAAGTAGTCAGAAACTGCTGCTTCTGGAACACGAAACGATCTACCAACGCGCACTGCTGGCATTGTGCCGGAGTGAACTAATCGATAAACAGTCATCTTTGATACTCGCATTGATGCGGCAACTTCTGCCACAGTCAAGAATCTAACTTCGCCTAAAGGTCTATCTGGGCTTGTTGCCATTTACTTGCCTCTTTCTTACACGCTTTAAGACCTTCCCTAAGCCTTAAGTGACGTGTGATGCCACGGTAATGCCTCGGTGCCTAGTAACACAAGAGAGGAGGGGGGTTATCTAAGGGAATCAGACATGCTAGTGGGTTTGAATACAGCACTGTTACAGAAGTGATTTAAAAGTTTTTAAATAAAACGATCAGCTGGATGAGGATTTAGCGATAGCAAAACTTCTTTTGCTTTTCTACCAGGTAATTTTTTAATTGTTTTTAGTAATGTCATACGATTATCACAATGTTCTTTCAAGACTGCGTATGCTTTTTTTCCAATTAATTCTATTAAAGTATCTTTTTCGCTGATGTAAACAGGATCTTCAGCAACATGGGCATCGGTATCTGAGGAACAGTACCAATCCATGGTGTGACCACCATCTCCCCAATTTTTTCTTTTATATTCTTCGATAACAATTACTTGAAAATCTGTGTCATCTTCAAATTCTCGGGTTTCATAGCTTCTTCTAATTGGTAATTGCCAACAAACATCAGGTTTTGCTTCCAAAGGTTTAGCACCTTTTACTAACGCAAGTTTATGCAGTGCGCAACCTTGCCCGCCAGCAAATTCTGGTGAGTTCATAAATATGCAAGCACCATTTACTACTCGTGTTTTTTCAATTCCATCTTCTCTTTCAGTCCAACCTTTTTTAGAATTTGCATGTTCTTGCTTTTCCCAAATATCCGGAGTTAGTTTCTTAACCCATTTAGCAACTCTTTTTTTGTCTGCTGCTTCAGTGAAATGTGCACCATGAACACAGCAACCATCATTTGGATTTGATTTCTCAACACCTTTGCAGCCTCTGCCAAATATGCATTCCCAATTGGACGTTAACCACGTTAAATCAGCTTTGATAATTGTGCCTGAGGCATCCGGATCTATAAATTCAAGCCAAGTACGAGGAGTATCTTTCAAAAATTCGGTCATAGGCGAGAGCCTACTCGGAGAGTTTCTGCGATACGCAAAGTACTCTTGTTCAATAAGTCACATTAAGTAGAAAGAATTAGTCGTGAAAATAGGCATTGTTGGCACCGGCAATATGGGTGAAGCCATATTAAAAGGTCTGCTAGACAATGTGGTGTCAGCCCAAGACATAGTTTGTGTAGATAAGGTCAAAGCCAGCGTTGACCGCATCTCCCAGAGGTATCAAGTCGTTTGTTCCACTGAAATTTCAGCAATTAAAGATTGTGATGTCGTTGTCCTCGGGGTAAAACCTCAAAACATGGACGAAGTATTACCTTTGATTGGCAAACACATAAACCAAAATACGTTGATCATTTCTATTGCCGTGGGAATTACCTCTAGCTATATAGCAAAAAACTTAGGAATCAATAATGCTGCTGTGGTGAGAGCTATGCCTAACACCCCAGCCTTGGTTGGTAAGGGTGTAACGGGTTTGGCTAAGGGTGAATTTGCAACAGCCGAGCACTTAACTATTGCTAAAAACCTCCTAGCAGCAGTTGGTCAAGTTGTTGTTGTAGAAGAGAATTTGATTGATGTAGTAGCAGCAACTTCAGGCTCTGGCCCAGCTTATTATTTTTTTGTAACTGAATTATTAATTGAATCAGCTGTTAAACATGGCCTGGCTAGAGATGTAGCTCAAGTTTTAGTGGAAAACACTTTCGTGGGATCTAGTGCCTTATTTGAAAGTTCAGCTGATGACGTTGTTGAATTGAGAAGGAAAGTTACTTCTCCCCAGGGAACCACCCAGGCAGCGATTGAATTCTTAGAAAGTAAAGATTTAAAAGGTATTTGGGAAAATGCACTTGGTGCTGCAATTAAAAGAGCTGAAGAAATTAGTAAGAACTAAATTATTCAACAGTGCTATTTACAGGTGGTGCATCTGGTAGAGCTTGTTTAACTTCGCCAGTGAAAGTAAAGACTCTGGTATCAAGGGTTTTCTTATCATTGTTAGCAGCTTCGCCTTCCACGCCGACTACCACAAGATTTCCAGCAGTTAATTCACCAAATAAAATCTTTTCACTCAACACATCTTCAATTTCTCGTTGAATTGTTCTTCGCATAGGTCTTGCACCAAGAGATTGGTCATAGCCCTTATCAACAAGCAATTCTTTAGCTTGATCAGTCATGATCAGTCCCATGTCTTTGTCTTTCAAACGATCATCAAGGGAAGTGATCATTAATTCAACAATTTGTAATATTTCTGGACGAGTTAATTGATGGAACACAATCACGTCATCTAGTCGGTTTAAGAATTCTGGTCTGAAATGTTGTTTTAATTCTTCATTTACTTTTAGTTTCATGCGGTCATAACTTCCTTCAACATCATCACCCATTGAAAAACCAAGACCCACACCTTTAGAAATATCTCGGCTACCAAGGTTGGTGGTCATGATGATTACTGTGTTCTTGAAATCAACCATGCGACCTTGAGAATCGGTTAATTTACCGTCTTCCAAGATTTGGAGCAGTGAATTGAAAATATCTGGATGCGCTTTTTCAACTTCGTCAAAAAGCACTACTGAAAAAGGTTTACGGCGAACTTTTTCAGTTAGCTGTCCACCTTCTTCATAACCCACATATCCGGGAGGAGATCCAAACAATCTTGAAACAGTGTGACGTTCTGAATATTCAGACATGTCTAACATGATTAATGCGTTTTCATCACCAAATAAGAATTGGGCCAAAGTTTTAGAAAGTTCGGTCTTACCAACACCAGAAGGTCCAGCAAAAATAAATGAGCCACCTGGTCTTTTAGGGTCTTTTAGTCCAGCACGAGTTCTTCTAATTGATTTAGACAAAGCTTTAATGGCATCTTCTTGACCAATAACACGTTTATGTAGTTCTTCTTCCATGCGTAACAATCTTTTGGATTCTGCTTCAGTTAACTTGGCAACAGGCACTCCCGTTGACATCGCTAATACTTCTGCAATCAAATCTTCGTCAACTTCAGCAACGATATCTAAATCGCCTGCTTTCCATTCACGTTCGCGTTCATTCTTTTCAGAAATTAAGGTCTTTTCTTTATCTCTCAGTGCCGCAGCTTTTTCAAAGTCTTGAGCATCAATAGCTGATTCTTTTTCTTTTCTCACATCAGCAATTTTGTTATCAAATTCTCGCAAATCAGGTGGGGCAGTCATTCTGTTAATACGTAGACGAGCACCTGCTTCGTCAATCAAATCAATTGCTTTATCTGGTAATTGGCGATCATTGATGTATCGATCAGCCAAGGTGGCAGCAGAAACTAAAGCAGAATCAGTAATTGTAACTTTGTGATGTGATTCGTAGCGATCTCTTAAACCTCTTAAGATTTCAATTGCATGAGCAACGGAAGGTTCTTGAACTTGAATAGGTTGGAAGCGACGTTCTAATGCGGCATCTTTTTCAACATATTTACGGTATTCATCCAAAGTGGTGGCACCAATTGTTTGTAGTTCGCCTCGAGCCAGCATTGGTTTCAAAATTGATGCGGCATCAATGGCGCCTTCGGCAGCACCTGCTCCGACCAGGGTGTGAATTTCATCAATGAACAAAATAATGTCACCGCGGGTACGTATTTCTTTTAATACTTTTTTTAATCTTTCTTCAAAATCTCCACGGTATCTAGATCCAGCAACCAATGATCCTAAATCAAGTGTGTACAGCTGTTTGTCTTTCAAAGTTTCTGGAATATCGCCTTTAACAATTTTTTGTGCAAGTCCTTCAACAACTGCTGTTTTACCAACACCTGGTTCCCCAATTAGAACTGGATTATTTTTTGTTCGACGGGAAAGTACTTGCATTACTCGTTCAATTTCTTTTTCTCGACCAATTACTGGATCAAGTTTTCCATCACGAGCTGCTTGAGTTAAGTTTCTGCCAAATTGATCAAGTACTAAAGAAGTTGAGGGGGTTCCTTCATTTGGAGCACCGGAAGTTAATGGTTCTTTTCCTTGGTAACCAGAAAGTAATTGGATTACTTGTTGACGAACACGATTTAGATCTGCGCCAAGTTTCACTAGAACTTGAGCGGCTACTCCTTCACCTTCGCGAATAAGGCCAAGCAAAATGTGTTCTGTTCCAATATAATTATGACCTAATTGTAAAGCTTCTCTTAAAGAAAGTTCTAATACTTTTTTGGCACGAGGAGTAAAAGGAATGTGTCCTGATGGTGCTTGTTGGCCTTGGCCAATAATTTCTTCAACTTGTGATCTAACAGATTCTAGGGAAACACCTAATGATTCAAGTGATTTAGCAGCAACGCCTTCACCTTCATGAATTAAACCTAAAAGGATATGTTCGGTACCAATGTAATTGTGGTTGAGCATGCGGGCTTCTTCTTGCGCAAGAACTACTACGCGTCTTGCTCGATCAGTGAATCTTTCGAACATTTAACTTAAGCCTCCTTGCATCAACTTTGGGGAATTTGTTTTTTCCTCTATATCTATAGTACGTCTCTAGTTTTAATTAGCAAATTCAACCTAAAAATCGAGGAAACATCCCTATAAGTGGTATTCATTTACCCCATGGGTAACAAGACGTAGGGGTAAGGATATTTGGTCGAAATTACAGGTGTTTGATCATTCGGGTGTTACCCAATGTGTTTGGTTTCACTTTGTCCAAATCTAAAAACTCTGCCACACCTACGTCATAGGACTGTAGAAGCTGTTGATAAATCTCTGGTTCAACAGGTGTGCCTTCAATTTCAGCAAAACCATGTTTAGCAAAAAACTTTGTTTCAAAGGTTAAACAAAATACTCTTCTCACACCTAATTCTTTAGCTCTATTAATTAGTGCTTCCAATATTTGCGAACCAATTCCTTTATCTTTAAATTCAGGAAACACTGCCACAGTTCTTACTTCAGCCAAGTCTTCCCACAAAACGTGAATTGCGCCTGCACCAATTACTTGGCCATCTTTTTCAATTACTAAAAATTCTGGAACTGCTTCATACAAAGTAACCGTTGCTTTGGAAAGTAATCTTCGTTCTGGTGCGTAAGTGTCAACAAGTTTTCTGATGGTTGACACATCAGATGTCTTGGCCGGACGAATTGATAGTGCAGACATTTTATTGTGGTTTAACCAGCGGGAATAAAACTGTTTCTCTAATTCCTCTGCCTGTGAGCATCATTAAGACTCGATCAATTCCCATTCCCTGTCCACCAGCTGGAGGCATTCCATATTCAAGTGCTCGTAAGAAATCTTCATCTATTTGCATAGCTTCCACATCGCCACCGGCAGCAAGCTTGGCTTGCTCAGTTAATCTTTTTCTTTGTTCGATTGGATCATTTAATTCTGTGTAAGCGGTACCAATCTCTGCACCAAAGGCAACCAAATCCCAGCGCTCTGCAACTCTGTTATCTTCTCGGTGCTGTCTAGTTAAAGGTGCAACATCGGTTGGAAAATCAATATAAAAAGTAGGCAGAACTGTTTTGTCTTCCAATAAGTGTTCATAAAGTTCTAACACCACTTGGCCTCTAGTCCATTTAGGATCATGAGAAATTTTTAATTTATCGCATACATTTCTTAAAGTTTTTTCATCTGTATCGGCATTAATTGTTTCACCCGTTGCTTTAGCTAATCCTTCATAAACTTTTACTACCGGCCATTGACCACTGATGTCGTGCTCAGTTTGGTTTCCTTCATCATCCCAATGTCTAGCTATTTCTTTGCCAAAAACATTCTTAGCTGCCTCTTGAATTAAGTGTTGAGTAAGTTCACGCATTACTTCATAGTCGCCATATGCCTGGTACATCTCCAGCATGGTGAATTCAGGGTTATGCGATGTATCGGCACCTTCGTTTCTAAAGTTTCTATTGATTTCAAATACTCTATCTACGCCACCTACCAGTAAACGTTTCAAATAAAGCTCTGGTGCAATTCTCAAAAATAATTCTATGTCATAAGCATTGATATGAGTTTTAAATGGACGAGCATTTGCTCCCCCGTGCAGTACTTGTAACATTGGGGTTTCTACTTCAACAAAACCTCGATCAGTTAACGATTTTCTAATACTGGAAACAACTTTAGATCTAAGGTGAAGCATCTCTCTTGCTTCTGGTCTAACAATTAAATCTACGTAACGCATTCGTACTCTTTGTTCAGGATCATTTAATCCATGATGTTTATCAGGTAGTGGTTTTAAAGATTTACTCGTAATTAACCATTTACTGGCCTTTACAGAAAGTTCTCCTCGCTTTGTTGTTACAACTTCACCAGTTAACCCAACATGATCACCTAAATCGACGATTTCTTTCCAAAGTTCAACAGATTCTTCCCCAACGGCATCTGCTGCAATCATCACTTGCAAATCACCTGAACCATCTCTCAAGGTGGCAAAAATTAATTTTCCTGCAATGCGATTAAGCATTACTCGACCAGCTATCGAAACTATTTTTCCAGTTTTTGCCTCTGGTGCTAAATCTTTGTTTTCATTTCTAACTTCTAAGAATGTGTGATCTGGTTTGAAACCAACTGGGAAAGGATCGATACCTTGGGATTGAATTCTGGCAAGTTTTTCGCGACGGATTTGTTCTTGTTCGTTCAAATCCTCTGGGGCATCGTTGCTCATAGAAAACTAGACTACTTGTTCTTTTCGAAAACTAACCGTAAGCCTTCCAAGGTCAAGTCTGGTTCGTGATGAGTAATGGTGCTTGATTCTTCAACAACCAATGGTGCAAGACCACCAGTTGCAACAACTGCTTTTAACGGACCAATCTCAGCAATTATTCTTTGCAAAATTCCATCAACTTGGCCCGCAAATCCATAAAGAGCACCTGACTGCAATGCCTCAACAGTATTTTTACCAATAACACTTCTTGGTTTCACAAATTCAACTTTTCGCAGTTGTGCTGCCCTATTAGCTAAAGCTTCTAAAGAAATTTCAATTCCGGGAGCAAGTGCTCCACCTAGGAATTCACCTTTTTCACTGACCACATCAAAATTTGTTGATGTTCCAAAATCAACTACCACTGAAGGTCCACCATGTCTTTCAAATACTGCTAAAGAATTAGCAATTCGATCAGCACCAACTTCTTTAGGGTTATCAGTAATAATGGGCACCCCAGTTTTTGTCCCTGGTTCAATAATTACAGTTTTAGCTTCAGGAAAATATCTTTCCAGCATCCACCGCATTTCTCTTAAGACTGAGGGAACAGTTGAGCACAATGATATTCCGGTAACTTTGGGTTGATCTTTTAATAAACCGTTATAAGTTAAAATTAATTCATCAGCAGTGGAATTAGTATCTGTTTTTATTCGCCAATTTTGAATAAGTTTTTCATTGTCATAAAGACCTAAAACTGTGTTGGTGTTACCAACATCTATTGCTAACAACATTTATTACTCTCCTAGCAACTCCAAATTAGTTCGCGTATTTAGCGAACAGTTCTCAGGTCACCACCTATATCCAACACTGGCGCCGAATGGGTTAAGGCACCCACGGCTAGAAAGTCCACACCAGTCTCAGCAATTTTGCGGGCATTTTCTAAAGTTAAGCCGCCACTAGCCTCAAGTTTGGCTTTTTTATTAACAATTCCCACTGCTTTCTGCAAATCATCAAAAGCGAAATTATCTAACAAAATTAGTTGTGCCTGGGCTGCTAATGCTTCATCAAGTTGAGTTAAATTATCCACTTCTATTTCAAATTCAATTTCAGGAAATTTATCCCTAACTTTCTCAACAGCTTTCTTAATTGAACCTGCTGCGATGATGTGATTATCTTTAATTAGTGCTTGATCATTTAAACTCATACGGTGATTGGTGCCCCCACCGGCTTTGACAGCATATTTTTCTAAAAGTCGTAAACCTGGTGTGGTTTTTCTAGTATCACGTATTTGGGAATTGGTCCCAGCTATTTCTTTAACCCATTTGTTGGTTGTTGTGGCAATTCCACTTAAGTGTCCTAAAAAATTCAGAGCTGTTCTTTCAGCTGCTAATAAATCAATGGTTCGACCTTTCACTGTTAGCAAACAGGTTTTCGAATCGACTGCGCTTCCATCTGTTACACATTTTTCGACGGCTATTTTGTTATCACTTATGGAAAGAAACACTAATGCTGCAATATCAATACCTGCAATTACTCCCGATGATCTTGTCACCAAATCTAGTTCCGAAATTTGGGTTTCAGGAATAGTAGCAAGGGAGGTGACATCGCTTCCACCCATTAAGTCTTCAGAAATTGCTAGATCGACTAGTGCTTGAACTAACTCAGGTTCCAGTCCGGCTTCGCGTAAATCTTCATAAACCTGCTCTTTAGTTGTCATTTGTTATTTCTTTCCGATAGCTTTTTCTGAAAGTTCTAATTTACCTTCATTTAATTTTCCTTGGATTCTCACTAGCCACCTTTCATCGTTTCTGGCTGGAAAATCTGTTCTCCAATGAGAACCTCTACTTTCTTCACGTCGCAGAGCAGCATTTGAAAGAAAACTTGAAACTGTTAATAAATTTGTTGCTTCCCAACTTTGAGTGGAAGCAAGATTGGTGGTCTTGGTTGCTAATTGTGCGAGATTGTTAATTGTTTGTTGCAAACCTTGAGAATTTCTTACCGCACCGGCACCTTTAGTGGTTGTGGCAGTTATTTCTTTTCTGACTTTGCCGTCAATCAAATTTGAGGGAATATTATCTATTAACGGTTCACTTTGTGCTGGTAAGTCGATTAAATGCTGGGCAATTCTCTCAGCCACCACAAGTCCTTCGAGCAAACTATTTGAAGCCAACCTATTTGCTCCATGCACACCAGTGCTAGCGCATTCTCCCACTGCAAATAATCCTGGAATATCCGTTCTTCCGGTCATATCTGAAATAACTCCGCCAGATGCATAATGTGCTGCTGGAACAACCGGAATCATTTCAACTAGCGGATCAATTCCTATTTCCTGGCAACTCAATAAAATGTTTGGAAATCTATTTAGCCAAATATCTTTTCCAAGTTTTGTGCCATCTAAATAAACAAATGGTTTACCACTTTTAATTATTTCTTCATGAACGGCGTGAGCCACCACATCTCTGGGAGCTAAATCTTTCATGGGGTGAATCTTGGACATAAAAGCTTCACCGTTTATATTTCTTAATATTGCGCCCTCGCCACGAACTGCTTCACTTATTAAGGGTTGTGATCCTCTGGAATCTGGTCCTACCCATAACACTGTGGGATGAAATTGCACAAATTCTAAATCGGCCACAGTTGTGCCAGCTCTTAATGCCAGTGCCACCCCATCACCAGTTGCTACTAAAGGATTTGTGGTTTGTTCAAAAACTGCACCCAGTCCACCCGTTGCTAAAATTACTGCTCGAGCTAACGCGGCACCCACTCCATCAATTCTTCCTTTACCCATCACGTGCAAAGTAACTCCGCAAACTCTTTCAAATTTATCTTTTAATAAATCAAGTACAAGTGCGTGTTCAAAAATTCTTACTTTGGGATCAGCTAAAACTTTGGCAACAAGGGCGCGTGATATTTCTGCTCCAGTGGCATCACCACCTGCATGGGCAATGCGATGTCTTCTGTGTCCACCTTCTCTAGTTAATGCCACGTTGCCTGATGAATCTAAATCAAAAGTTGCGCCTAAATTAATTAATCTTCGCACCGCTGCAGGTCCTTCTTGGACAAGAATTTTTACTGAATCTTGATCACATAAACCAGCACCAGCTTCCAAGGTGTCTTGAAAATGTTGGTCGGGTGAATCTCCTGGACCAAGTGCTGCAGCAATTCCACCTTGCGCCCAAGAAGTTGAACTAGTGGATAACACATCTTTAGTGAGCAATAAAACCGATAAACCTTTTGCCCGAGCTGACAGCGCTGCAGTTAAACCTGCAATTCCTGAACCGATAACAATCACATCAGCATTTATGGTCCACCCAGGTTCGGTTGAATTTAACCTTTGTACCAAATTAATTTGAGTCATTTTTATCCTGTAAGAGAATTGGCATGTTATCGATTAAGCGGGTGTTACCCAGTTTAACGGCAATTAGAATTCTACCCACTATTCCTGTTTTTAGTTCGGTCAAATCATTGGTCAATATTTCAAGATAATCAATTTCAATTAGATCAGAAGTATTGATAATTTCTGTCACTGTTTTTTTAATCTCAGAT
>Ga0209357_1000099_pt1 | contig 29042 bp, 31 predicted proteins | sample LauGreFBDMM110SD_2_FD_187573 | JGI IMG/M metagenome (GOLD analysis project Ga0209357, IMG submission 187573) | Freshwater lake microbial communities from Lake Michigan, USA - Fa13.BD.MM110.SD (SPAdes) (version 3) | ecosystem: Environmental > Aquatic > Freshwater > Lake | place: Lake Michigan... | reverse complement strand
CTATGAATGGATAGCTAGTATTCCCCGCACTTCTACCGGTAAGCTCTACAAACTCAAGCTGCGTGAAATGTTTCCTAAGTAAATCTGTTGGGTAAACCCCCAATAGTCAACGTGTTTCTTTCTGCGAGGATCGCAATAAGTTTTTTATTTAACTTGCACATTGAGAAGGAGATGAATGTCCATTCAGGATACTTTTGACGAGTCTGCCCTCAGTGCCAATGCCCCCGTGCTTTTGTCTGTTTCGCAAGTTACAGTCACATTCAGCGGCATTGTTGCCTTAGACGGTGTCTCCTTCAATGTTCAAAAAGGACAGATCGCCGGCCTTATTGGCCCCAATGGTGCAGGTAAAACCACATTGTTCAACTGCCTCTCTCGCCTGTATGAGTACAGCGATGGTCAAATACATTTTGACGGACACAGCTTGGATGGCATGACACGCCACAAGACCGCAGAAATTGGAATTGGTCGTACCTTTCAGAACTTGGCACTTTACAAAACCATGTCCGTGTTGGACAACATCAAGGTGGGCTCACACTGCCGTGCAAAAAAAGGTTTTTTGGACCACGCCCTGAGACTCCCAGGTGTGAGTCAAGAAGAAGCCAAAATACACCACAACGCCATGCAATTGGTCGAATTTTTAGATCTGCAATCGGTGGCGCTGCGTAAAGTTTCCGACTTATCTTTTGGCACGCAAAAACGCGTGGAACTTGCCCGTGCATTAGCCAGCCAGCCAAAACTCTTGTTATTGGACGAACCCGCCGCAGGTCTGAACCATGAAGAAGTTAGCGCCTTGGGCGATCTGATCAAGCGGATCCGCGACGAATTCAAGATCACAGTGCTACTGGTGGAGCACCACATGAGTCTTGTGATGAGCGTATCGGACAAAGTAGTGGCTCTGAATTTTGGCAAAAAAATTGCAGATGACACTCCTACTAAAGTGCGCCAACATCCTGATGTGATCCAAGCTTACTTAGGGTCTTCAAAATGAGCCGAATGCTTCTGGAAGTCAAAGACCTTTTTGCCGGTTATGGTGGCACCGAAGTTCTGCATGGTCTGTCGATGAAAATCGAGGAGGGCAGTATCACTACTTTGCTGGGTGCCAACGGTGCGGGTAAAACCACCATGCTGCGTGCTTTGTGCAAAATGATCAAAGTTCGCGGTCAAATTATGTTCGATGGTCAGGCTATTGAAGGTAAGGCTACCGAGGATATTGTTCGACTGGGTGTGGCGCATGTGCCCGATGGTCGTGGCACTTTCGGCAGCCTTTCCACCGAAGAAAATTTGCAACTTGGCAGCTACACCCGCAAAGACAAACAAGAGGTGGCACTGGATCAGGAGAAGATGTACAGCTACTTTCCCCGCTTGAAAGAAAGGCGCAAACAGCAAGCTGGCACTCTTTCTGGTGGTGAGCAACAAATGCTGGCAATTGCAAGGGCCTTGATGTTGCGCCCCCGTTTACTGCTACTGGACGAGCCTTCGTTTGGCTTGGCACCACTCATTGTGCGAGAGATTTTCGACATCATGCATGCCATCAACCAGCGCGACAAAGTTACCATCTTATTGGTTGAACAAAACGCAGCCATGGCACTCGATATGGCAAAGTACGCCTACCTTTTGGAAACTGGCAAGCTTGTGTTGTCGGGGCTTTCCGAAGACCTCAAAAAAGACGAAGCTGTTCGTCGCTCTTACCTCGGCCACTGAGTACCCCTGCATGGAAACCTTTATTCACCAAGTTGTAGCCGGCATTGCCACTGGAGGGGTTTACGCCAGCCTTGCCTTGGCTCTGGTGATGATTTACCAATCGACGCACCACATCAATTTTGCGCAAGGTGAAATTGCCATGTTTGCCACCTATATGGCTTGGACACTGATCAACGCAGGCGTTGCTTATTGGCTGGCTTTCATCATTACCATCTTGTTATCGTTTAGCTTGGGGGTATTGATTCAGCGCATCATTATTAGACCTGTCGAAAATGCGCCGGTACTGAACATTGTGGTGGTTTTTATTGGACTGCTTGTCATACTCAACAGTATTGCCGGTTGGATTTTTACCTACACCATCAAAGCCTTTCCATCACCTTTTCCCAAAGAGCCGCCGTTTGGTCTGTATTTCATCTCCTCACACGAACTGGGCTCTATTTGCGTCACCATGGTGCTTTTGCTTTTACTCTATAGCTTTTTCAAGTTCACCCCGCTGGGACTGGCCATGCGCGCAGCAGCGCAAAACCCGGACTCTAGCCGTCTGGTGGGCATCCGCGTGGGTTGGATGTTGGCCTTGGGCTGGGGGCTTGCTGCCGCTATTGGCTCTGTTGCGGGCATGATGATTGCGCCTGTGGTGTTCTTAGAGCCGAACATGATGTCGGGGATCTTGCTCTACGCCTTTGCTGCAGCATTGGTGGGCGGTATTGACAGCCCAGGGGGTGCCGTATTGGGAGGCTTTATCGTTGGTATTCTTGAAAATATTTTAGGTGCCTATGTCATTGGTACCGAACTCAAGTTGTCCGTTGCATTGGTACTGATCATTGTTGTGCTGACCATTAAACCTGCCGGTCTGTTCGGTAAAGTGATTGTTTCAAGGGTCTGAATTAGATGTCTTCCAATCTTCTATCGTCCGAAAATTCGATCCCTTGGATTCGAATCGTATTGGGCCTGATCGTGGCCGGCATCCTGCCCTTTTTCATTTCCAATTACCATGTGTTTCAAGCATCCATGGTGTTGAGCTATGCCATTGCCTTGGTCGGAATGAATATTCTCATTGGTTATAGCGGTCAAATCTCTTTGGGACACGGAGCCTTCATGGCCATCGGGGCCTACACCAGTGCGATCCTGATGGACAAAATGAATATTCCTTATTGGATGACCATCCCGATTGCGGCCTTCATCTGTTTGGTGGTTGGCTTTTTGTTTGGCTTACCCGCCCTGCGACTAGAGGGTCACTACTTGGCTTTGGCCACATTTGCTTTGGCTGTAGCCTTGCCGCAGCTGCTTAAGTTTAAACATCTAGAGTTTCTGACTGGTGGGGTGCAAGGCATTGTGATCATGAAACCTGACCCACCCTGGGAGTCTTTGTTCGGATTGAAGCTCAACTCAGACCGTTGGCTTTATTTCTTTACCTTGGCAGTCACCCTGTTGATGTTCGTCATTGGTTGGAATCTGATTCGCGGCCGAGTAGGTCGTGCCCTTATCGCTATTCGTGACCAACCTATTGCTGCCGCCTCCATGGGTATCAACACGCCAATGTACAAAAGTCTGGCCTTTGGTGTGAGCGCCATGTTCACTGGCGTGGCGGGTGCGCTAAGCGCTATTTTGGTGGCCTTTGTTGCACCCGACAGTTTCACTGTTTTCCTGTCCATCACATTGCTGGTTGGTATGGTGATTGGCGGCGTGACCTCCTTGACGGGTGCTTTGTATGGCGCGTTATTTATTCAGTTCATTCCAAATATTGCTGATCAGATTTCTAAGGCCGCGCCTTGGGCCATTTATGGAACCATGTTGATCTTGTTTATGTACCTAATGCCAACAGGTATTGCGGGTGCCATTCGTTTGTTGGGCGAGAAACTTCGTATTTCTCGTTTTTGATTTTTAATCTTTTCTCTGAACTAAGGACTAGCCATGAAAAAGAGACAATTTGCACTTACTACTCTGTTGATTTCCCTCATTGGCTTTGCCTTACCGGCTGCCGCGCAAAAAAAATACGATCTTGGTGCCAGCGACACTGAAATTAAAATTGGTCAAACTATGCCGTACAGCGGCCCTGCCTCAGCTTATGGCGTCATCGGCAAGGTTCAGGCGGCTTACTTCAAGCAACTGAATGAACAAGGTGGCGTCAACGGCCGTAAGATTAATTTCCTCACCCTAGACGATGGCTACAGCCCGCCAAAAACGGTGGAGATGATCCGCCGTTTGGTAGAGCAAGATGAAGTCTTGTTGACCATGGGCACCTTGGGCACACCTTCAAATACTGCTATTCACAAGTACATGAATACCAAGAAAGTGCCGCACATGTTCTTGGCTACTGGCGCATCTAAATGGAACGACCCGAAAAACAATCCTTGGACCATTGGTTTCAACCCCAATTACCACTCCGAAGGTAAGCTTTATGCGCAGCATATTTTGGCAACTAAACCCAATGCCAAGATTGCGGTACTGTTTCAAAACGACGATTACGGCAAGGACTACTTCAACGGTTTCAAGGAGGGTTTGGGTGCCAAAGCTGCAAGCATGATTGTTTCGCAAGCCTCTTATGAAGTAACCGACCCAACCATCGACTCTCAAATTGTCACGCTTAAGGGCTCGGGTGCAGACACCTTTTTCAACATCACCACCCCCAAGTTTGCAGCGCAAGCCATTCGCAAGGTCAGTGATGTGGGCTGGAAGCCCACACACTACCTTAACCAAGTTTCTGCTTCGGTGGGTAGCGTCTTAAAGCCTGCCGGTCTTGATGTTTCTGTGGGCTTGATTTCAATGCAGTACATCAAAGAAGGTGCTGATAGCCGCTGGGATAACGACCCGACCATGAAGGACTTCAAAGCATTGATCAAAAAATATGCGCCTGAAGTCAGTCCAGACGATGGCACCGCTACCTATGCCTATGCGATGGCTCAGTTGATGGTGCACGTGCTCAGGCAGGCAGGGGACAACTTGACCAGAGAAAATGTCATGAAACAAGCTTCCAGCATCAAGGACTTTCAAGTGCCGATGGCCTTACCCGGTGTATTGGCTAGCTCTTCTCCAACTGATTTTGCTTTGTTCCAAACCATGCAGTTAGTGAAATTTGATGGTAAGAGCTGGGTCGAATTTGGTAAACCAGTTGCTGTGAAGTAGTTCACTGGACCATTAAAAAATGCCGCATTTCGCGGCATTTTTTTAGATTTTGACTCCGAACAAGCAGTCTGGGTCGTAGCGGCTAAATCCAGAGACAAATGGCAAACTATTAACGCAGGATTATTTGGAATCTGTGAAGTTGTTAACAGCCAATTGGTTACCGCAGGCATTGCTTGCAATCTTCAAATCATGGTCAATCACAGGCTTGTAAAAAGACAGTGGCTGAGTTTCGGGGGACACATAAACCAAAGGTTTAGATTCATAGCCCAAAAGAATTTGAAAACTTGACATGGCCATTGTTTGGCTTTTGCAATTGACAACGTAATCGATTTGCTGGACACCGCTCTTGCCCATGTCGTGAAATTCACGGACATTGGCCAGACCATTTGGGCTGTAAGCGGCATAAGACCAAGTTTTGTCGTTGCTGGCCAGCAAAATATCAGGGTCTTTGTCAAAAGATGATGCGTTGTTAGTTGCAGCAGTTGTAACGCTGGAAACGACCAAGCAGGCAAGTAATGTGATGAATTTGTTCATTTGGGAACTCCTTGAGTGATTAATTGAAATCCGATGAACAAATATTAGCATATGAATAGGTTTTGTTAAGAAAAAACTTAGACAAAAAATGAATATATTTGTGAAATTAGTGATTAAATGAAATATATCTATACAAAACATGAACAAAAAACATGATTCAAGTTTGTGAGTAATTATTTTGAATACATTACAGTTGGTGCTAAGGTTATTTAGAGACGATGCAGCGGTTTCGGTTTGGCCCGTGCGTACTCATTGGTAGAAAGCTCTGGGACTTGTTTTTTCATCGCGTTCCTCCATAAAAGTTCTACTACCCAGCTACTCAGTTCAGCCCCTTATGCGAATGCCTGCTGGGTTCAAGAGAGCTGTGTGTTTTGCTTACAGATTTTTGTCGACAAACTTTCCGTGGATTTTCTAAAAGCCTGCGTCAAATACCAGTGGGAGCGAAGTACTTAAATGTTCTCATGACTTTAGCTGTTCAAGCGACACGAAATCAAGAGTGCGGATGTGAGTACTTTCAAGAACAGTCTCGGGAGCAGCTCCAGCTTCATAGGCCTCTCTCCATCTCAAGGCGCACAAGCACCAACGGTCACCGGCCTTTAAGCCCTTGAATCGATATTCTGGGCGTGGGGTGATGAGATCGTTTCCCTGTTGAAGTGAGAAATCCAAGAATTCTTGCGTCACTTTTGCGCAAATGACATGGCTGCCTTGATCATTTTCGTCAGTGTTGCAACACCCATCTCGAAAGTAACCTGTCAAAGGGTCGTAAGAACAGGGTACAAGTGGTGTACCAAGAACATTCAGGCTTTCATTGTTCATAAAATTTGTCATAGAAAAATCGTCAACTTTGTAGAGCTTGTTTAATTTCAATCTCAAGCAATGATCTCAGTCTGGTGTGGATGTGTTTTCCGAAATGAATATTCCTTTGGCCTTGTGATAAATTGATTAAATTGTGGTGGTCACTAGGTAGTATGCGTGCCAGACTTTTTAGAAAATTTTCTTCACGATATTTGAGCCCAAACTTGGACTCAAAATATACATTCTTGCTATCAACTCTAAGTCGCTCGTAGTCATTAGCATGCAAGGCGTTGTAAAAATAAGCTACAACCAGAGCAAAAACTTCTAGGAACGAAAAGGGGAGAATTAAAGTAGCGCCGAAGAAGTAAAAAATAATTCCTACGAGTAAAGAAATTAATCCCAACAAAATAAAAATAATAGCCAATAGAGTTGGAGAAATTGAGCAGTTTCTCTTTAAATAAAATTCATATCCATAATCAGTTTTAATGCCGATTCGAGTATTCACAGAAAACTGACCCCCGTTAAATTTCCAGAAAACTATAACGGTTTGTAGTTTTCTTTTCACGTTGTAGTTAATTCCCTTAAACATCAGCTAAGTTAATCGATGCGCAGCTCGATTTTTTGCATTGAATGTAGCAAATCTCTCAAGCTGAGCAGGGGAATTAGCGAGAGCATTTGGTGCTTAAAAAAAAGCATGATTTAATATCTACAAATCTGCAGATCTAAACAAAGAACTTCATTATGAAAAAAACTGTGCTTGTTGCCCTGTCACTGGTTACCGGCGTCGCCTTTGCCCATAACTGCCCAAATGAAATGAAAGCTATCGACGCCAAAATGTCCATGGCTGCAACCTAAGGCTAAAGCGTCATGAGTAAGAGATTTCTTAGATGGGTTGAAACATGGATCGAGGAAAACATCCCTCCTGGTGCCAATCCCGACATTGAGAGCCACGAAGTAAAGGCAAAGCGGCTGACGGAAAAACTGTTCGCTGAAGCAGTTACTGCCGGCTTCACGACCTTGGAGACCGAGGAGGAGCGGGAGCGCGTTCCACCTTTGGTAGCGGCCGCTGTCGCAGACAGCACTGATTTCGACATCGATGTCTATCGTCTTAAGTCGGAACTTGCAAATGAAAATGAAGATGGCGACTGAGCCACGCAAGAAGGGTAGTTCTGCGGCCTAATTCAACAGTGCAGGATGGTCGTCTGAAAGTTTGTTGATAGCTAAGGGCAACGTGTCCTGCATTTCTCATATATTTATGCCATCTCTTTAATTTAGGTGTCGACATGACCAAAGCTTACTTTGTTGGAAACATAAATATCACTGATCCAGAAGGGTATGCTGAATATCAAAAACACGTTCCCCAAACTATCTCAGACTTTGGTGGATGTTATCTAGTCCGGGGTGGGATGACGACTCAAATTGAAGGCGATCGCCTAGGCGGTCGAAATGTAGTTTTAGAATTTCCCAGTCGAGAGCAAGCTGAAGCTTGGTACCAAAGCGATGCTTATCAATCAATTATTCACCATCGAAAAAACAACTCAACAGGAACCCTGCTTTTGGTTGATGGTTTGAGTCTGGCATCCCAAACCAAAGCTATATAAATTTTTACCTGCCAGATTGCGCTTGATTACCAATTAACTGGTCACTATTTCATATCGCAGCTAGACAGTAATTTTGAAATGCTTTAATCCATGCTCAGTCCAATGAACACCGCTGCGCTCTTCGACCTTGAACCAATGTGCGGCATCTGAATCAGACGGTTCTGAGGCTATGGTTGTAATTGAGTTCAGACCATCTCCGCTGGCACGCGTGTGGGGGGAACCAAAATACATGCTGGGGGATTGGTCATCGCTAGAGTACCTAAAAGCCCAGATATCTTTGCCGTCAGTCAGGGCGCAGGAAATTCGCATAGGTTCGTCCGAATGGTGTTTTTCCATGATTTTGTTGACATCGTGCAAAGTTTCTTGAAATGCAGCGATGGGGTCGAGAATCAGCCCTTTGCTAAGCGCCACTAGAAATAAAGCCTCACTGTCTGTGGTGCCTTCTCTGTGTGGGTAGTGCAAATGGTCAATCAGGTCTTCAACATCTTTTCGGCAATCGTGCCAGTTGCCAATCTTGCCGTTGTGCATGAAGGTCCAGTTTTGCCAAATAAACGGATGGCAGTTACTCCTGTTGACCGCTGTGCCAGTAGTTGCGCGAACATGGGCAAAAAATAGTTTAGTCCTTATATGTGCTGCTATTGAGCGGAGGTTACTGTCGTTCCAAGCTGGCAGGATGTCTTTGAACAGTCCGGGTGTGGTGCGTTGGGTGTACCAAGCAACACCAAAACCGTCGCCATTGGTCACCCAAGCAGATTGGGTCGCAGCCAAGCTTTGTCTCACGAGGGAATGCTCTTGGTGGAAGATCAAGTCTTCAAGGTAAATTTCAGGACCGGCGTAAGCAACCCATCTGCACATGATGACCTCGGCTAAAAATCCTATATATCCAACAGTCTATGGGAGTTTCGTTTAAATTCAAGTATCAGATGAATTTGATTGGAGGACTTGCTTGGATATTGGCATCAATCATGAACATCGAATCGTAAAACGGTGAGTGCTATCAAGCATTGACGAGCGATAGCTGCAGTACTTTAGGGCGCTGCTTCAAAAATTTCTTGTATCCAATACTGCACCTCTGTGCTGATGGGTTGAACAAAGTCACCGCCGTTGCTCAGGATGATGTAGTTCACATGATCTGTGGTGTTTGCGCTGATCAGGGTTCGGTAGCCATCTTTTTGTCCTGCATGTGTATAGCTTCCAATTTTTTTGTCTTCTGGCGGAAGAACCCATCCCATGCCGTAGCGCTCACCGCTTTCGAATACAGGGCTTGACAAAACGGGCGTAGTCATCAGTGAGATTCCAGCTTTACTGACAATCTTTCCTGCTTGGTAGGCTTGTAGCCACAGCGCAATGTCATTGAGTGAACTGTAAATACCAGTAGGTCCTTCTGTTTTTAGAAGAATTCCTTTGGTTTTTTTGCTTAAGGCGTAATTGAGTGCCAAAACTTCAGTTCGGCTTGAATCTTCGGATTCGACCCGTGTATGGGTCATGCCTAAAGGTTCAAATATTCGTTGTCGTAAGCATTGCCCAAAGCCAGTTCCACAGGCACTTGAAGCTATCTCGGCTAGTAAAACATAGTTGCTGTTGCTGTACTCAATTTGCGTCCCAGGGTTAAAGTTCAAACGATTGCCTGTCTCCCAACGTTGTAATAACTGCTTGTTGGTTAATCCATCTAAGCCAAGCAGTTTTGTTGAGTTGATTTGACTCATATAGTCTGGAATGCCAGCAGTTTGATTCAATAAATTGCGAATCGTGATGGTTGCCCATACAGGCGGTAATTGAGGCAGCCACTTAATGGCTGCATCATCAAGTTGGAGTAAACCCGCTTCTGCCAGCTGCATCACAAGTGCGGCGGTCAATGGTTTAGACGCAGAGGCAAGTTCAAATGTGGTGTCTCCGTCAATGGAGATTCGCTTCTCTCTTTGTGCAAGACCTGCCCACTTGCTGTAAACCACTTCGCCATCAACCTCAACCCAAACGGCCATTCCTGGCCCTTGTTTTCTGTCAAGTTGATTCAGAATTTTGTCTACAGATTCACGAAAAAATGCAATACGATCATTTTTATTCGCTGGTACCTGAGACTCCTCTGCATTCACTCCAATACTTAAAACACTGAACAAGCAGAATGCGATCGATGGAAAAGATAAAACTGACAAGGCTTAATGGGTCCTACTTTAATGAAAGAGTCAGACCTAACTCCTCAAGAATTTTGGCGTTGTGCTGACCCACACTGGGAATTGGTCCCATGGTGTATTCAAATCCACTTTGCAAACCGGGTGGCAGCAAGGCTGGAAGAGGGCCAACTGGGGAGTCCACTTGGGCCCAACGCTTTCGCGCTTGCAGCTGAGGATGCGCCCATAAATCTGCCATATTGTTCATTCTGGCGTTGGCAATCGCGGCATCATCCAAACGCTGAATTACTTGAGAGGCACTGAGACTGGCAAACACCGACAAGATGATGCCCTCGAGATCAGATCGATTTTGGTTACGCAAGCTGTTGGTGTTGAAGCTTGAATTGGCGGCTAACTCTGGCATTTGCAAGACTGTTTCGCAGAACCGAACCCACTCTCTCTCGTTTTGCAAACCCAGCATAACGCTGGCACCGTCTCCTGCCAAAAAAGGGCCATAGGGGTAGATGGTGGCGTGGGATGCACCAGTGCGTGGGGGAGGTGGTTCGTTGTCAGTGGCGTAGTACATTGGGAAGCCCATCCACTCAGCCAAGGACTCCAGCATGGATATATCAATGTGCGCCCCTTCACCGGTTTTGTCGCGTTGAATAAGGGCGCTCAAGATGTTGGTATAGGCGTACATACCCGCGGCAATATCGGCGATCGAGTTGCCGCTTTTGCTGGGCGTCTCGGGTGTGCCAGTGACTGATAAATACCCAGCCTCACTTTGAATCAGCAAGTCATAGGCTTTCTTGTCGCGGTAAGGCCCTTCGTTGCCGTAGCCTGAAATATCGCAAACGATCAAACGCGGGTGGATTGCGCGCAAGCTTTTAGCGTCTAAACCCATGCGGGCTGTCGCACCTGGCGCCAAGTTTTGTACAAGCACATCGGCTTTGGCAATCAATTGCTTAATGACAAGCAGGTGCTCGGGATTTTTCAAGTCCAAGGCCAAACTTTCTTTCGAACGATTAACCCATACAAAATGCGATGACGCTCCCCGAGCGCGTTGGTCGTAATTGCGCGCAAAGTCACCCACGTCGGGGCGCTCAACCTTGATTACCCTGGCCCCTAAATCAGCCAATTGACGAGTGCAAAAAGGCGCAGCAATGGCATGTTCGAGCGACACCACGGTAATATGGTCTAGCGGTTTGACAGCAGCAGTCTTCATGGTGTTTTCTTGCGCTATGTATGTGTTGCCTTCAGATGGTGCGTCCACCGTCGACTGGAAACTCTACGCCTGTGAAAAACTCTGCTGCATCACTTGCCAAAAACACGGCTGCTGCTGCGACATCACTCGCTAGGGCGAAGCGACCCAACGGAATGGTGGACATGAATTTGGCGCGGTTTTCTGGGGTATCGGGCAAGCCCATGAAATCTTCAAACAAACCAGTCACGCCCATGACAGGGCAAATGGCATTGACGCGGATTTTCTCGGGGCCAAGCTCTACCGCCATGGACTTGGACATCAGGTTCACGGCACCCTTGGATGCGTTGTACCAAGTCAGCCCAGGGCGCGGGCGAATGCCTGCCACCGATCCAATATTCAAAATCACACCGCCACCTTTTTGACGCAAATGCGGCAACACCGCATGGGTCATGTGAAAGATGGACTTCACGTTCACATTGAAAACTTTGTCGAAAGTGGCTTCATCCACTTCCAACATGGGACGGTTTTTATGCGTGGTACCAGCGTTGTTAACCACGATGTCGGGAATACCAAAGGTGTTGATGCAATGCTGCACCAAGGCTTGTACCTGCGCCGCATTGCTCACGTCGCAAGTGAAAGCACTGGTTTGTGCGCCTAAGCTTGCAGCCACACGCTTGGCCGCGGCGTCTTGAATGTCTGCCACGATGACCTTGGCGCCTTCACGCACATAGGCCTGTGCAATACCTTCTCCAAAACCACCACCGGCACCGGTGATGATGGCAATTTTGTTGTTCAACTGACTCATAATTTTTCTTTCTGTGTATTCGGGTTCAACCGTGAAAATGGATGACTGTTTTGGTGGTGCTCATTTCCTCTAGGGCCATGAATCCTTTTTCGCGACCGTGACCACTGCGCTTGACGCCACCAAACGGCAGTTCAACGCCTCCGCCTGCGCCAAAAGAATTCACAAACACTTGACCACATTTCAGGGCTTTTGCTACGCGCTGTTGGCGACCACCATTTTCAGTCCAAACAGCGGCCAGCAGGCCGTAGTCTGTGCCGTTTGCCAAAGCTATGGCATGGGCTTCGTCTACAAAAGGCATGGCCGCCAACACGGGACCGAAAACTTCTTCATGGGCCAAGGGATGCTCGGCAGGAACTTGACCAAATAAGGTGGGGGTGACGTAATAGCCGCCACTGGGTACGCTGGGATCAATTTGTCCTTGCGCCAAAATTTTCAAACCGTCTTGTTGGGCTTTTGCGATGTACTTGTTCACACGTTGCTGCTGCGACAGATTCACAACCGGTCCGCAGTCTAAATTCATCTCTGGCGTGCCTACACGCACTTTGGAGAATTTCTCTGCCACCAAGGAAAGGAATTCTTCATAAAAATCAGATTGAACCAGCAAGCGGCTACCTGCGGTGCAGGTTTGTCCGGTGTTTTGAATGATGCCTCGCACCACAGTGCTGGCAGCCAGTTCGAGATTGGCATCGGAAAAAACCAGATGTGGTGACTTCCCACCTAGTTCGAGCACACATTTCACAGCGTTCAGCGCTGCTGCTTGTTGGATCAAGACACCCACTTCATTTGAACCTGTGAAGCTGATGAAGTTGATATCTGGGTGTTTGGCCAAGGCTGCACCGGCTTCTTCGCCCAAACCGCTGACGATGTTCAAAGCGCCAGGGGGGAAACCGACTTCCAAGGCCAGTTCGGCAATGCGAAGGCAACTCAGGCAGGCATCTTCTGCGGGTTTAACCACCACCGCATTGCCCATGGCCAGAGCCGGCCCGATGCTGCGTCCCATCATTTGGGCTGGATAGTTCCAAGGAATGATGTGGGCGGTGACACCCAAGGGCTCACGCAATAAATTGACTTGGTAACCATTCAAAAAGGGAATGACTTCACCATGGATTTTGTCAGCAGCAGAACCGTAAAACTCGAAATACCGTGCCAGCACCACCATGTCATTGCGTGCGGTGGTCATGGGCTTTCCGGTGTCGCGCGCTTCAAGCAAGGCCAACTCTTCTGCATGGTCCAGAATATGTTGAGCCATCTTTAGCATCAAGCGGCCACGCTCTAAAGCAGACATCTTCCCCCAGGCGCCGCCCAGCGCTTGCCTGGCCGCGGCGATAGCCAAGTCAATGTCCGCAGCTTCACCTCGAGGAATTGCTTCAAAGGTCAGCCCATCCACAGGCGAGCGGACTTCTAAGGTTTTGCCGCTTTGGGCTTGGACGGCTTTGCCGCCAATGATCATGTGGGCCACGTGGTGCTCTCCAAAAGTTGTTCAGTGTAGGGGGGCAAACATATCCTATACATCAGGGTGTCATATATTTCCATTATCATTGAACTATGGAAGATAAATACGTGATCAAAGCACTCGCCGCACTGGCTCAGCCTAACCGCTTGCAGATTTTTCGCTCCTTGGTTGTCAAAGGCCACGAGGGGTTAACGCCTGCCTTGTTGGCGCAAGGGTTGGGAATGCCAGCCAACACTCTTTCATTTCACTTGAAAGAGTTGATGAATGCAGACCTGATTTCTCAAGAGCGCAGTGGGCGTAACCTGATTTATAGAGCGCAGTACGACCGCATGAATGCCGTGCTTTCGTATCTCTCCCAAAACTGTTGCCAAGGGGATGCCTGCGAAGTCAGCCCTGAGGAAGTTTGTAAGAGTTTTTAATTGAAAGGAATTTAAAGTGACTGAAGCAAAACCATTAAACGTACTTTTTCTATGTACCCATAATTCTGCGCGTAGCATTTTGGCTGAGGCATTGCTGAACCATATGGGGAAAGGTAAATTCAAAGCCTTTTCAGCTGGCAGCAGCCCTAAAGACAATCAAAAGCCAAACCCTATGGCCATTGCAACATTAGACAAAGCAGGGATCTCTACGCAGGAATTGACCAGCAAAAGCTGGGACGTTTTTGCTTTGCCTGATGCACCGCATATGGATTTGGTGATCACTGTTTGCGACAACGCAGCAGGTGAAGTTTGTCCGTATTGGCCTGGTCAACCGGCCACAGCACACTGGGGCTATGCGGATCCTTCAGAAGCTGTTGGTGGTGAGCAGGAAAAACTTGATGCTTTTAAGCAAACCATGCATCAAATCAGAAGACGCTTGGATATTTTCATCAGTCTTCCTTTGACCAACTTGAGCAAGATGGCTTTAGAAAATACGGCCAGAGATCTTGCAAAAAAATGATTCATTGGAGAAGATATTTCGCAGAACTGGTCGGCACAGCTGCTTTGTTGTGCGCTGTGATTGGTTCGGGCATCATGGCCGAGCAATTGGCGCAGGGCAATATGGCTGTTGCGCTGTTGGCAAATACGCTCGCCACAGTTTTTGCTCTTTATGTCTTGATTGAAACCCTTGGGCCTGTCAGCGGTGCTCACTTCAACCCAGTGGTTTCTCTGGTGTTGGTGCTTCGCAAAGATTTGGCGCAACACCATTTATTCGGTTATGTGACGGCACAGCTCATAGGTGCCGCATTGGGTGCTTGGGTTGCACATGCCATGTTTGATCTTGAAATATTGCAGTGGTCTACCAAAGTCAGAACCGGTCCTGCCCAGTGGTTCGCTGAAGCAGTTGCTACTGGCGGTTTGTTGTTCGTGGTTTTGCGTTCCCCTTCAGGCAAGGCCTCATCTTTAGTGGCTTGCTACATTGGTGCGGCCTATTGGTTCACGGCAAGTACTTCTTTTGCGAATCCAGCAGCTGCCTTTGGGCGCATGTTTTCCAATACATTTGCTGGCATTTCACCGGCTGATGTGCCGTTTTTTGTGGTGGCACAGATTGTTGGTGGACTTCTTGCCATGGCGCTGGTTGCAGCGTTGAAAACTGAGTAACGCCGTCATCAATTTAAAGGACTTGCGTGTCAAAGATCACTGAGCTATTGCCTCAACTTGATGAACACTGTTTCATACTTCCACAGCAACATTTGTTGGTACAGCCGCAGGCATCAACCCATCTACCCAGAATTTTGCTGTTGTATGGATCGTTGCGTGAGCGTTCTTACAGCAAGCTGTTAACGCTTGAAGCTGCTCGTTTGCTTGAAGTCATGGGTGCAGAGGTGAGGGTGTTTGACCCACTAGGGCTTCCCCAGCCTGACGCCGCACCTGATACGCACCCCAAGGTCAACGAGTTGCGTGATTTAGCGGCTTGGTCTGAGGGGATGGTTTGGTGTTCACCTGAACGTCACGGCGCCATGACCGGAATTATGAAAAGTCAGATCGATTGGATTCCTTTATCGCTAGGCGCTGTTCGTCCCACTCAGGGTAAAACATTGGCGGTGATGGAAGTCTGTGGTGGTTCGCAGTCTTTCAATGCTGTGAACCAAATGCGCATACTCGGGCGCTGGATGCGGATGCTGACCATTCCCAATCAGAGCTCTGTTGCCAAAGCTTTTTTAGAATTTGAGGAAGATGGCCGAATGAAGCCGTCGGCTTATTTCGACAGGGTGGTTGATGTGATGGAAGAGTTGGTGAAGTTCACATTGCTGACGCGAGATATTGCACCCTACTTGGTTGACCGTTACAGCGAGCGCAAAGAATCTGCTGAAGAGCTGTCAAAAAGAGTCAATCAAAAAAATATTTGAAGGGTGTTTCCTTCAGTCATTGGTTATTCAATTTTGCCAAACCGCATATCCCATGTTTTGTAACCGAATAGCCAGATCTACCTCCATGTATTGGGCATCGCCGTAGGGCATGGGATTGAGTTTGTCGTAAATCTCGGGCATCAAGCGCAGTCCGTACTTTTTGGCGTATTTGTTCGCCTTGATACCAGCTTTGTGTTGATCAAATCGCCTGTCGGGGTCTAGCCCAGTCATGCCTACATAGACGCAGGGTTTGCCGGTGACATAGTTGGGATTGGCTTTTTTAAACTTGGGCTCGTAAAGAACATCTTTGTCTAACTCGATGACATAGACGAAATGTTTTTCACGCATGGCTGGTGTAGAAAGCCTAAGATTTGGCTTCAGGTGGCGTTTCAAGCCCGCCTAGGTAAAAACGGTTGTAAGTTGGGGAGATGATCAGCTCATTGATGCAGGTTCGTGCAGGCATTTGGGCTAAAAACAAAATCGCTTTTCCCATGTCTTCTGCTTGCACCATGCGTTCGCGCATTTCTTGGGAAGGGGGCACAGGACGCTTGTTCAAAATAGGTGTTGCAACTTCGCCTGGCAACAGTGAAGTCGCGCGTATGCCGCTAGCGCACTCTTCCATATTGATGGACTCACTCAATGCCAACACTGCACGCTTAGTCGCGTTATAAGCTGGGCCGGTTAACTTTGAAGCATAAAGCCCAGCCCAAGACGATACATTGATGATGAGCCCATCCCCTTGTGCTCGCATGGTCGGAAGTACCGAATGCACGCAATAAAACAAGCCATTGAGGTTGATGTTGACAACTTCATCCCAGGACTCCGTTGTCAAAACATCAAGATTGCGTTTGGTGGCATTCATTCCCGCACTGTTGATCAGAATATCAATTCGGCCATGGGCGGTCAGGATGTGTTTAGAAGCAGTTTGTACGGCATTTTTATCAGCCACATCCAGCAAAATAGCTTCAGCGCTACCCAATGCTTGCAACTGTTCCAAGGCACTTGCATTGGTTGAGGCATTTCTTCCACTGATAACCACATGCGCACCTGCTTTGACCAATTCCAAAGCACCCGCTAAACCAATACCACTGCCACCACCCGTAACCCAGGCTACACGACCTATCAAAGAGTTATTCATAAAACTTTTCCTTTATTCGCATTTGCCAAGGGACATAATTCCATCAGATTGTTTTGAAGGGTAGTACCTGAATACATAGTTCCCATTATGGAAAATCTTGATGTATCCAGTTGAATCGACAGGTGTAACGACCCCATACAAAGCATCATTACCCCATTGCACCTGACTTGCCAAATAGAGTTGGTTAAACAATTCAAAGCCAGTAGCCGCAATCAGTTCAACCCCCTTATCCCTGACACGTAGAGTGAAAGGAAATGTAGGGACATTGGTTTTGCCTGCACAAGACACATGCATATTGGTACAAAAAAATGCCTGACCAGGTTGGCAGATGACTTGAACCTCATTCTTAAGCTTTGTGAAACCATCCGACGCTTGGGTTGGTGTTAATGCAAACAAGAAACACGCAGACAGCGCTAATTTCATCAAAGATCTTTCCATTAGGGCTATGTATTTAAACGCTGCTTCAAACCAGGGGGATTTGAAAACGTCTTCATGAAGGCGTCCTCTCCTGTGCCAGAGAATTTCACCCCTGCCTGTTTGATGGCCTCATCACTGACTTTGACCAGCGGCGTGTAAAACGGATGGTGATGCTCTATGAACGGGTTGTTGCGTGCGGCGTTATAGCAAAACAGCACCGTCCAGCGACGGTTAGGCGAGCGGTTCTGATCCGAGCGGTGCATCACGTTCGCATGAAAAAATAAACCATCGCCGGGTTCCATTTCAGCGTACTCAAGCGTCATGGTGCGCAACATCTCTTCCACGCGTTTGGGGTCTGCGCCGACTTGCTCGCCGGGGATGATGCCGTGATCAACCCGCCCAGCTATGTGCGAACCGCGCAAAACTTGCAAACAACCGTTTTCTTTGTTGGTCTTGTCTAGCGCCACCATGACGCTCGCCATATGTGGCAGCAAACAGCCGTTGTGGTACCAGTAACCGTAATCTTGGTGCCATTCCCAAGCGCCACCATCCAAGGGTTCCTTGGCAGTGAGTTTGGAGTGGTAGTGATAAACCTCACCACCGAGCATTTGCTCCATGGTGTCAACTACCCGCTCTGTTCTGGCGGCCAGTCCGTATGCGCTGTCGCCTGGATGGTTCCAAGTTGCCATCATCGTGGCTTTGCCCTGAGCATCCTTACGGTTGTACAAGCTGTTTTGCAGATCCGGATCCTGTTCAATGGAACTGCGCATAAGTGAGATCTCTTCTGAGTCGAATAAACCACGGATCAGCACATAGCCATCTGCCTCAAAAGCAGCTTGTTGAGCAGGGGTGAAGACAGACGCCATGGCAACTCCTTGGTGAATGAACAGATCTTGAATCCAAATTCAATCCCCAGAATACCTTAATTCGTCAGTGGCGCAAAAGTTCGTATAAGTGAAAAACTCAATTTAATAGCTGAGTGTCATTGGTCGTTATTCGGCCTTGACCATGTAAATAGCGTCTTCCATCACCTTGTTGCGCTTGCTATTGACCGCGGTCAATGCGTACACATTGCCTTTGCTGTCTTGTGCAAACGACAAAATATAGGGCAGCTTTCCATTGGCGGTGGGCTCACTCATTTCTACACGGGTGTTCACCATCGACCAAGAGCCGGTCTTGGTAGGGGAGGCCACGAAAATTTGCCCATCGTTTTGGTCAAAACGCTTGCTCCAATCGCCAAAAATGTACTTGCCATGCAACTGCGAGGAGCTGCCACGGTGTATGTAACCGCCTGCCACTGAGATACCTTTGCAACCAGCAGGCACGGCGGAGCAATTGGGGTACTCAATAACTGCAGGATTGATGGCTGACTTATCGCAGTTGTCCTTGTGGGCCTGTGGGTTGTCCCAGCTGAAGCAGCGCATTTGGCCTTCAACGATCGGCCATCCCATGTTCTTGCCTTTTTCAATGATCTTGATGGACTCAAAGCTGTCTTCTTGCACATCTCCACAAATTAATTGTTTGCTTCCTTGTGAGTCAAAAGAACAACGCCAAGGATCGCGTAATCCAAACGCCCAAATTTCGGGAAGTGCTTGGGGTACTTTGACCATTGGGTTGTCAGCAGGAACCCGGTAAGGCTTGCTTTTGGTGCTTTGTGAAACATCAATGCGAAGTATTTTTCCGAAGTAATTGTCTAAATTTTGGCTGTTGTAGTTGGCTTTTTTCTCAGTCCATTCAGCCTTATAGCCACCGTCACCCGTGGAAATGTAGAGCATTTGGTCTGGACCAAAACCTATCCAATGCCCATTGTGGTTGAAATTGGGCCAGGGCAAAGAGTGGACACGCTTACCTGAATTGGGGTCAATGCGGTTTTTGGAAGACTTGCTCACCACAAATTCTTCCACCACATTGAGGTGTGAATAGCCGGCCGGAGCGACGGTATTGTCTGACCCCAGGGGAGCAGAATACGCCACATAAATTTTTCCGTTTTTCTGGAAGTTGGGATGAATAGCCATCCCCAACAAACCGGCTTCGCTGTAGTCAGAATTGAACGGTAAAACTTTGGAAGTTAAGTCCAACAGTGTGTGGGTGATTTTTCCATCTTCCAAAACCTTGATCAGTCCCTCGTGTTCCATGATGAACATTCGCGAGTCGCCTTGGGGTTGCGCCATGGCTAATGGCTTATTCAAGCCACCTACAACTTTAACCAATTGGATGGGTGTTTCTGCCCATGCACCGGTCGACACAGACAGACAAGCCACAAGAACTTGAAAAATTTTGGAAAAAGACATGATGGCTTTCATTGTGTTGTAGGTTCAGGTACTGACGTGTGTCTCGTCTGCTTCGGTAAAGTTTTCATTGGACATTTGTTGTCTACCGACATACAAATTGATGGCGCAAACTAACAGCATGATGAAGAGTCCGCCAAATTCTCTGGTGTTTTCGATCCAAGGCGAAGATGCCAACATGGAATGGGTCAAAGAGTCGAAGTTATGTTCTGTGGCCCAAGAAATCACGCCGTCTTTTGTCACAAACAAATAAATCGCATAGGTTAAATACACAGCGATATTGAACATATTCAAGCGTAAAGCATTGATTTGCTTGAAAGCGTAGGCGCAAGACAAGGCAGAAAGAAGATAAAGCGGTATCCATAAATAGGGGTCTGGGTCATTCCACTGTAAGCCAGCGCATATCAGGAAAAGAACAGCAAATACAAGATTGAAGATTTTGAACACTGGATTCCTCGCCATGGTCTTGTGGTTAAAAAGTTTCGCAAAACATTATAGGTTGCAGATATAGGGCTAAGGGTTAGTACCCATCCCAAGCTAAGTTTTGTTATCTCATTGAACTGATGAACGATGCATGTGGGCTTGTTTGGCAATCAGAAGTCGGGTTTCATCTTTGAGTCTATTGAGATTTTTCAACTGCATGAGCATTCGCGGATTCTTCGCCAACGTGTCTGCATGTGTGTTCAAGTAATCCCAATAGAGGGTAGTGAAAGGGCAGGCTTTGTCGCCGGTAGATTCTGCGGGGTTGAATTTGCAGCCTTTGCAATGGTTGCTCATTCGGTCGATGTATTTGCCGCTGGCCACATAGGGCTTGCTGGCCATCAGGCCGCCATCAGCAAACTGGCTCATGCCCAATGTGTTGGGCAGTTCCACCCACTCAACTGCGTCTACATAAACACCCAAATACCAAGCATGAACTTGTTTGGGGTCGACACCCAATAGCAAGGCGTAAAGACCGGTCACCATCAAGCGCTGAATGTGGTGGGCATAGCCGTGGTTAAGTGTTTGCACAATTGCGTCGCGCAAACAAGCCATGTCTGTTTGCCCCGTCCAATAAAAGTGGGGTAGCGCAGCCCGCGCTTTCGAGGTATTGAGTTCAAGGTAGTTCGGCATGTGGGTCCAGTAGATGCCGCGTACGTATTCGCGCCACCCTAACACTTGCCGAATAAAACCTTCAACAGCTTCCAGCGGTGCATGTCCGTCGTGATAAGCCTTAGAAGCTGCGTCGCAGACTTCTCTTGGGTTGAGTAATTTCAAGTTAAGTGAAGATGAGAGATGGGAGTGGTAAAGCCATACTTCTCCTTCCCACATAGCGTCTTGGTAGAGACCAAAAAAGGGCAGGCGATGTGCAATGAACTCTTCCAATGCCATCAATGCCTGAGGACGCGTGACAGGCCAACCAAAACTGTCGACGGAGCCAGGATGGTGAGCAAATCGTTTTTGTACCAAGCGGATGACATCTTTAGTGATCTGATCAGGTGCAAATCGAGTTGGGGCGGGAAGCAAACCTGGACCGTTCTTCCCAAAGCTGCCTCGGTTGTCGGCATCAAAATTCCACTTGTCACCCATGGGCTTTTTCCCATTCATCAGGATGCCAGTTTTCTGTCTGAGTTCGCGGTAGAAATATTCCAACCGAATCTGCTTGCGGTTCGCGGTGTGCGCCGCAAAATCACGCACCGTGCTGAAAAAATGCAAGTCATCACGAACTTCTAACACCAGTTGATGCTTTGTGGCCATTGCTCGCAAGCTTTGCAGCACTCGCCATTCGCCAGGCGCGGTGATGATGAGTTTGTCGGGTTGATGCTTAACCAAAGTTTTTTCCAGCTCTGGAGCCAAGCCGCCCAGATTGTCTGCAGCGTCCAATTCGCTGTAGATAACCTGCCAACCTTTTTCACGCAAGGCCGCTGCGAAATGCCGCATGGCACTCAAAAAAACCGTGGTGCGCTGCTTGGCCGACACAACATGCGTGGACTCCTCATCGACTTCAGCCATCCACACAGCATCTTGGTGTGGATCGAAGTCACTGAAAGCTGAGGCGTCTTCATTGAGTTGATCACCTAAAACCAAAACCAAGTGTCTAAGGGAGTTTGTCATTAGTGGGAAATTAGCATGGTCTGGCGTAACTCATTGGATATTGTTGCTTGTTTTGTGTTTTCTACAAGCATCGGAGCAGAACTTCACATCCTGCCAATTCTTTGCCCATGACTTTCGCCAAGTCATTTCACGTCCACAAACTTGACAAGGCTTACTTGGCAAATTTTGTTTGTTGCCTTTGTATGAGGATTTTGTTGTCACCATTGCGCGGTTATCTTTATGCAAATTAAAAGAAAAAAGCATCGCTTTTGACGATGCTTTCTTGTGTAGCTCCTCGAGCCAGGCTCGAACCAGTGACCTAAAGGCTAAAGTTAAGTTGTTGCCTGAATACCAGCCACAAGCCAACCACTGTTAGCGGCTTTACTCAGCGACATATTCCAGACTTCTTTGAATGCCTCAGCTTGAGCCCCGACATCTTCACGAATCATCCCGGAGAACTCAACGCTGGCGAGGTGGCTGTCATAGGACTCTTCAATACCCAGTAACTTGGCCTCAAGAGAGACCACTTCAGTTTTGGTCATTTGGCCCATAGAACTTGTGGCGTCGCGCTCAGCAATTTGCGCTTTGATTTCTGTCAACATGGTGTCTGTCATCAGGTTTCGCAGGCTAGCGGTATCTGATCTATCCCAGGCATCTTGCATCGTGACAAAATTTTCTTTGGCGTGATGAAGGAACCCATTGACATCAAAACCAGCGGGGATTGACCAAGTGGGTTGAAATCCGCTGACCGCTGAGCCAATCATGCTGCCTGAAGCGGCATGGGTCGCATTAGGATGTGCATTGAATTGGGTCGTTTGCTGCTGTGCGGGGGGTGTTGCCCCAGCACCTTGAAAGGCCAAAGGACTTGTGTCTGTTACAGGGTTTTGGGCAGTGGCTCTGCGTCGCATAAAGTAGCCCACCGCCATCATGATGACCAAAGCAATAAGACCAAACATCATGAACTGCCCAAGCTCTTCACCAAACCCCATAGAACTTGCCAGCCATGCTAGGCCAAGACCAGCTGCAAGTCCGCCCAGCATCGCTCCCCAGGGACGTCCTTGCGGTGCAGCGCCCGCCGGAGTAGCAGGGGTGGCGGGTGTGGCATTCTGTGCAGGCTTAGCGCCTTGTGTCTGAGAGACATTGTTGGATTGCTTGCCAAAAGACTTGCCTGAACCCATGCGCTTTGCTGCTTCAGCAGTAAAACTGGAGAAAACCATCAAAAAAGCCAAGGCAACAGAAAGAAATCTACCGTGCATAGTGAACTCCAAATGAATCTGAAAGTTGAAAAATTTCCCGTTGTCAGTTTAGCCCGAAGCACATAAAACTTGTCGACATGCCAACAATACCCATATAGGAATTAGTTTTTTCTACTAATGCGCAAACGAATGGATTTGTGAAATGCCAGTGTAGGCTTACGGGATGTTGGAGAATGACTCAGAGGGCAGTTCAATCCAAAGCGCCAAGCATCTTTTTTGTTAGGAAAAAACAATGACCTGGTCTCTTGACTTTATTCAAACAACTGCGGTGGGGGCCATGGCGCTGTTTGTCGGTGTCGCTGTCCTGCGCCGTATGCCCGTGCTGAGGCGCTACAACATTCCTGCCGCTGTTGTTGGTGGACTGGTGATTGCAATTATTGTGACGATGTCGCGTGAGTTCAATGTGGCTTCTGTGAAGTTTGACACCACCTTACAAGCACCATTGATGACAGCATTTTTCACATCCATTGGCCTGAGTGCCAGTGTTGGTTTATTGAAAGCTGGAACCCGACAAGCGCTGGTATTTCTGGCGCTTGCAACATTTTTGGCAGTGGTCCAAAGTTTGATTGGCATTGTCACCGCTGTCGCCTTCGGTGAATCACCCTTATTGGGTGTGCTGATGGGCCCAGCAGCACTGACTGGCGGCCCTGCAACTGCATTGGCATTTGCACCGCAGTTTGCAGCAGCTGGGGTGGCAGCCGCTGAGTCAGTGGCGATTGCTGCGGCGATGGCCGGTATCGTCATGGGTGGCTTGGTCGGTGGACCCATCGTGACACGCTTGATTGAACATCACCAATTGCACGCATCTACACCAACACCTACAACACAAACAACCACAAGCATGCCCGTCCATTCAGCAAGCGATGAAGAGGGTGACTTGCTGACTGTGCTCAAGGGGTTAAGCGTGTTGCTTGTTGCCATGGGTGTTGGCTCTTGGCTGGGAGGCGTGATGAAGTCGGCTGACTTGACTCTGCCTGGCTATGTCGGCGCCATGCTCATGGGCGCTTTGATTCGAAATGTTGACGATCAGACCAAATGGCTTCAAATTCCGCATGAACTGACAGAGCGCATAGGTGTGGTTTGCTTGTCTTTGTTTTTGTCTGTAGCCTTGATGAATTTAAAGCTGTGGGAACTGACTTCCATTGCGGCGCCTTTGCTTGTGAATCTGATCATTCAAGTCGTTGCGGTGGCTGTTTTCTGCTGGTATGTGGTTTTCAGGGTTATGGGCCGAGATTACGATGCGGCTGTTATGAGTGGCGGATTCACGGGTTTCATGCTGGGTACAACAGCCAACGCAATGGCTGTCATGCACTCCGTGGTGCAACGATATGGGCCGTCGCCGCGGGCATTTTTGGTCGCTCCAATCGTAGGTGCATTCTTCATCGACTTCACCAACGCATTGCTGATCACAGGCTTATTGAACTTTCTTGGTTAGCTTTTAACCAAAGCCCCTATGTGATGCTCAGCGATCCAATGTTTACAATGGATAAACATATGGCATCAAGTTGACGCATCAATTTTGCAATACATGCATTACTCTCATTTAAACCGTTACACATCCCTGCGCCAACACTCTTTGAACCTCGCCGCGCCACTCAGTGCCGAGGATCAGTGTGTGCAGTCAATGCCAGACACCAGTCCGACTAAATGGCATTTGGCACATACCAGCTGGTTTTTTGAAAATTTGGTTCTGTTGCCTTTTCTGCCCGGCTACGAGGTATTTGACACTTCGTTTGCTTATCTTTTCAACTCTTATTACGAAGCCCTGGAGCCTCGTCACCCACGTCCCCAGCGCGGCCTGCTGACTCGACCGGCCTTGACCCAGGTACTGGCATTTCGTCAATATGTAGACACTTCCATGCAACAGCTGTTTAGCAACACTGATGCCCTCAACGAACAGTCATTGGCCTTGATAGAGCTTGGCATGAACCACGAGCAACAGCACCAAGAGCTGTTGCTGACCGATGCCTTGCATTTGTTGTCTTGCAACCCTCAACTTCCTGCCTACAACATCTCCTTGACCCACCCGCCTGCCTATTGCGCAGAGTTGCAGTGGTTGTCATTTGAAGAAAGCTTGAGGACGATTGGCAGGTCGGTTGATCAAGCAGGGTTTTCATTCGACAACGAAACACCTGAACATCAGCGGTTTGTTCAAAGCTTTCAGATTGCCAATCGATTGGTCAACTGCGCTGAGTACCTGTCTTTCATACAAGACGGTGGCTATGACAACGCCGACCTTTGGCTGTCTGAAGGTCGATCGCAAGTTCTACAAAACAATTGGCAATGTCCGCTGTATTGGTTGGCTCCCGACGACCCTCGCTCCCCCTCAGACCATTGGCAGGTGTTTGGCTTGAATGGCTTACAACAGCTCGACCCGCAAGCTCCTGTGGCTAATATAAGTTTTTATGAAGCATCTGCTTTCGCACAGTGGTCCGGTGCCCGTCTACCCACGGAGTTTGAGTGGGAAATTGCCAGTACTCACACAGCCATGCACGACTTACATGCTCAGGTTTGGCAATGGACCCGTTCGGCCTATGAGCCTTACCCTGGTTTTGTTCCGGCCATCGGCGCGGTCCGCGAGTACAACGGCAAATTCATGGTCGGTCAACAAGTGTTGCGTGGAAGCAGTCTAGCTACCCCAGATCAACACAGTCGCCACTCTTACCGCAATTTTTTCCCTGCTGCTGCACGATGGCAGTTCAGCGGTTTGCGTTTAGCAAAAGATAACTAAATCCACTGGATATGACCGTCTCTGAATCTGAACGTCTGCAATTTTTGCAGGACATGCAAACTGCGCTGTCGCAAACGCCCAAAAGTATTTCACCTAAATATTTTTATGACCAAGCGGGTTCGGCCTTGTTCGACCGTATCTGCGAACTACCCGAGTACTACCCAACTCGAACTGAGTTGTCCATTTTGCAATCCCATGCAGGTGATATGTCTAAGTGCATGGGCGAAAACGCTGACATCATCGAATTTGGTGCTGGTTCTTTGCAAAAAATTCGTTATTTGCTCAATGCAGCGAGAAACCCTGCTCGTTATGTACCCATGGATATTTCAGGTGCGCATTTGTATGCTTGCAGTGCCGAGTTAAAAACTGAGTTTGTCAATCTAAATATCCTTCCCTTGGTGGCAGACTACACCAACCAATGGCAGTTGCCTTCTGCGCTGTCTGGTACAGGCAGGCGAGTTGCTTTTTTCCCAGGTTCAACAATAGGAAACTTTTCACCGAAACAAGCGCATGTTTTTTTGCAAAGTTGTCTCCAGCATTTGCAAGGCGGAGCTTTGTTGCTTGGTGTAGATCTGATCAAGTCACCTGAAGTTTTACACGCGGCCTATAACGATTCGCAAGGTGTGACTGCAGCTTTCAACCTCAACCTGTTGGCACGCGCCAATCGCGAACTAGGGTGTGATTTTGATCTGACGCAATTTGCACACAGCGCTTTTTTCAATTCGCCTTTGCAAAGGATTGAAATGCATCTGCTCAGCTTGAAATCTCAAATCGTGCATTTGAATGGTGTAGCTTATGCGTTTGAGCAAGGCGAAACCCTGCACACTGAGTATTCGCACAAGTTCACTATTGCTGGTGTACAGCAAGCGGCACAATTAGCGGGCCTGCAAGTTGGCTCATTTTGGACTGATCCCCAACAGTACTTTGGCCTTTTCTGGCTCAATATCCCCTAACTAAAGGAGACTTCATCATGAAAGCTATTTGGAACGATACCGTGGTTGCCGAAAGCAACGACACTGTTTTGCTTGAAGGCAACCACTACTTTCCCGCAGACGCCTTGAACAAAAACTTTGTGTCCCCGAGTAACCACAAAACCATGTGTCCATGGAAAGGACAGGCCAGTTATTTGTCGCTTCTTGTCAACGGTGAATTGAACAATGATGCTGCCTGGTATTACGCAGATCCAAAGCCACAGGCCGAAGAAATTCGTGGCCGTGTCGCTTTTTGGAAAGGTGTCAAAGTCACTGAGTGACTTTGACTTAACCTGGGTATTGCTGTAACTTTTGACGAAGCTTTATTGGCTGTTTCAAAGCTTTTTTAAGACAGATTTCATAATGCACCAAATTCCTCTTTTCCCTCTTTCGCACGGGCTGTTTCCTGATGGAATGCTGGCGCTTCAAATTTTCGAGGTGCGATATCTTGACTTGATCAAACGTTGCCATCAACAGCAACTGCCGTTTGGTGTGGTGTGGCTGAAAAAAGGCAGCGAGGTCCAAGTACCTGGAGAGACACCTATGTTGCACGCCTACGGTTGTTGTGCGCATATTCGCGACTTTGAACAGGTGCAACCCAACTTATTCCATGTCATTTGCCATGGTGGACTTCGCTTTGAGCTAAATGACACACAGCCTGGACCATATGGTGTGTGGCAGGGCGATATTTCCATCATTGCACAAGACCCAGAAGTTGCAATACCTGCATATTTGGAGCACCATGCTGGTCGTTTAGGCAAAATCATCGCAAGTGCTCAAAAACAGGGACAACTCAATAGACTCCCTATTTTGGAGCCCTATCTTTTAGACCAGTGTGGCTGGGTTGCTAATCGATATGCTGAAGCTTTAGACATCAGCGCAGAGCTAAAGGTCCAGCTTTTATGCGAATTGGATCCATTAAAAAGATTGCAAAAAATTGAATCATTGATTGATCAGAGCGGGGATCCATCCCTTTTGAATGGGGCTCAGAAGTAGCAAAAAATCATTGTGTTTCTGAAGTGTTGTTTTGCCAATCAGCGCAGGATCTTTGCGTCCTTTGTAGGAAGGTACGTCTATGCCTTGCGAACCCACTAACGCCTTGAATCGATGAATAATCTTGTCAATAAATCAATTACTGATATCGAAGCTATTACCCTAGACCTCGACGATACGTTGTGGCCTGTTGCTCCGACGATTGCAGGTGCTGAGCAAGATTTATTTGACTGGTTATGCGCTCACGCACCCAAAACGGCAGACTTGACCCGACAAAGTGGAGTTAAACAAGCCATTCGTCAAGAAGTTATTGCACAACACCAGGCTCGTTCGCACGATCTTGGCTTTCTGCGTCGAGAAATGATTCGCGAAAGCCTGCGTCTTGCAGGTGACGACCCCCAATTAGCAGACGTTGCTTATATTGTGTTTGATGCAGCCAGACAACGAGTAACGCTCTTTCAAGGCGTAGAAGAGGCATTAGCCCGCCTTGCCTTGAAATATCGGCTGGTAGCCATTTCAAATGGCACTGCCAACGTGTTTGTTACACCCGCCGGACCTTATTTCGATGCGGCATTTAGCGCGCATGATGTGGGTATCGCAAAGCCAGATGCCAAAATTTACCATGCCGCTGCGACATATTTGGGTTTGAGGCCAGAGCAGGTGCTGCATATTGGAGATGACGCTATTGCCGATGCCTGGGGTGCTAAAGAAGCCGGTTTACAAGCGGTATGGATTAACCCAGAAGGACATCTATGGGTACATCAATCGCCACAACCTTGGACAGTGCGTGACCTTACAGAGGTGGCTGAGTGCCTGCAGGTCTGAGCAGCTTGTCTAGTGCAGGTTGAGGGTTTTAAATCACTGCTGATGGATAGCCGAAAAACGGGTTTTAAAAAGAGGCTCAAACCTCAAAGCACTCTTCGCTGAATTTGCCAAGCAAGACATCCTGAATTTCAGGGTTGTTGATTTATCAGCTCATCAGATCACTACCAAGGTGATAGCATTAAAAAAGTTTAAAACTCCTTGGGACTTGCTGAATGGCTGCATCTAGTTTATTGGCTTTGATTGACGATATTGCCATGTTGTTAGATGACGTGGCTACCATGACTAAAGTGGCAGCGCGACAAAGCGCTGCATCTGCAGATGATGTTGCGGCTATGACGCAATTGGCTGCAAAAAAGACGGCAGGTGTCTTAGGTGATGACCTGGCCCTCAATGCTCAGCAAGTCACTGGTGTCAAAGCTGATCGTGAGTTGCCAGTCGTTTGGGCAGTTGCCAAAGGATCGTTACTCAACAAAGTAATCTTGGTGCCAGCTGCGTTGGTGATCAGTGCCATTGCTCCTTGGATGATCACACCCTTGCTGATGCTAGGTGGACTTTTTTTGTGTTTCGAGGGCGCAGAAAAGTTGCTGCACACCTACTTTCAAAGTAATGATGACAAAGAAGCACATCATGCCCAGTTGGCACAAGCCGTGGCCAATGAAGAAATTAACCTGCTGGAATTTGAACAAGACAAAATCAA
>Ga0209357_1000098_pt1 | contig 29201 bp, 35 predicted proteins | sample LauGreFBDMM110SD_2_FD_187573 | JGI IMG/M metagenome (GOLD analysis project Ga0209357, IMG submission 187573) | Freshwater lake microbial communities from Lake Michigan, USA - Fa13.BD.MM110.SD (SPAdes) (version 3) | ecosystem: Environmental > Aquatic > Freshwater > Lake | place: Lake Michigan... | reverse complement strand
TAATTTACGCTTGCCTGAAGCCCGTGAACTGATTGTCAAAGCTTTGGAATTTGCGCCTGAAGATCCCTATATCGTTGACAGCTTGGGTTGGGTGGAATTTCGCTTGGGCAACAAGCTTTCAGCTTTGGCCATCTTGGAACGTGCCTATGCCAATCGACCTGACGTGGAAATCGCCGCACATTTAGGTGAAGTGCATTGGAGCTTGGGTCAGCAAGACAAGGCTAAAAAAATCTGGCGAGAGGCTATGCGCGTTGACCAAACCAACGAACTACTGCAACAGACCTTGAAACGTTTGAAAGTCAAGCTCTGATGCTTTGCATCAGACGATGTGCGCTTACGTTTGGCTGTGCCCTGCTTGTTGTACTAACTGCTTGCAGTACTGTACCGCGCCATGTGGCAGTGGACACCACAAATCCCGAGGCGATAGGCCACTGGGAGGGCCGCTTAACCCTGAGAATAGAGAAAAACCCTCCCGAGCAATTCAGCACCAGTTTTGAAATGACGGGCCGTCCAGAGCAAGGGCAACTTAGCTTGTTGTCCCCCTTGGGTACCACCATGGCGATGGTTCGCTGGAACCCGCAAGGCGCGAACTTGCTGCAAGGCTCAGAGGTGCAAAGTTTTGCCTCTATGGACGAGTTGACTCTGCGCCTCACAGGCGCAGCCTTGCCTTTGCCGCAGTTGATGGCTTGGCTAGACCGCACCGGCCCGCCTGTCAATGGCTGGCAAATCAATGCGCAAGCGTTGAAGTCTGGCCGTCGCGTCATGGCTGAGCGGCAACAACCAATGCCCGCTTTGCAGTTGACGGTGCTGCTAGACCCCAACCCCTGAAGCCCGTTTGTTGCCATGAAGTCCTTGCACCATGTCCCTGCGCCAGGCAAATTGAATTTGTTTTTGCACATCACCGGCCGACGTACCGATGGCTATCACTTGCTGCAATCGGCATTTATGTTGATTGACTGGTGGGATGTGCTGCACTTTGACTTGCGAGAAGACGGACAACTTTTGCGCCAAGACCTTGGCAGCCCCTTGCCTGCGGTTGACCTCTGCTTGAAGGCTGCACAATCGTTGCAAAAAGCCAGTGGCACACCACAAGGTGCCCTGATTCGGGTGCAAAAAAACCTTCCCTCTGAAGCAGGCTTGGGTGGCGGGTCCTCAGACGCCGCCACCACCTTGCTAGCTTTGAACCGACTTTGGGGGCTGCATTGGCCGTTATCGCGCCTGCTTCCTCTGGGAGCTTCCTTGGGCGCAGATGTGCCATTTTTTTTAGGCGGCCGCAACGCCTGGGTGCAAGGCATTGGCGAACAACTCCAGGCAATGGATTTGCCGCCTGCGCGTTTTGTGCTGCTTAAGCCTAAGCAAGGACTGTCCACCGCAACAATTTTTCAAGACCCTGCGCTGTCTCGAGATTCTCAGCCTGCTACAATGTTGGACTTTGCTGCACAGCCTTACGCCTTTGGGCGCAATGACTTGCAAGCTGTTGCCCAAAAGTTGTGTCCCGAGGTAAACCAAGCCCTTAACTGGCTGGAAAACCAAAGTTTGCAGCCAAGGATGACAGGATCAGGTAGTGCGGTGTTTGCCAAGATCGAGCCATCGACGGTGTTACCCCACCCACCCGATGGATGGACTTGGCGAATTTGCAGCAATTTGGAGGTTCATCCTTTGCACCGATGGGTCTCCTGCGACGATTAGCTGGAAGCTTGTTGAAATACAAGTTTCCCGTGTAGGGGAGTCGCCAAGTTGGTTAAGGCACTGGATTTTGATTCCAGCATGCGAAGGTTCGAATCCTTCTTCCCCTGCCACTCTTTTTCCACTTCGCCGGAAGTGACGTACAGCGGCATTTCTGCACTTTTGCTGACTGCTTGTCCTTCCTTTTTGTCCACCAATCAAGCCAGCCATGTCAAACGCTCCCTCCGATTTCATGGTCTTTACCGGCAATGCCAACCCTGTTTTGGCCGCCGAAATCGCAGAGCACCTGGGCATCAAACTGGGCGCGGCTGATGTTGGTCGTTTCTCGGACGGCGAAGTCACCGTTGAAATCAACCAAAACGTCCGTGCCCGCGACGTTTTTGTGGTGCAGTCGACCTGCTACCCCACCAACGAAAACCTGATGGAATTGATGATCATGGTCGACGCTTTAAAGCGGGCTTCGGCTGAACGCATCAGCGCTGTCATCCCTTATTTCGGTTATGCGCGCCAAGACCGCCGTCCGCGCTCTTCAAGGGTGCCCATCTCAGCCAAGGTTGTTGCCGATTTACTGCAAACCGTTGGCGTGGCGCGGGTGCTAACCATGGATTTGCATGCCGATCAAATCCAAGGCTTTTTCGATATCCCTGTCGACAATATTTACGCCTCGCCCGTTTTGTTGGGCGATTTGCGTTTGCAAAACTACGACGACCTGATTGTGGTGTCGCCCGATGTGGGCGGCGTGGTGAGGGCTCGCGCTTTGGCCAAGCAACTGGATTGCGATTTGGCCATTATTGACAAACGCCGACCCAGAGCCAATGTGTCCGAGGTGATGCACGTCATTGGCGACATTGAAGGCCGCAACTGCGTGGTTATGGACGACATGATTGACACTGCAGGTACCTTGGTCAAAGCTGCCGAGGTGCTCAAGCAACGGGGCGCCAAGAAGGTCTATGCCTATTGCACCCACCCGATTTTTTCTGGCCCTGCCATTGATCGCATCTCCGATGGCGCAGCCCTTGACGAAGTCGTCGTCACCAACACCATTCCGCTCAACGCGCAAGCGTTGGCATGTTCCAAGATTCGCCAACTCTCGGTGGCGCCGCTGATCGCAGAAACGATTCAGCGCATCGCCAAAGGAGAGTCGGTCATGAGTTTGTTCTCTGATCAGGACCAGCTTTTTTAAGCTCTAGTCCAGTCAGAAAACAACACAGCGGGGTTGTTCGCAGCCCTTTATTGAAACCGAAGTCACATTGGTCGCGGTGGACTTCATCAGGAGAAGAAAATGAAATTTGTCGCTTTTGAGCGCGCTAAGCAAGGTACGGGTGCGAGCCGCCGTCTTCGCATCACCGGTCGCACGCCCGGTATCGTCTATGGTGGCAAGGCGCATCAGCCTCAGTCCATTGAACTCGACCACAACGCACTGTGGCACGCACTGAAAAAAGAGGCTTTCCACGCCACCATCCTAGAGATGGAGTTGGCTGGTCAAACCTCCAAAGTGTTGCTTCGCGATGTGCAATACCACCCCTTCAAACAGTTGGTTCTGCACATCGACTTCCAACGCGTAGAAGTCGATACGGTTTTGCATATGAAAGTGCCATTGCACTTCAGCGGTCAAGAAAACTCACCCGCTGTCAAAGCCGATGGTTGTTTGGTCAACCCTGTCATGAACGAATTGGAAATCACCTGCTTACCAGCGGATTTGCCCGAGTTCATCGCTGTCGATTTGAGTGACTTGAAAAAAGGTCATTCGCTGCACGTCACCGACATCAGCTTGCCCAAGGGCGTCAAAGCGGTGGTTCACGGTAAAAACAACCCTGTGTTGGTCAGTGTGGTGTCCGTAGCGGAAGAAGTTGCCCCTGAAGCGGCAGCGCCTGCAGCAGCTCCTGCCAAAGGCAAAGGCAAGAAGTAATTCTTTGTGTCGGCCATTAAAAAGCCCGCTTCAAGCGGGCTTTTTTTCGTCCAAACACTTTCGTCATTGCGAGCAAAGCGAAGCAATCTCTTGTCGCGTGTCGCAGGATCGGCCTCAGGATGACGGGTAGATAATTCCCGCATGATCAAATTATTTGTTGGCTTGGGCAACCCAGGCGCTGAATATGAGCACACCCGCCACAACGCTGGGTTTTGGTTCATCGATCAGCTCGCCCAGCAACTCAAAGCACCATTGCAGCCAGAGAAAAATTTCCATGGCTGGGCTGCACGTACCACGCTTCAAGGGCAGACGCTGTGGCTCCTCAAACCCGCCACCTTCATGAACCTGTCGGGCAAATCGGTAGCAGCGTTGGCGAAGTTTTACAAAATTGCCCCCGAGAACATGCTGGTCGCACACGACGAGCTAGACCTGGTGCCTGGCGAAGCCAAACTCAAACTCGGTGGCGGCCACGCCGGCCACAACGGCTTGCGTGATATCCATGCCCAAATGGGCACAGACGCCTACTGGCGCTTGCGCATAGGTATCAGCCACCCTGGTGTCAAGTCGGAAGTGGTTCACTGGGTTTTGAAGAAACCTGCACCTGAGCAGCGAATATTGATTGACACTTCCATCGACCGCAGCCTTCAAGCCTTAGCCTGCTTGGTAAGCGGTGAGATGGAAAAAGCCATGCAAATGGTGCACACCAGCAAGCCGCCCAGGCCCAAACCGCCACGTCCGGCGGCGGCTTCTCCTTTAAAGGAAGGCGCTTCGCATGAAAAAAATTCTCCCCCTGTTGACCCCAATGCTGGGTCTGACACTGTTTAGCCTGTCGCTGGCTACCTCCCCCGCCCTTCACGCCAAACCCAAAGAAAAACCCGCCCTGCTTTGCGAGCACGAAGGCCAAATGAAACCTTGCGAAGACTCTCAGTCGGACAAGGTGGCTGACAAAGGCAAACCTCGCGCCTTCAAAGCGCAGGGTAGCGATGGAGTGATGGACAAAACCAAAGTCAAGGCTAAAAAGAAAAAAACCAAGACGAAAAAGGCCCGTAAAGCAGTGCCAGTTGAATAGCGCTTAAACGCTCAAGCGCTGGGTGCCGGTTGATCCACCAAGCGTCGGTATTTGGCCCACAGTGTGTCGCTGCTTTCGACATGCTGCGGGTCTACCGGAATACACGCCACAGGGCACACCTGAACGCACTGCGGTTCATCGTAGTGACCCACACATTCGGTGCATTTGGCGGGATCGATTTGGTAAATCTTTATGCCCATAAAGATGGCGTTGTTGGGGCATTCAGGTTCGCACACATCGCAATTGATGCATTCGTCCGTGATCATCAAGGACATATGTGTCTCAAGTGACTTTTTTAGCCAGCATAAAGCGCAGCACGCTGGGCGAGACAAACTGGGTGACGTCACCGCCTAAATTGTTGACCTCACGTACCAAGGTGCTGGAGATGCACTGGTAGACATCCAATGTATTTAAAAACACGGTATCAATCTTGGGGGCGAGTCGGCGGTTCATACCGGCGAGTTGAAACTCGTAATCGAAATCGGTCATAGAGCGAATACCGCGCACCATGGTGGTGGCACCTAGGCTGGCGGCGAAATCAATCACCAAGCCATCAAAGGTTTGGATTTGCACATTGGCGCAGTCATGCAAAGCTTCTCGGGTCATGTTCAAGCGCTCTTCCAAAGTGAACATGGTTTTTTTATGGTGGGCGCTGGCCACTGCCACCACCACTTGGTCAAACATGCAAGCGGCACGCCGAACAATGTCCTCATGACCCAAAGTGATGGGGTCAAAGGTTCCGGGGTACAGGGCAATGACTTGGGCGGACATGAATGCTCCTAGACGCGAACAGTTCGGGGCATTATGCCGCTGGCTGTAACAAGTGGGCGTGCACCGCGCCAGCCTTCAAATGCTTGACCACGCGTAAGCCCCAAGCACTGACGTCTTCATCGCCCCATGCTTTGGCGGCTTCAAGGTAAATTTGCCCCGAAAGTTTGATGCAAACCGCAGCTGCCGCCAATGCCATTGGGTACTGCGCAAAGTCGTAAGGCGGGTCTAAAAACACCAAGTCCACGCTTTGAGGCGCTTGTTGTCTCAGGGTCGATAAGCCGTCCCCTCGCACCATGCGCAGTTGGTTGGCACCGAGCTTGGCCTGACTTTTGGCCATGGCCTCTATGCACAAAGCATTGGCATCACACAACAAAACATGGGCAGCGCCTCGGGAAGCAGCTTCAAAACCCAGCGCACCGGTACCCGCAAAAGCGTCCACACAATGCCAGCCTGTTAAATCTTGGCCCAGCCAGTTGAAGAGGGTTTCCCGCACCCTGTCGGGGGTGGGCCGAATATCCACAGAACGCGGAAGCGGCAGTTTGCTGCGCTTCCATTCGCCACCAATGATGCGCACCTCGCCTGGTTTCAAGGCTTGGCACCCAAAATAACGGTCACCATGCGCTCGGGCTGCAAGTTACGGGCAAAGGCTTGCTGTATTTGGGTGGCCGTGATTTTGTCAATTTCAGCAGACCAAGTGTCTAAGTAGTCAAGAGGCAAATCAAACCATGCGATGTTGCTGAGGTTGTCCAGCAGCTTGCGGTTACTGTCCAAGCGCAGTGCAAAGCCGCCAATCATGAAATCTTTGGCGGCTTGTACCTCTTGCTCGGTCGGGCCATTTCGCACAAAGTCACTCAAGACATCTGTGGCGACTTGTACTGCTTGAGCAGCTTGGTCAGGGCGGGTTTGCAATCCCACGGAGAATGCACCGGCGTGCTGGGTGGGCGAAAAATAGCTGTAAACGCTGTAGCTCAAACCCCGTTTTTCACGCACCTCGTTGGTCAGTCGCGACACAAAACCACCACCACCCAAAACATAGTTACCAAGAGTCAAAGCAAAGAAATCTGGGTGTTGGCGGGCGATGCCTGGCTGGCCGATGAACACATGGGCTTGGGCCGATTCAAAAGGAATTTGCAGGGCTTTTGCCTCTTTCAAAGCTGATACTTCAGCTACGGTGGGCAACACAGGACAAGCGCTATGGCGTGGCAAGCCGCTGAGCAGTTGGTTAAGCAAACGCTCTGTTTGTGCTCGGTTGACGGCGCCCACCACGCTGATCTTAGCTTGGCAGAGCAGCAGGTGGCGCGACACAAACTGCGCCATCGCTGCGGAGTCGATGCGTCGCAAACTGGCTTCATCCACTTCCGCACCATAAGGATGCTTGCCAAACACGGCTTGGTTGAAGGCCTTGCCTGCTTGCGTAGCAGGCTTGGTATTAGATTCACGGATCGAGGCTACCCAACGCTCACGCTCGCTTTGCCACACATCATTGGGAAAACTGGGGGCGGCCAACTGCCTTGCCGCCAAAGCCACGGCAGCGTCAAGTAACTCAGGGCGTGTGAGACTGCGCAAGGAAAAGCTCATGCGGTCGCTGCCGGCATTGGCGCTGACCATGGCGCCCAAATCGGCCCACGCTTCGCCCAACTGGTTTTCATCCATGGCGGGTTGGCCTTGGAAGTTATTGATGCCCTTGCCCATCATTCTGGCAGTCGCAACAGCCAAACCTGCCTGGCCTGCAGGATCCCGACGGGCACCCGCGTCAAACTCGATTTCCACATCCACCATTGGTATGCCGGGCGCTTCCACCAGATACACCTTGGCTCCCGTGGGCATCGTCCAGTGTTGAATAGGGATACCTGCAAACGAAGCCACAGGCAAAAACCATAAAGCCAACCATGCAATGCGTTTCATCGTGCGCCCTCCCCGTGGCGTGCTCCTGCGCTGGGTTTTCGCGCAAAGGCCCGCGATCCAGCTTGGGGCAGCAAGGTAGCTACCGTCAATGTGTCGTCACCGAAATATTTGGCCGCCACCGCTTGCACATGGGCGGGGGTAATGGCGTTCAAGCTCTCCAGAACGCGTTCGGCGCTGTCGAGAGGCATACCCTCAATCCAACTGCTGCCTAACTCTCGGGCTTGGTTGAAAGTCGAATCGCGTTGATAAACATTGGAAGCCATCCACTGCGCTTTGACGCGGCGCATCTCGGCTTCGCTCACGCCTTCTTTGGCAATTTTGGTAATTTGGGCTCGCAAAGCGACTTCGAGTTGCTCTGGGGTTTTACCTTTGGCGGGTACCGCGTCGAGCATGAACACCTGAGGGCCACGTCCACTCATGGTGTTGGAGGCACCTGCGCGGTCGGCCAAGCGGCCCTCGCCTTGCGCCAAAGCGCGGTCTAAGCGAGCACCGTTGTAGCCATCCAAAACAGCGGCTAGCAAAGTCAGCGCCAGTGCATCGCGGTTGTCCTCAGTGGCTTCAAAGCCAGAGAAGTTGGGTACCTTCCACGACAAGGCGAGATAGGCTTGGTCAGCGGGTGCCTTAACCAACACACGGCGGGTGCCGGTTTGGGTGGGCTCTTCTCTGGGCTTACGCGCAGGTACCACACCTGCGGGAATTTGCCCGTAGGTGGATTCAGCCAAGCGCTGGACCTCGGCCACATCCACATCGCCCACCACCACAATGGCAGCATTGGCGGGGACATACCACCGGCGGTAAAAGTCACGGGCGTCTTGCGGGGTCATGGCGTCCAAGTCGTTCATCCAACCAATGACGGGGCGGCGGTAAGGCGAGGCGACAAATTGGGTGGCATAGAGTTGCTCGTACATCAACATGCGGGGCGAGTCTTCAGTGCGCATACGCCGCTCTTCTTTCACCACCTCGACCTCTTTGGTGAACTCAAGGTCTGGCCACTGGTTGTTGGCAAAGCGATCAGCCTCAAGCGCCATGACTTCAGGCAAACGCTTGGACGGAATTTGTTGGTAATAACCGGTGTAGTCCTTGTTGGTGAAAGCGTTTTCTCGCCCACCCAAAGCGGCCACGCGGCGCGAAAACTCGCCTTGCTTGACCGTGGCCGTGCCTTTGAAAAGCATGTGTTCCAAGACATGGGCGACGCCCGATACGCCATCAACCTCGTCCATGGAACCTACCCGTACCCACAGCATGTGTACCGCGGTAGGCGCACGTTTATCCACCTTGATGATGAGCGTCATACCGTTTTTCAAAGTGAACTGTAGAGCTTCGGCGGGTGTTTGCGCCAAGGCAGGACGCAGGGCCAGCAACAGCGCCGTCCCCAAGAGAAACAGCTTGAAGTTGCTTGGAAGTGCTGGGAAGAAGGGTTTCATAGAATGGCTTTAGCTCAAGCTCGCCCCATGGCGAGCAACCCATCATTCTAGAAACCCTTGCCCCCATGTTCAGCCTGTTCAAACGAAAGACCCCAGCGCCAACAGCCTTGCCCGATCAAGGGCCATCGGCCTCGCAAGTCGCGGCCCAAACATGGTTGGGTCGTTTACGCAGCAGTTTGCAACGCACAGGCAGCAGCATCGCGGGTGTGTTTGGCGGTAAAGTCATCGATGACACCCTGTATGAAGAGCTTGAATCTGCGCTGTTAATGGCTGACGCGGGAATGCCTGCCACTCAAGCCGTTTTGCAAGCCTTGAAGTTGCGCGTCAAAGCCAGTGGCAGCACCCAACCCGCACAGGTCAAAGAATTACTGACCGAGGTGCTGACAGAGGTACTGCTTCCTTTGCAAGGGGAATGGTCGCTGGACGTGAACAAACCCACCGTCATCATGGTGGCCGGTGTGAATGGTGCAGGGAAAACCACCACCATTGGCAAACTCACACGCCACTTAAGCGACGCAGGACACAGCGTTTTGTTGGCAGCCGCAGACACCTTCCGCGCCGCCGCCAAAGAGCAGTTATTGGTGTGGGCTGACCGCAACCAAGTTGACATCATCAGCCAAGACCAAGGCGACCCCGCCGCAGTCAGCTTTGACGCAGTGACCGCAGGCAAAGCGCGAGGACGCGATGTGGTGTTGATTGACACCGCAGGACGCTTGCCTACCCAGTTGCACCTGATGGACGAGCTGAAAAAAATCCAACGTGTCATCCAAAAGGCTGATACAAAAGCGCCGCATGAAGTGTTGTTGGTGATTGACGGCAACACAGGTCAAAACGCCTTGGCACAGGTCAAGGCGTTTGATGAAGCGCTGGGCCTGACAGGCTTGATCGTCACCAAACTAGACGGCACAGCCAAAGGCGGTGTGCTGGCCGCCATTGCCTTGTGGGCGCAGCAACGCGACCCACAAGCCGACCAATCGCTGAAGGTGTATTTCATCGGTATAGGCGAAAAGCTCGAAGACTTGCAAGCCTTCAACGCGCAAGAATTTGCCCAAGCACTGATCAGCTGAATTTTCAGACACCCCATGAGCTCTTCACTAGGCCATCCAACCGTGTCGCAAGAGTTCGCAGCGATGCTGCCAGCCCTGCAACGCATGGGCTTGCTGCTGCCCCATGAAGAGGTCACTTTCACACCGTTGACCGGCGGCGTTTCCTCCCTCATCGTGCGGGTGGACACGCCAAGGCAAACCTTTTGCCTTAAACGTGCTTTGCCACAACTGAAGGTAGCGGCGCTGTGGGAAGCGCCGGTCAAGCGCAACCGAGACGAGGTGGCATGGTTGCGCTTTGCCGCGCAACACCTGCCCCAAGCGGTTCCTGCGCTATTGGGTGAAGACGCCACCGACTGCGTTTTTGCCATGGCTTATCTGGAACCTCAAGCCCATCACGTATGGAAAAACCAATTGCAGGCTGGCGTGGTCAGCATAGACACTGCCCAACAAGTGGCGCATTGTTTGGCGGCTTGGCATGGTGCAAGTGCCGGACAGGTAGTTTTAAGTCAAGCCTTTGACCACGACGCAGATTTCATCGCCATTCGCCTTGACCCCTATTTCAACGCCACCGCCTTGCGCCACCCCGATTGCGCCGACGCTTTGCACGGCTTGGTGCAACAAACCCTGTCGCACAAACACGCCTTGGTACATGGCGACGTGAGCCCCAAAAACATCTTGGTAGGCCCGCACGGCCCCGTGTTTTTGGATGCCGAATGCGCTTGGTACGGCGACCCTGCTTTCGATTTGGCCTTTGTGCTCAACCATTTGCTGCTGAAATGCCTATGGCAACCCGCCCACCACGCGGCTTACTTGGCTAGCTTTGATGCCTTGGCACAGACCTATTTATCAGTGGTGAGTTGGGAAGACCGCGGTGCCCTTGAAGCACGAACCTGCGCCCTGCTGGCGGGGATGTTGCTGGCACGGGTGGATGGCAAGTCGCCCGTGGAATACATCACCTCCGACGCACAGCGCGAGCAGGTGCGACGCTTTGCCAAACCCTTTTTGCTTCAACCCACAGCCCTTTTGCAGACCCTGCGACAACACTGGACACCTTGATGAGCACCACGATTCAGCACCTTCATGCCCGCCGTATTTGGGACTCTCGCGGTCGCCCCACCGTGGAAGTCGATGTGCAACTGAGCAACGGCTCTCTCGGACGTGGCGTGGCACCTGCAGGTGCTTCTCGCGGCAGTCGAGAAGCGCTGGAGTTGCGTGATGGCGGCCCCACACTGGGTGGCTTGGATGTCAGCCAAGCCGTGGGCCAAGTCAACGGCCCCATTGCCCAAGCCTTGCTGGGCATGGATGCACGAGAGCAAGCAAAAATTGACCACACCCTGATTGCCTTAGATGGCACACCGCTCAAAAGCCGCTTGGGTGCCAACGCCACCATCGCCACCTCGCTGGCGGTGTTGCAAGCGGCGGCGGCCAGCGAACACCTGCCACTGTGGCGCTATTTGGCAGGCGACAAACCTGTGCGCCTGCCCTTGCCGGAAATCCAAATTTTTGGTGGCGGTGCCCACGCGGGGCGGCGTGTGGACATTCAAGATTTTTTGGTCATGCCCGTGGGTGCCCAAAGTTTTGACGAAGCGCTGGTGATGGTTGCCAATGTCTACCATTCGGCAGGCAAGCTGATGGCTGCGGCGGGCAAACTTGCTGGCGTGGCCGACGAAGGTGGTTGGTGGCCTTCTTTTGACTCTAACGAAGAAGCGTTGCAAACCCTGACCCGCGCTATCGACGCAGCGGGTTACAGCTACGACCAAATGGTCATCTCTTTGGACATCGCCGCCTCGGAGTTTGGCCGCGCCGGTGCCTATAAGCTGGGCTTGGAGCACCAAGAATTTGACAGCGAAGCGTGGCTAGAAGTCTTGCTGGGCTGGGTGAACAAATACCCCATTCTCTCGGTGGAAGACCCTTTTGCTGAGGGCGACACTGCCGGTATGCAGGCGTTCACTAACGCTGTAGGTCAACGAATTCAGGTGGTGGGCGACGATTATTTGGTCACCCAAGCCAGCTTGGTGACCCAAGCCATCCAAGACAAAGCCTGCAACGCGGTGCTGCTGAAACCCAACCAAATTGGCACCATCACCGAGACAGTGCAAGCCATGGACGTGGCGCGGGCGGCAGGCTGGGGCATGGTGGTATCAGCTCGTTCTGGCGAAACCGAGGATACCGCCATCGTGCATTTGGCCACGGGTTGGGATACGGGGCAGCTGAAAGTGGGATCGTTTGCGCGGTCCGAGCGCATGGCCAAATGGAACGAGGGCTTGAGGATTGAAGAGGCCATGGGGGGGAAGGCGGTTTTTGCTGGGAAACAAGGCCTCCCTGACACCGTCAGGGTTAACCCGAAAAATCCTTAGCACTCTCCGCTAGAGAGTGCTAATATAGGGCTATCTCGTCTGTTAGGAGACCTCAAATGACTGCTTTAAGCCTCTCAAGCCAAACACCGGTTGCTGCTAATCCGTGGGCCTTGGTGCCCCCACTCGGCAACATTGAAGCCTATATATCCGCGGCGAACCGCCTGCCCATGCTCACTTTGGAGCAAGAACAAGCTTTTGCCCGCCGCCTGAAAGACCACAATGATCTTGACGCTGCTGGAAAGTTGATCTTGTCGCACCTGCGCTTGGTGGTGTCCATTTCCCGCCAATACATGGGCTACGGCCTGCCCCATGCTGACCTGATTCAAGAAGGCAATGTGGGCTTGATGAAAGCTGTCAAGCGTTTCGACCCCGACCAAGGCGTGCGCTTGGTCAGTTACGCCATGCATTGGATCAAGGCTGAAATTCACGAATACATCATCAAAAACTGGCGCATGGTCAAACTCGCCACCACCAAGGCGCAGCGCAAATTGTTTTTCAACCTGCGTTCGAAAAAACAAGGTTTCCGTGCCGATGCTGGCGAAGACCACAACACCGTAGCCCGCAACACTCTGAGCGACGCGCAAATTGACATCATCGCCAAAGACCTGAACGTCAAACGCGAAGAAGTGATTGAGATGGAAGCTCGCATGTCAGGCGGCGACGTCTTGCTTGACCCCGTGTCCACCGACGACGGAGAAGACGCTTTCGGCCCCATCGCTTACCTGGCCGACGCCCACCACGAACCCACTGCCATGATTGAAGCGCATCAGCGCGAGATGCTGTCTAGCGACGGCATCACGCAAGCGCTTGACGTGCTGGATGAACGCAGCCGTCGCATCGTGGAAGAGCGCTGGCTCAAGGTCAACGACGACAACTCGGGCGGCATGACGCTGCACGAACTCGCCGCTGAATACGGCGTGAGCGCCGAGCGCATACGCCAAATCGAAGTGGCGGCCATGAAGAAAATGAAAGCCGCTTTGCTGGAATTTACTTAAGCAACTGCTGAACGTCGGCAGTCAGCGCCGGCACACCCAGCCCATAGCGGGCATACAAACGCAAGCGCCCCTCGGTGTCATAGATATAGGTGCCCGCCGAGTGGTCTAGGGTGTAGTTGGCAGGCTTTGCGCCTTCCACCTTTTTGTAATAAATCTTGAAGTCCTTGGCCAAGGCTGGCAGCGTCTCCAAGGTGGGTACCAGAGCCAGAAAACTGGGGTCAAAATTCCCCATATAGGCTTTAAGAAGTTCGGGGGTGTCGCGCTCGGGGTCCAAGGTGATGAAGATGGCTTGTATCTTGTCGCCCTGTGCACCCAAGTCGCGCTTGACTTGCACCATCTCGCTCAAGGTGGTGGGGCAAAAATCAGGGCATTGGGTAAAGCCAAAAAACACCATCACCACCTTGCCTTTGAAATCCTCCAAAGTTCGCGCCTGACCCAGCTGATCGGGCAAGCTAAAGCCTTTGGCGTAATCTGCGCCGGTCAGGTCGATGGACTGAAACGGTGGCTTTTCAGGCGAGCAAGCGAGCAAGGCCAACAGCATGAAAAAGCCTACAACACGTCTCATACAGTTCCTGGCAAATAGTGGTCGATCAACAAGGCGGCAAACAACAAACTCAGGTGGTAAAGCGAAAACTTGAATGTTTTGCGCGCAAGCTCATCGGAGTAATTGCGCCACAAGGCCCATGCGTAAGCGCAAAACATCACGCTGAGAATAGTCGCGCAAATTAGGTAAAACCAGCCGCTCATGCGGTACACAAAAGGCATCAAACATGCTGCCAACAAGACAAAGGTGTAGAGCAAGATTTGCAAACGGGTGAACTCGTTGCCGTGCGTCACCGGCAGCATGGGCAGGCCAGACTTTCGATAGTCCTCCACGCGGTACAGCGCCAAAGCCCAAAAATGCGGCGGGGTCCACAAGAAAATGATGAGGCACAAAATCAAGGACTCGGGGCTGACTTCACCGGTCATGGCTGCCCACCCCAACACCGGCGGCATGGCGCCAGACGCACCACCAATGACGATGTTTTGCGGCGTCAGCGGTTTCAAAATAACGGTGTAAATGATGGCGTAACCCACAAATGTGGCAAAGGTCAGCCACATGGTCAAAGGGTTCACCCAGATGTACAAAATAGCTGAGCCCGACAGGCACAAGACAGCTGAGAACAGCAAGGTGTCGCGGTCACTCAACTCGCCTTTGGCAGTGGGACGCCATGAAGTGCGCTTCATGCGAGCGTCAATGGCTTTTTCAACGATACAGTTGAAAGCTGCCGCGGCTCCCGAGACAAACCAAATCCCTAAGCATGCGATGGCGCCCAATTGAAGATCCGCCCACGAAGGCACACCAGGCACTGCCAAGACCATGCCGATGAGGGCGCAAAAAACAATGAGCTGAATCACGCGGGGTTTGGTCAGCGCATTGAACTGCTGCCAACGCAAGGGCATAAAAGAAGATAGCGCTCTCATAAATCAGGCCTGGAAAAAGTCGCGGCGATATGCCCTGAAGGTCGGGACTCGGTAATACCCAAAGCCCAGCTTATCAGCAACAACAAACCCGCAGCACTGGCCGTGTGCAACAAAGCGGCCAGCAAGGGCCAACCCAGCACCGCATTGGAAATACCGGTGATGAATTGCAACAAGACCAAAAACCACAGACCACGGGCTTGGGTAGTCAAGCCATGCCGGTACAACAAAAATGAGGACCACAGCAACAAGGCAGCCACAGGCATGGCGTGCCAGCGGTGGGTGAAGTGAATCGCGGTCAATGCTTGAAATGGCAGGGCTTGACCTTCGCCATCCAGACCCAAGGAGCGCCATAAATCAAAGCCCTTGTCAAAATTCATTTCGGGCCACCAAGCACCTTGGCAAAGCGGGTAGGTATCGCAAGCCATGACTGCGTAATTAGCGCTGACCCAAGCACCCAAGACAATTTGCAGCATCAGCAAAGCCCATGCGGCCATTAACCAGACTCGCACAGAGCTAGGCAAAGGGATACGGGATTCGGCCCACGGCGCATGGCGCTGACGCAGCAATTGCACCAACAACAGTACCAACAGCAACATGCCACCCATCAAATGCAAGCTGACAATGGCGGGAAACAGTTTCATGGTGACAGTCAAAGCACCAAAGCCGCCTTGCACACACACCCACACCAAGCTGAGTGTGGGCCAGCCCCAAACAGATCGGTCGCGTCGCCATGCGAAAACCGCCAGCGTCAAAATCAACGCACCTACTGTCATGGCCAAATAACGGTGAATCATTTCGATCCATGCTTTGCTCAAGGTCACAGGTCCTGTGGGCATGGCAGTTTGCGCGGCTTCGATGGCTTCGCCCGCGCCAAAGGGTGAGGCATGGCCATAGCAACCAGGCCAATCAGGACAACCCAAGCCCGAATCGCTCAAGCGGGTGAACGAGCCAAACAACACCAAATCAAAGCACAGGAAAAGCGTTAGAGCAGTGAGCTGGCGTACGCGCTGCGGCGCGTCTTGGTGTCGATGGCGCAGCCACACCCAAGCCAAGGGCCCCATGGCTACAACTGCCGCCAACAGCAGCAATTTGAAAATGGGGCCCAGATTGAAAAGTTCGACTTCTTGCATAAGCTCAGCGCCCTGCTTTGTCCCAAGACACGGAAGCGCGCAACAGGCGGTCCCAGTCTTTGCGCATCTTGGGTGCTTGATCGGTTTTCAAGTTGGCAGGGAAACGCATCATCCAATCGCCTTGGGGGTCGACCAAGTACAAATGGTCTTGCAACTCGCTGCCTGCTTGGGGACGCAACCATTGCGCTACTTGGTCTTTGGGCAAACGCAAAACAACAGCGTCTTGCAAACCTGCAAGCAAAGCGGCATCCAAAGGCGCGTCGTCTGTCACCAGCCAAACCCAATCGGTGCGATCGCGCTCACGCCCCAAAGCGGCTCGGGTTTGACGTTGAAAAAAAAGATTCTGTTGACACTCGGCAAGGCAGGCACCACCGGCCACACTCACCAGCAACCACTGGTTTTTGAGACTTCGCAGCGCCACTGACTGACCTTTGACATCCTTGGCTTGCAGGTCTGGCATGGCCACCACCGGCAGTATCAACTCGCCAAAGCTGCGCAGACTTTGTGGCCGCAACACGTAGAAGGTCAAATAAGAGGCGATGACCGGCGCAGCACATACCAGCAAAACCAGCAACATGCGCAAACGGCCACTGGCAGTTTGCCTTGCGTCGGCATCCGCGACTGCGCCAGGCTCAGGCAAGTCATACACCGTCAAACCTAATGGTTTGGACTCAAGAGAGTCAGCTTTGTTGTCGACCATATCGGTAGTCTTTAATCCATTGAAACCAGAGGTAAAGAAATGCCAGCAGCGCGCTGAGGGCAAACCATTGAAAAGCATAAGCTCGATTTTTGTCAGCACTCACGCCCACTTGAAACCAATCGCGGCGCAGACCGTCACCTTCGGGGCCAGTTTGCACCACCAAGGCCTGTACATTGTCTTGCACCAGCGACTGCATCTGCGCTGGGTCCAAATTTGCCCTTATGGGCGATGGGTTGGCACTTTGCTGGGCTGAGCCCAATTCGAATATTTGCGACAAAGGCGGCGCAATCCGCGCCTGAACAGGACTGCCGTCAGCAGGAGGCGCTAATTGAGGCGGCTTGCGTGGGTCCAGCGCATCGCGCTCAACCCAACCGCGCTGTACCCACACCACCTGCCCTGCTTGCACACGCAAGGGCGTCATCACCCAAAAACCCACCCGTCCGTGGTGGGCGCGGTTGTCCAAGAAAACCGTTTGATCGTTCAGCCACTCGCCTTGCAACTGCACACGTCGATGGGTTTGCGCCCAAGCCGAGGGGTCGCTTTCAAGCTGCGCCAAGGTCAACGGTGGCAATTGCGATTGGTTCTCAATGGCCTGTTGTAAGGTGGTTTTTTGCTCGGCCCGCGAGAGTTGCCAAAATCCCAAACGCATGGTCAAGGCCATGCAGAGCGCGGCCAACAAGCCCCAAGCCAAGCGACTTTGCCATAAGGGTATTCGACGGGTAGAAGCGTCTTGTGAAGTCAACGGATAATAGCTTTCATGACATTCTTCATTGCATTGGCCTTTTTAGGCATTTTGGCCAGCCTAGCCACGGCTTTGTTTTTCATGGTTCGCAACAAACCAGAAAACGATGACGCCCCCAAAACCTCGCCCATGGCCAAAGCACTGGCCTTTCGCATTGGCATATCTGTGGTCTTGTTCATCAGCATTTTGCTGTCTTGGAAAATGGGCTGGATCCACCCGACTGGCATTCCTTTGACGCCAGCCTAAGGCTGGAAACAAAAGGGCCGCAAAAGCGGCCCTTGTCTGTGAGCGTGTCGTTCAGAGCCAGTACACCAAGATGTACAGCCCCAACCACACCACATCCACAAAGTGCCAGTACCAAGCAGCACCTTCAAAACCGAAATGCTTTTCAGGGGTGAAGTGGCCTTTTTGCAAGCGCAAGGTGATGAAGAGCAGCATCAGCATGCCCAAGAAAACGTGAAAACCATGAAAGCCGGTCAACATGTAGAAGGTAGAACCGTACATTCCAGAGGTGAGCTTGAGGTTCAAATCGTTGTAGGCATGGAAGTATTCATAACCTTGAACAAAAAGAAACACCAGACCCAGGGCAACAGTCAGCCACATGAAGGTGATCGTTTTAGCGCGTTGGTTCGCAATCAAAGCATGATGGGCGATGGTCAGGGTCACGCCAGAGCTCAACAACAAAGCGGTGTTGATGGTGGGCAACCAAAACGGCGTCATGGTTTGAAAGGGCTCGATGATGCCTGCAGGTGAGGCTGTCACACCAGCGGCAACACTGGGCCAAACCGCTTTGAAGTCAGGCCAAAGCAAGGCGTTATCTAGGCTGCCCAACATGGGGACGGAATGGGCACGTGCCCACCACAAGGCTGAAAAGAAGGCACCAAAAAACATCACCTCGGAAAAGATGAACCAGCTCATACTCCAGCGAAATGAGAGATCAATCTTTCGGCCATACAGGCCAGATTCGCTCTCGGCGACGGATGCGCTGAACCATTTAAAGAGGATGAACAACCAAATCACCATGCCGGCAATCAAGGCGTACTTGCCCCAAGCGATGTCATTGATCCACTGGCTGGCGCCCAAAATGACAAAGAACAACCCAAAGGAAGCCAAGGCAGGAAACGGCGAAGGCTCGGGGACATAGTAATGTGGCGTAGTGCCATGGGACGTGCTGCTCATATCGACTCCTTTTATTTCGCAACCACCAGATTGACCACAACAATCAACCCGATCACAAACAAAAGACCGCCCACCAAACCCACGCCTAAAACATGCAAGGGTGTGATGTGGGCCAAATCTTCTTGAAACTCACTGTTTTTTCGAATACCGATAAACGACCAAGAAACAGCCACGATAGAACGCCAAAACGGACGCTTGACCACTGCAGGCTTTTCAAGCGTTGATGAGTCTGTACTCATGAGCCCACCTTGGTGAGAGGAACCACCACTGCCGCAGTGGGGGCAGGCGGTGTACTGCTACCTACCTCAAAGAAGGTGTAGGACAAGGTGATGGTGGTTACGTCTTTGGATAATTTTTTATCCACCACGAACACCACAGGCCACTGCTTTTTTTCGCCAGGGGCCAAGGTGTATTGGTTGTAGCAAAAGCACTCCACCATATTGAAGTGCGGACCCGATTGCTGTGGCGCATAGCTGGGAATGGCCTGTGCCGACATGGTTCGGCCTTGCACGTTTTGAAACTCGTACATCACAGTCGCCATCTCGCCAGGATGCACCTGAATCGAGTTTTGCATGGGCTTGAAATGCCAAGGACCACGTGCATTGGCATCAAATTCCACGGTGATGGTGCGGCTGGTATCAAGTTGGCTGTTTTGCGGTGCGGCAAGACGTGCGTTGCCAGAACCGGGCAACTCCTTTTCGCCCAAAGCCAAAATATTGATGCCGGTTGCCTCACAAATCGCCACGTACAAAGGCACCAAGGCGTAGCCAAAACCAAACATACCCAAAGCCACCACGACAAGTTTGCGCAGCATCAGCAGGTTGGTTTGGCGCAGACCCATGACGTTAGATTAATTATTTATAAAGGTGACTTTGGCGACCACACCCAGAAAAAAAACAGCTGCTACCGAGGCCAATACCAAGCCAAGGCGGAGATTGCTTTTTTTCTGTTCTGAAGTCATGACAGAGGTTTGCACTTTCAAAAACTCAGGCCACGATGCGGGTAGCGTCGCGGTTGAGCTTAGGAGGCGTCTCAAAGGTGTGGAACGGTGCGGGTGAAGGCACTTCCCATTCCAAACCTTCAGCTGCTTCCCAAGGACGCTGAGGCGCAGGCTCACCCTTGCCACGCATGGTGGGCAACACGACAAAGAAGAAGAAATACACCTGAGCAATACCGAAGGCGAAGCCGCCTACTGAGGCCAATGCGTTGAAGTCAGCAAACTGCATGGGGTAGTCAGCATAACGACGGGGCATACCGGCCAAGCCCAAGAAGTGCATGGGGAAGAAAGTGACGTTAAAGGAAATGAGGGTCCACCAGAAGTGAATCTTGCCGCGGGTTTCGTTGTACATCACCCCAGTCCACTTGGGGGCCCAGTAGTAATAGCCAGCGAACATGGTGAACAAGGAACCGGCCACCAACACATAGTGGAAGTGGGCCACCACGTAGTAACCGTCTTGCAATTGCAAATCGATAGGCGCCATCGCCAAGATCAGGCCGGTGAAACCACCCATGGTGAACACGAAGATGAAACCCACCGCAAACAACATGGGGGTTTCAAAGGTCATGGAACCTTTCCACATGGTGGCAACCCAGTTGAACACCTTAACACCCGTGGGCACTGAGATGAGCATGGTCGCGTACATGAAGAACAGTTGGCCAGTCACAGGCATGCCGGTGGTGTACATGTGGTGCGCCCACACGATGAAAGACAAAATCGCGATAGATGAAGTGGCGTAAACCATGGAAGCGTAGCCAAACAACTTTTTACGTGAGAAGGCGGGAATGATCTGGCTGATGATGCCAAAGGCCGGCAAGATCATGATGTACACCTCGGGGTGACCGAAGAACCAGAAGATGTGCTGGAACATCACGGGGTCGCCACCAGCGGCAGGGTTAAAGAAGGTGGTGCCGAAATGACGGTCGGTCAAGGTCATGGTGATGGCACCCGCCAACACTGGCATCACAGCAATCAACAAGTAAGCGGTGATGAGCCAAGTCCAAACGAACATAGGCATCTTCATCAAGGTCATGCCAGGCGCGCGCATGTTCAGGATGGTGACGATGATGTTGATAGAACCCATGATGGATGAAGCACCCAAGATGTGCAACGCAAAAATCGCTGCATCCATGGAAGGGCCCATTTGCAGGCTCAAAGGTGCGTAAAGCGTCCATCCGCCTGCAGGTGCGCCACCAGGCATGAAGAAAGAACCGGCCAAGATCAAAGCGGCAGGAATCATCAACCAGAAACTGAAGTTGTTCATGCGGGCAAAGGCCATGTCAGCCGCGCCAATTTGCAGCGGGATCATCCAATTTGCAAAGCCGACAAAGGCTGGCATGATGGCGCCAAACACCATGATCAAACCGTGCATGGTGGTGAGTTGGTTAAACAACTCGGGGTTAACCAATTGCAAACCCGGCTTGAACAATTCTGCGCGAATGCCCAAAGCCAAAACACCACCAATGATCAACATAGTGAAGGCAAACAACAAGTACAGCGTGCCAATGTCTTTGTGGTTGGTCGCATAGACCCAACGGCGCCAGCCGTGCGGCGCACCATGGTGGTCATCGTGTGCGTGATCGGCCCCGTGGCCATGGGGGTGAAGTACAGCGCTCATAGAAGATTCCTTCGATTTAAACGGGGTTACTGACGTGCAGCCAGCACTTGGGCAGGCTGAACCAATTGTCCGGTCTTGTTCGACCAGTTGTTTTTAGTGAAGCTGATGACGGCAGCAATTTCGCTGTCAGACAGCTGCTTCCATGCGGGCATGGTCAGGTTGTTTTGACCATTGAGCATGACTTTGATCTGCTTGCTTGCGTCAGCGTCCAACACGACTGCTGCGCCATCGAGCGTTTTGATGGGTCCCATGCCTTTGCCACTCGCTTGGTGACATGCTTGGCAGTTGGCCGCATAGACCTTTTCGCCTTTTTGCATGAGGTCAGCCATGGCCCAAACTTTGTTGGGGTCGTCTTGTTTGGCAGCCAATTTTTTATTTTGATCAGCCACCCAAGCGGTGTACTCTTCAGCGCTGACCACTTTGACGTGGATGGGCATGTAAGCATGTTCTTTACCGCACAGCTCTTGGCATTGGCCGTAGAAGTCACCGGTTTTTTCGGCACGGAACCAAGTGTCACGCACAAAACCTGGAATGGCATCTTGCTTGATACCAAAGGAATTGACTGCAAATGAGTGAATCACGTCGTTCGAGGTGGTGATGATGCGCACCTTTTGGTTGACAGGAACCACCAAGGGGTTGTCCACTTTCAAAAGGTAATTGTCGGTGGGTTCGGGATTGCCGCTGTTGGACATTTCGCGCTGGGCGTTGTCCAAAGTGGAGATAAAGCCAATGCCTTCGCCTTCACCTTTGATGTAGTCGTAACCCCATTTCCACTGATAGCCCGTGGCCTTGATGGTCAAGTCGGCGTTGGAAGTGTCTTTGCTGGCCACCACCGCTTTGGTTGCGGGCAAGGCCATCAAGATCACGATGACAAAAGGCACCACGGTCCAAGCAATTTCAACTTTCAGCGACTCATGAAAAGAGGCTGCTTTGTGCCCAGCAGATTTGCGATGTTTCCAAATGGAATAAAACATGACGCCAAACACAGCCACAAAAATCACCGTACAGATGATCAGCATGAACCAGTGCAGCCAAACTTGCTCTTCAGCAATTTTGGTGACCGGTGGGTGCAGATTCAGTTGACGTACTGCGGGGCCGCCGGGTAAATCGTTAACTGCCCACGCCATGGAGGAGGCCATGGCGAACAAGGCGATGCTTGCTTGCTCAAATTTTTTGTAAATGTTGTTCATCATGTTTGTAAAGATTCAACAAGGGGTGTAACCACCAAATCCACACGATTCTAACCACCACAGCCCTTGTAAAGCCTGACACCAATCTTTCATTCTTCATTCTTTACGTTGACTCGGCAACTTCGATCGCAAATCCTGCACCGATATATGTGCTGTATCCGAAGATAAAGCTTTGGCTTTGGCTTTGAATGCATGGCCATAAATAACCTCAAAATTCAGTGCCAATCGACCTGAACTTTGTGGGGATATCAAGCCCTGCGCCAGAACCTGATGCAAGCTTGCCAACCAGTTCTTGCCGCGCAGACCAGAAAACCTATGGGGATGCAAATTGCGGCCCAAGGTACGCAACTCTGCCAACAAAGAAGGAGCATCGGGGTAGGTCAGGGTGATGTGCTCCATGTCCATCACGGGTTGGGCAAAGCCTGCTTCAAGCAACATATCGCCCCAATCGTGCATGTCGGTAAAGTCGTGGGCAGCGGGTGGCCAACCATGTTGTGAATAAATCCCCTTGAGGTTACCTAAGGTATCCGGCCCTAGACAGGAGAACATCACAAAGCCCTCGGGGGCCAAAGCGCCGTGCCATTGCGCCATGAGCGCTTGAGGCCGTGCCTGCATATGCAAGCCCATATTCGCCCACACCATCTGTGCGGGTTGATCCATCGACAAAGCAAAACTGGGCACCCGTGTTCGCCACCGCGTCCACCAAGACGGCATCAAATTTTGTTGCGCTTGCGACAAAAGTGCTGCCTCTGACTCGACCACGGTGCATAGCGCTTGCGGGTATTGCTGGCTGACTATCGCTTGCGAAGCCCAACCACCCAGACTGGGTTGCCAGTGCGCCCAATGTGTGGGTTGACTGCGCATCAACACCAAGCGCTGCGCCATGCGCTTGGCCACTTCATCATGCAGCCACGCGGTTGGGCTTTGCGCGGCAAAACGCTCCCAGCGCTTGGCAGCGACAGGGTCTATAGGTGGGAGCAGTTCACTTTTTTGAAGTGAAGAATTCACAGACATAAAGAGAGAACTTTGTTCAGATAGAAGGTATGCCTTACAGCCTCTCAGCATACCGAAATTGGTCAGGCAAATTTGTCTGGCCTCGGCTCACTTTGCCAGGGCTGTGCCACGCCTGTGGCCAATGGGCTTGGCAAGCCTTGTGTCCTGCGTGTGCAGGCTTGGGTCATACCCCTTCGGAGGACAGTGCCTCAAGCTGCGTGGCTGCCAAACTGTACATCTCCCCATGGAAAGAACTCATCACTGCATTCAAGTTCGAAGGTCAAGTAGGTTTGGCCTATTTTTTGGCACAACAAATGCGCCAGACACCCGCCATAACCCAACGCTTGGAGGCCTGCGACTTTGTGATGCCGGTGCCTTTGTCGGCTCAACGTCTGAGAGAGCGAGGCTTTAACCAAGCCTTGCAGTTGGCCAAGCATCTTTGCCCAGAACGCACTTTGGGCCACGCGCTGATTCGATGTCGCGATACACCTGCCCAATCGGGCTTGTCTCGCCTAGACAGATTGGTCAACCTGCAACATGCTTTCATGGTTAACCCAGATTGTTTGCCAAGTTTGAGCGGCTCTCGGGTGGTGGTGCTGGACGACGTCACAACCACCGGCACCACCTTGCTTGCCTGCACACAGGCCTTGCAGGCGGCGGGGGTACAGCAGGTAGACGCGGTTGTACTTGCACGAACACCGGCTTAGCGCCAAGCCACAATGCGTACTTCACAGAAAGCCCGCATGTTTCATATCGTTTTGGTTCAACCCGAAATTCCACCCAACACCGGCAACATCATCCGATTGGCTGCCAATACCGGTTGCAGCTTGCATCTGGTCGAGCCACTGGGCTTTTCCATGCAAGACAAACAAATGCGCCGAGCCGGCTTGGATTACCACGAGTACGCCGATGTGAAGCGCCACGCCAGTTGGCAGGCCTTTGTGCACGCCGAGCAACCCGTTGTAGCCCGTTGCTTTGCCCTCACCACCCACGGCAAGGCATCGGTGTTTGAGTGCGCTTTTCAGGCGAATGATTGGCTGGTGTTTGGCGCAGAAACCAGTGGTTTGTCAACCGAAGTCAGGGCTTTCTTTCAAGCCGTCAATATGCTGCGCTTGCCCATGCTGTCGGGGCAACGCAGCTTGAACCTCTCTAACGCTGTGGCCATTACCGTTTACGAGGCGTGGCGTCAAAACAGCTTCGCCGGTCAGCAGCCTCAGGGGTAGCGACGCACCAAGGACTCGGCGATGCACACCGGTTTGTCGGAGCCTTCTCGCTCCACACTTACCTTCCAAGTCATTTGCATGCCATTGTTATCAATGGCCTCGCAAGCCAGCAAATGCATATGGGCACGCAAACGGCTATTGACCTGCACTGGAGAAGTAAAACGCACTTTGTTCAAGCCGTAGTTGATGCCCATACGAGAGCCTTGAATCTCAAACGACGATTCAAAAAACTGTGGCAGCAAGGACAGGGTTAAAAACCCATGGGCGATGGTGGTGCCAAATGGGCCGCTTTGGGCTTTATCGGCATCGGTATGTATCCACTGGTGGTCACCCGTGGCTTGGGCAAACAAATTTATTTGCTCTTGCGTGACCGTCACCCATTCGCTGACCGCCACGTCTTGGCCAACACAGGCCATCAAGTCTTGTAGAGCGTTAAATGTTTTCATAGTGAAACTTCTTATTTGTCTGTCTGAAGTGGTCAGTCTAGCGCCTTGGGCATTGACAGGTTTGCAGCTCAACTAAAATTAACGGTTTTACCTACAGCCAAACTACCGCTATGAGCGCTTTCAACGACGAAACCGTGTTGTCTGTTCACCACTGGACCGACCGCTTGTTCAGCTTCACCACCACCCGCGACATGGCTTTACGCTTCTCCAACGGCCACTTCACCATGATCGGTTTGCGTGTCGACGGCAAGCCTTTATTGCGGGCCTACAGCATCGTCAGTGCCAACTACGAAGAACACCTCGAGTTTTTAAGCATCAAGGTACCCGACGGCCCCCTCACCTCCAAGTTGCAACACATCCAAGTGGGCGACAAAATTGTGGTGGGACGCAAACCCACTGGCACCTTGTTGATTGACTATTTGCTGCCTGGTAAAAATCTGTACTTGCTGGGCACCGGCACCGGCATGGCGCCTTATATGAGCGTCATCCGCGACCCCGAAACTTATGAACGCTTTGAAAAAGTGATTTTGGTTCACGGTGTGCGGGAGGTGAAAGAACTGGCTTACCACGACTACCTCACCAAAGAATTACCCCAGCACGAACTGCTGGGCGAGATGGTCAGCGCCCAAATGCTTTACTACCCCACCGTCACCCGCGAACCGTTTCGCAACCAAGGCCGTATCAACGAACTGATGGACAGCGGCAAGTTGTTTGCGGACCTAGGTCTTCCCGCGCTCAACCCCGAAACCGACCGCGTCATGTTGTGCGGCAGCCCACAAATGCTGAAAAGCCTGAAAACCTTGCTGGAAGAACGTCACTTCAAGGAAGGCAACACCACCACGCCCGGCGACTTTGTGGTGGAGCGGGCGTTTGTAGAGCAATAAGCACTACACGCGCTCAATGATGACCGCAATACCCTGCCCTACACCAATACACATGGTGCACAGCGCATAACGCCCGCCTGTGCGGTGCAGTTGGTTGGTAGCGGTGGTCACCAAGCGTGCGCCTGATGCGCCCAGCGGGTGACCTAAAGCAATCGCCCCGCCGTTGGGATTAACACGCGGGTCATCGTCTTGAAGCCCTAGCATGCGCAGCACTGCCAAGCCCTGCGCCGCAAACGCTTCGTTGAGTTCAATCACATCCATTTGCGCCAATGTCAAACCGTTCAGCGCCAGCACTTTTTCGGTGGCGGGCGCGGGGCCAATACCCATGATACGCGGGGGCACACCGGCGGTCGCCATGCCCACCACACGGGCGCGGGGCGTTAAGCCATGTTTGGCTGCAGTGGCCTCGTCGGCCAACAAAATCGCACAAGCGCCGTCGTTGACACCACTGGCGTTGCCTGCCGTGACTGTGCCGTCTGAGCGCACCACGCCTTTGAGCTTGGCCAAGGCTTCCAAGCTGGTTTCGCGTGGGTGCTCATCCTTGTCCACCACCACGGCATCGCCTTTTTTTTGCGGGATGGTGACGGGCGTGATTTCTTGCGCCAAGAAACCGGCTTTTTGTGCGGTAACCGCCTTCATTTGACTGGCCAAAGCCATGCGGTCTTGGGCGTCGCGCTCGATGTTGAAGTCGGTAGCCACGTTCTCCGCAGTTTCGGGCATGGCATCCACACCATACATGCTTTTCATCAAAGGGTTGACGAAACGCCAGCCGATGGTGGTGTCATAAATTTGCGGGTTGCGGCCAAACGCTGCCTCTGCTTTTGGCATCACAAAAGGTGCGCGGCTCATGCTTTCCACACCACCGGCGATCATCAAACCAGCCTCACCTGCGCGAATGGCACGGGCAGCGGTGCCCAAAGCGTCCATACCCGAACCACATAAGCGATTGATGGTGGCACCAGGAATTTCCAAAGGCAAGCCCGCCAACAGGCTTGCCATGTGCGCCACATTGCGGTTGTCCTCCCCAGCTTGGTTCACGCAGCCATACAAAATATCGGTGACCGCTTGCCAATCCACCTTAGGGTTACGCACCATCAAGGCCTTCAAAGGTACAGCCGCCAAATCATCGGTGCGCACACTGGACAAAGCGCCACCATAGCGGCCAAAAGGGGTGCGAATCGCGTCACAAATAAAAGCGTGTTTCATGTAAATCTCTGGTTGACAATACAAGCCATGTTCAATCCATCCCAAGAAGATGTCAGGCGGTTCTTCTGCCAAGTCTATGCCAAGCAACAAAGCGAGCAATTGAGTGATGCTTTGGAAACGCTGGCTGGTTTATGGGTTGCGGAGCACCCCGAATACGCCACACACTTAGCAGACGTCAATGCGGCGCTGGGCAAGAAGTTCAAGGGTGACGATGGTCAGTCCAACCCGTTTTTGCATTTGTCTATGCATGTCTCCATCAGCGAACAATGTTCCATCGATCAACCACGCGGCATTCGTCAAGCGGTGGAATTGCTGGCGGCCAAACGCAACAATTTGCATGACGCCCACCACGAGGTGATGGAGTGTTTGGGCACCATGTTGTGGGAGAGCCAGCGCAGTGGTCGTCCACCCGATGGTCAGGCCTACATTGACGCGGTTCAGCGTCGAGCCACCAGCGATTGAGGCTTTAGAAAAACAAAAACCCACCGAAGTGGGTTTTTTGGAGGGCTTGGAACTTATTTGCGGAATTTAGACTGAGGCACTGTTTTCAATTCGCCCTGCTGGCTGTTGACATAAGCCGCCAATTGCTTGAGTTCAGCCAAGGTAAATTGTTTGGCAATGCCACCCATCACGCCATTGTTACGACCCCAAGTGGCTTGGCCGTCTTGTTTGTAGGATTTGAGCGCAACGTAAAGGTAATCTTTGTGCTGGCCTGCAATCTTGGGGTAGCCAGGAACCATGGGTTTATTCAAATTCGCACCGTGGCAAGAACTGCAAGCACCCTTGGCAAGCAAGGCAGCTGTGCTGGCAGAGGCCTCGGAGGCTTTTTCAGGCAAAGTCACTGAATCGTCTTTGCCATGTAATTCGTAGTAAGCCGCAATATCTGCCATGTCTTTGGCAGTCAAAGAAGCAGCGATGCTGCGCATAGTGGGGTGTTTACGGTCGCCCTTTTGGTACGCCATTAAAGAAGAAACGATATAAGTTGCGGTCTGGCCCGAAATCATGGGTACTTTGTAGACCTCAGGGAAAGATGCTTGGTAACCTTTGATGCCGTGGCATCCAATGCACATGGCGATTTTGGTTTCACCGGCTTTCGCGTCGCCTGCTGCGTCTTGGGCATAAGCCACTGAGGTCACCGAGGCGACAAAAAGCATGAGAACCGATGTTATGAGCTTGGTCATTTTGGACAGACAATCATGAAAAGAAACTCAAAAGATTATATCGACGCGCTTTGTAAGCTCCGTGTCGGAAACATAAAAGGTATTGACCCATGAAATTTGCAGGAACCGATAACTACGTTGCCACCCAAGACCTGATGCTGGCCGTTAATGCGGCCATCACACTTAAACGTCCTTTGTTGGTCAAGGGAGAACCTGGCACGGGCAAAACCATGCTGGCCGAGGAAGTAGCGCAATCACTTGGGATGCCTTTGCTGCAGTGGCATGTGAAATCCACCACCAAGGCCCAGCAGGGCTTGTATGAATACGACGCGGTGAGTCGTCTGCGCGACAGCCAAATGTCTGATCTGGACGGCGGCGAGCGGGTAAAAAATATCGAGAACTACATTGTCAAAGGGGTGTTGTGGCAAGCCTTTACCGCCACTGAACCTGTGGCGCTGCTGATTGATGAGATCGACAAGGCTGACATTGAGTTTCCCAACGATTTACTGCGCGAACTCGACCGCATGGAGTTTTATTGCTACGAGACCCGCGAACTGATCAAGGCTCAAACTCGCCCGCTGGTGTTCATCACTTCCAATAACGAGAAAGAACTGCCCGATGCATTTTTGCGCCGCTGCTTCTTTCATTACATCAAATTCCCCGAAGCCGACACCATGCGTCAAATCATTGATGTGCATTTCCCCAACCTGAAAAAAGAACTGCTCGCTGCCGCTTTGAAAACCTTTTACGACGTGCGTGGCTTGCCTGGTTTGAAGAAAAAGCCCTCCACCTCCGAATTGCTGGACTGGCTGAAACTGCTGGTGGCCGAAGATATTCCCTTGGCAGCGCTGCAAACCCAAGACGACAAAGTGGCCGTGCCGCCCTTGGTGGGAGCGCTGCTGAAAAACGAGCAAGACGTCACCTTGTTTGAAAAACTGGTTTTCATGCAAAGCCGTAACCGCTGATCCCTCACCATGAAACACTTGCTCGCACAAGGTCTTGGAGATGCCGTCGGGTTTGTGGTGGGGGCATTGCTGGGATTTTTTGCTGGCCAACTTTTGGGCTGCGATGTATTCGATGCGGGCTATAGCACCCGCAGCATGGTGG
>Ga0209357_1000097_pt1 | contig 29507 bp, 13 predicted proteins | sample LauGreFBDMM110SD_2_FD_187573 | JGI IMG/M metagenome (GOLD analysis project Ga0209357, IMG submission 187573) | Freshwater lake microbial communities from Lake Michigan, USA - Fa13.BD.MM110.SD (SPAdes) (version 3) | ecosystem: Environmental > Aquatic > Freshwater > Lake | place: Lake Michigan... | reverse complement strand
GTCTCTACTGAAGTAGTCTCTGTGGGGGTAGTCTCTACTGAAGTAGTCTCTGTGGGGGTAGTCTCTACTGAAGTAGTAGTCTCTGCTGGAGTAGTCTCTACTGAAGTAGTCTCTGTGGGGGTAGTCTCTACTGAAGTAGTAGTCTCTGCTGGAGTAGTCTCTACTGGAGTAGTCTCTGTGGGGGTAGTCTCTACTGAAGTAGTAGTCTCTGCTGGAGTAGTCTCTACTGGAGTAGTCTCTGTGGGGGTAGTCTCTACTGGAGTAGTCTCTGCTGCAGTAGTCTCTGGCGGATTAGGCTCCTGCGTTGTTTCGGGTGAAACCTCGGATGTTGTCTGGAGCGAGGTCACACGTATCGTGTTACCCATACCGTCGCCATGTGCCACGCAATAGTATCGCAAGTCGTCAGGAGCATCAGCTGCAACAGTAATAACAGTTTGTGCCCCGGATGTTCCCGCAGTACCAGTGGTGACGACGCCTGTGCTATATGTAGCGCCCGTGCCGTCTTTGAATGCTATCTGATGGAACGTATTCGAAGCATCACTTTGGCTAAATGTATACACTCCTCCGCGAACCAAATCAAGAACGGGCCTGTTTACGCCATCTACCACAAACACATTTCCACCTGCATTCACGACTGTAATCGCGAAGACTTGCTCCAAAGACTGCGCTGTCGCCACAGAGATTAAACTGAGACAAACAAAAACGTACAAAACTATCTTGCAGAACAAATGCATGTTTATTACTTACTGATATACTGAATTACAATAGCACACGCTCTTTTGGTGCAATTGACGACACACTTTTACACAAAAAAATCGTTGAATCCGCGATCCATGTCAATTGCAAATGTGTCGACAGTAGGCTTTGTATCGTCGTCCATTAAATTCTGCAATTCATCTGGATTTTCTTTGTAATGTTTGATCTTGCGATCAAAAGCGCACCAATATCGAAGCCGGAAAACAACTTTGCACAATTCGGAAATATTGTCTGGGTCGTCCTCAGGAAAAAATTTTTCTTGGAATTCTTGCAACTCTTTGGGATCTCCATTTTGTTTTATACATAGTTCTGGAAGTGGATATTTCATTTCATCTTTTGGAATGTTCTCTGGATGTAAAAAATCCCAGATATCCCTCTTGTTGATTGTCGCCACAAAATATGGATCTTCAGCACTGTCTTTGTAACGTTCTGGATCAAATCTCTTGCTTAACGCCTCGACCCAAAATCTCATGCTTTGTCGCATCATTTTCGTTCGAAGCCTTTGGACTTGTTGATGGAATGGTTTGAATTTTCTGACGTTCCAAGTGTCGTCTTCGTTTTTGTCCCAATTGACATAAAATTTTTCAAAATCAAGAAATGCAATACCGTCATCTGTGTGTTTTGTCAGATCCTGCAACCGAGGCCAATACATATCCAAACTTTCTGGAGACCAAACGTCTTCCAAAATTCCCATAAATGATTCAGCTGTGTAGTCCCAAGTACTGGCACCACACATAATCACATCTTTCCAGTGCAATACATTTGTACATTCCTGGACTTGCAAGCGATCACACTTATTTTGCAAATATGTGTCTCTTGCTGTCTTACACGCGTTGAAAATACTAATCAAGCAATCCACAAATGCTTTCCGAACTTTATCTTTGATTTCTTTGATTTTCGTTGCAGTGTTGTCATTTGTTGTGGGTTTCAATTGTATATTTTGTAGATCTTCACGCAATTGTGCTTTTATCTTGGCAGACTCCTGCCTATCAATTTGGGGAACGTATGGCCGATTGTTTGCCGCATGCATTTGTATGTTGTATTGCCTTTCTGCATTTTTTCGCTGCCATTCTTTCTTACGGTCTGCGTCGTTTGCTGCGTCACTTGTATCATTTATTGCATCTCCAAACGGTCTGTGATCACGTTCATGATGTGGGACATTTGTATGTATTGTAGGGCGTTTTGGTCCGTGACCGTTTGGTCCACGAGAACCGTGACCGTTCAGTCCACGACCTTGTGGTCTGTGACCTGCATGACCTGCATGACCTGCATGACCAATAGTTGTGTGTGATCTTGGCCCTGTGTGACGTGGATTTTCATGGACTGTATTGACTGTATTGGCAATGTTTTGTTCTACTTCATCCTCGACTCCTTTTGTCAATGTGTCCTTATATGACCTCTGCAACTCGGGGTCTTGTGCAATTGTTAATCTTACTGCTTCAATTATCTTTTCAATGTTCTTTTCTCGCCATGCTACATCTGTCTCCCACAAGCGTTTGTCATCGGGCTGTTCTTCAAAATACGTTAAAAACATCCCTGTAATTTTTCCTGGGTTAGCAGGGCCTGTCAAATCATATCCTTTTGCTTTGTAATACGCATCCACCTGATGATATATTTGATTGCCAAAATTCTGTTCCTTGGTTTCTGCGTTAACAACCAGTTGCTCAATAAAATTTTCAGTTTCTCGCGTCTGCTCTGGATTATTATGTTCTTCAATTGTTTGTGGAGTATCTTGAACAGGAAACTGTATGTCAAGTTCCCGCATGCATGACAAAACTTCATCTTTGACTGCTTCTAAATTCCATGGACTATCATAATATGTAGTTCCCAAGTTTGTCAATTTTTCTTTCAAAACCTGCATATGCTGGTTTGCAAAGAAGAATCCACCAAATATCCGACGCAATGTCGTTCTAAAATTGTTCATCATCTCCCAATCTGTCCAACCAGAAATCTTCAATTGCATAAAAAGTATCCTGTTACACATTAACTCTACTTTCCTCAAACTTTGTACTTTAAACCAGTTTTCTTTTAGTTGTTTTAGTTGTTCTATTGAACGTTGATAATTTCCTGATACGTTAGTCGGTTCGTACAAATCAAAGTGATGGATGTACAAATTGTTAAACTCCAAATCTATAATGTCAGTTGCAATTAGATACACTGGAATGTCTTGTTCAGAAGTAAAGTTGGTGTGCCATAATATTATAAATTGCCCCTCGCCTTCTTCCCGCAGAACAACAATCGGTCTTAGTATGAAATTGGCCAGTGCCAAAATGTGCATCACGTTGCCCCATGCACATACACTGATATCCGCAGTGTCATCCGCACCAGCGTATGTTCTGCTGAACTCTGCCAAGCCTAGCAAATGTTGACGTTCAAGAGGAATTGCGCGTTGGTATGCTTGTACAGTCAAAAAATCCGCTGTGGCGTCTCGCAACTCATTGATTGCACTGTTGCTGACCCATTGGTTTTCCAAAACAAACAAATCGTTGGTTGCTTCAATGGCCATGCTCAGTGCGATAGCTCGAAATAGACTATGACAATCTTGCGGCATTTTCTTTACATGGTGATTTAGTCGAGGCAGCACAACATTGTCAGAGCTGGGAGCCAAACTTGACCGCAGATTGCTTTCTGCTTCTTCTATGATCAATGGTCTTGTGTTATCGTTTAACAAGTCACATACTATTTTTTGTGCTATATTCTCATCAGTTAACTTATATTTTCGAATGAGCATGGTCCAGAGCTCGAGTACAAGCATACCAACGCGCAATTCCTCGTGAACCAGTTCCACATCAGCAATTCTTTTACACAATTTGATCCAATTCTTGCCTGTTCTTGCATTATCATGGTATGCCCACTCTTGCGTTACGTCGTTTAGTATAGTGCGAAGTGCTATGCAATGTCGTTTTACAGGTGCATGTAATCGATTAAGATCAAGTTTGTTAATTTTTATGATCAAATCATCTTGTTTTTTTTCTGGAAATAATTGTGGCAGCAGTCCGAGTGCTACTTCAGCAGTTGAACCTGGATACCACCATTGAACAATAGATTGCACTAATTGCTTTTTGTATCTTTTGTTCTCAGTTGCAAAACGATAATTATAGTACAAGAACATGACTTCTTCCACAAGCCACTGGAAGGTTGGCAAATCACTGACATGCGCTTCTGTGACAGACTGTGACTTCTGATCATCGTGTGCATTAAAATCTTCTTCAGTCAAAGATCGTACAGCATCATAGTGATTAATCCCATTATAAAATACATAAATAGGATTTTGCACAGGTTTGTTATCAGTTTGATCCGAGGCATGTGTTATTTGTACATTTGCTTGATGGGAAGCAGACGTCCAGGTCTCTGGATTTTTGCGCATTTCTAACACTATTATTGGCGTAGTCAACGTTTTGGAAAGGATATTAATGCAAACTGCGTTGCCCCAAAATGTTGGATCCAAGATAGATTTGCTGTATTTTAGACAAAGTTCGAGATCTGTTAACTCTGTTCCGTCTGCAGCCAAGTAATAAGATTTTTGCTCAGGGTTATCAGGGTTGTTGAATTCAGTTCTTATGGAGCCAGCCAAAAAAATTAATAAATCTCCGTCTGTTATGTTCTCCTTGATATATTGAGAAACCAAGTTGCGCAGATCGTGTGTAGTGTATTCTTGTTCCTTTTCTTCTTTTTCATTAAGAGCATCAAGAGCATGCTTAATACTTAAAAAAAGACAATCTCCTTCATCAGCCATTTGAATTCGTTCGAAATACAGCATTCTCCACGATTGACAGCATTTGAAGGTGGTTCTGTTCAGACGTCGCTTCTGCTGCCACACATTTGCAGGAGGCAAAGGTGGTTGTGTCGGTTGTTCGGGCTCAACTCGCGGAAGTTGCCCAGGAACAGGAGGAAATTGGCTTGGCTGATGATTGTCTGCTGGTGGATCTGGCTGATGATTGTCTGCTGCTGGATCTGGCTGATCACTGTCTGCTGATGGGTCTTTTGCTGTTGCACTTTGCTCAGCACTGTCGTCAAAGGTTTCAACAGTTTTGCCTGCAGCAGCGTCCTCGGCAGCGTCCTCGGCAGCTTGCGATACAGCTGAGTCCATTTCGATTTTCTTTTCTTCGCTTGTTTGCACATGAGCTCTGTCGAAGTGCCGGCGCTTTTCATCGTATAACAGCATGATTGGTGTTTTCTGTTTGATTAATTTGACGTCAAATCTAGCCGCGTTTAAAGCTCTCTCGTCCAAAATCTCCAATTCGTTTACACAATCCCTTTCGTGTATCATGCCTAAATCAACATATTGCACTAGGTACAGCAATATTCTTGTCTTGATTGTATATGTAATTAGCCACATCACTAAGCCATAAACTTTAGCTGATAAAATCCTATTGTTACGCAGAGATGATACAAAATCACGGTCTGTCATCTTATCCTGCTTCAATTGACGACGATACCTTTCGTCTTGGTCTTTCCACTGTTCAAAAAGATCTATGCAAGTGTCTTTTAATCTCCTGGCGTAGAAATTACGTTTGATGATTTGGCTTTCTTCATGAGTTTGAGCTTGTTCCAAAGATACTTTTTCGTGATGATCAAAAACCGCAGTGTCTTCAAACCATTTCCACGCCTCTCCGGGAAATTGACAAACAGCCAAGAAAATATTTGATGTTTGTTGTGGCTCGTTAGGACAAAGTGTTCCATCTTGTAACAGGACTGGATCGCGTACTATAGTTTTTTCCTGTATTGCTGTTTTTCCAAGCCCACTTTCCTTACAAGAGTACTGTGTTCGCTTTTCCTGTTTTACGGTCAGTTCTAAAATATTCGCCCATGTTTTGGAATTTCCTGCAAAGCTGAAAGGTCCCCGAATCATGTCTCCACGGATCTTGGTGAACTCAGCCAATTCCCGAGCAATTGCTTGCTCTCTGATTTTTTTTTGTTCTTGACGCTGGCCCGCTTTGTTTTTCCACTCCAATCGGTCATTTTCTAATGTTTGTTTAAAATTACCATTTTGAAATCTGCCCCTATAGTCTCTGGAACCTTCAATGCCTTCATACTCTCTGTTTTTTACATCTTCGCAATATTGTGATAATGTATAAAAAATTTTTTTCAAAGCTTGGCTGGGCGTGAACCAGTTTGACAGTGCAGCGGTCAACGAGTTGCCGCCTGCTGTCATGTTATTGACATGTCCTTTGTTGCCTTTGTGTTGAAGAATTTTATGTTGTTTACGCATAGTTTCGGAAATGCTCATCAATAAATGCAGCACAAAATAGTCAAATTCTGAGCATATGCGTGTTTTTTTGAGCTCATTTTTTGTTGCGCGATTCTCTATCATTTGGTTGTATCTGTTCCGTCCTGCCTCGCTCAATTTGTCAAAAAAAATTCCAGAAACTTCACAAAAAATCTCCATGATTTTCACTTTGTTCTCGGTTCTACTAACATCTTCAACAAAATTTTCAAATTTATGAAATAATAGCACACCTGGATCTCCATTGTCTTGAAATATTTTCAGCATCTTTTGTTGTTCTTGTACCTGTTTGTCAGCCGTATCAATTTTACAACGTTCGTAGTAATCTCGCAAATCGCCACCCACGTACCAATCGAGGAAATACGACTTGCACTTATCCTCGCTCAAGTCATATCCGTGTATGTTACAGTATCTTTCGACGCGTGCCATAAAATCATCAAGAACTTCAAGCTCCGACAGCTTTATGGGTGGCTCTTGAGTTTGTCGCAGTGCATGCCAATGTTCTTTGTATTTTTCGTTTCCCGGCTCAGATTGTTTGAGCACAAATATGTGCTCCGAGAAACGAACCTTTGACTCTGTGTTGTAAGAAATACTCTCTTGAACAGTGCTGCTGCGATTTGATATTTCCATGATATGCACAGGCAAGTTAACCAATTCAGAAATCATCTGCCAATAAAAGTCATGTGTACATTGACTTGCTAAGGGCACTCTAAAACCTATTTTTTCCGCAATAAACGTTTTCCAATCTTCGTCTGTTTCAATTCTTTTGGGTTTCTTTATGTCTAATAACCTCGCAATTCGATCAAGTTTTTGCTGTGTTGTTTCTTCTTCATTCAAGCCTGCATCCAAATCATCCTCAGATTGAATATTCTCTAAACCTTTGGCTTTTAATGCAGCTTCAGGCATTTTTTTCCATTTCACTGCTGCTAGTTTTTTAGCAAAGAATTTATCGAAATTTTGCAATTTCTCCCCATCCGCATCCGCACGGACATCATCTTTGTGCAATGTAAGTTGCTTGGCAACTAATTCTCGTAACATATCGATTAACACCATCTTTTGCTTCTCATTATCACTTGATTTCTGTATATTTTCGATATTTGCATTGTATTCTTTGTCTGATTTCCTTCGCTCTGCTATTGACTCGAGTACTTTTTGTCGTACAGTTCCATTCTCCAAAGCACTCAAAAAAAAACTATGCCCGTTATTTTCTATTTTTTGCAGTTCAAACTTGGTTTCTTCATAACGATTGCATGTAAATTCATAACCGTCTCCCGAATTACCATCAGTATCTGCATTTACGCGGTTTGCCCATGAACCCATGTTATTTTTGGCGTAAATAGTGCCAAACAGTCAAAAATGCAGAAAGGCTTTGCCGTAAAAAATTTTAAAGTGATTGTAAGAATACTCTACTGAATATAGACATGCAATCTCAACACGAGACAAGTGCGTTTGCGAGCATGGTCATCTCAAGCCTGCCGTTTCCGCCGCTGCCAGTTCTTGTGCTGCAGGGACAAGACGGCGAGTACGGAATGGCGTCTAGTTACGACCTACTGCAGACAGCTATTCTGAATGCGCAGAAGGGCATTCGAGTGCAGGGGGTGGATGACGCAACGCTTGCTCGAAGCAAGGCTGCTGTGCTTCATGCGCTTGGGCGCGACATGGCGGCGCTGCTGGCGTCGAGCTCTTGTGCCGACTTTTGCGAGTTGCAGGCCTTGCAGGCCTACGATATCTACTGCGGCGCTTTCCGAGAGTATCTGCTTAAGCACTACGCCACGAGCACGCACGACCTGCGCTTTTACCCGCTGGACGCCGTAGGCGCCGACTCCGTGCTCATGCAGCAGGGCGCTTCGCACTGGAAGGCTAGCCGAGTTTTGTGTGGGGAGTGTGTGGATTCCACAAGCTGTTTTATGACATACACACAAATGCTCCGCTGCTATGCCTCTGATCTGGCAACTCTAGGGGCAGAGGAAGCAGAGGAAGCAGAGGAAGCAGAGGAGCGAGTCGTTCCAGAGCGCGGAACTCACACACAATGCTCACACAGACGTTGGTAGAGAGAGTGCACAAGACTTTCTGCTAGTTTCAGAGTACAAGACACAGCAGCACATGCGCAGGCAGAAAGTTCTCCAGCAAACAGGAAAAGTAACACGTATGGCGACAAGTGCAAGCAGTCTGGTGGCGAGTGGCTATACATGATGGGAAAGACGCACATAGCAGCGCTGCTACACACACGCACAACGGCATTTCCTAACAGAATTTTGCTGTTCTTTTCTGCTGCGCGTGCATAACAGAAAAAAAAATAGCAACTACAGAATTGCAAGCAGAAGCATGCGTTTTCTGCAGACACTGCCTTGGTGCCAATTGATCTTATGAGCAGCGTGTATGTGCTGAGCATGAGCAGCATTTCAGAAATAAAGGAATTTGTGCGCAGTCTGTCTTGCACACTTAAAACGGCAGACGGGCCCAACAGCACCAAGCCCACGAGTATTTGGCACACAAACACATGCACTGTTGTGGCGTATACATCAGAAGAGGTCCGTGCTGGAGCAGTTGTCTGCTGCCAGCATTTGAGGACATCATATGCGAGTATGGACGCCTTCCAATACCAGGGAAGCGTGTGCAAAATAAACATAATGAGTATGTATGTCATATATCTCAACGGCACGCATGTTGCAAATTTCAGCGAATTTCTTTCAATATTTTTTATTTATGTCGCGTACGTGGGTCAAAAAGAGACATAACCCCGCGTCCTGAGGCGGTTGATGATCCTCAAACAAAAGTAACACTTTTGCAGTGTCTCCAAGATGTTGCTCACGTCGTGCTGTTTAACGTCTGTCACTATTTGTTGCAGAAGCTGTTTTTTAGCTTGTGCGTCTGGCTGATTTGTCAAAGTCTCCAGTTTGTTTTCAAAATATGCATCTGCTAATTTGCGCTTGGCAAAAACTGCATGCGTCAAAAATGACAAAAGCACACAAAAGTCAATTGCAAATGCAAAGATTGTATTGTGCTGCTCGGGGCAACCTCCAGGTAGAAAACCATAGCAAATGAGCATTATTTCGCTCTCCCTGTCTTGCAGCTCATACCCTAGAGCAGCGAGAGTGGCTTTGTTTATAGGCTTTGTAGGAGGGTTTGAAAAAATTGTGTGCGAAATGGGGCAGAAGTAGCATGGTAAAATGGTGCGAAACACTGTCTCTCTGTTTTGAAAACACTTCTTATAGTTCGGTAAAAACGCGATGACAAGGTACCAGAGCGTAAAAATTATGCCAGTTACCAAGTCCAACTTTCCATGTATTCCCAATACAATCGCGACAAAGTACATTTGCATGAAGATACACTCGAACAGCTCAGATGCAATTCTGCCTAGAGTCTTTACGCACTGCGGTAAGTCGCGGGTTTTCAGCACCAAGCTAACAAACCACAGCGCAAATGTTGTGGTAGCCACATATAAGTTGGGTTTAAGACTAGCCTGCAAGGCAAGAGTGGACGGAAAAGCAGAAGACAAATCGTTTGCACACTTCCACTGCACGTTGTTGTCAAACTGGAACTCTGTGAACAATTTTGCAAATCCTACTTGGTCAATTTGTGTCCAAAAACAGAAGACATGTGGAGTTACACCGACGAAAATCAACAAAACGAAATATAGAATTTGTGCATACTCGAGCAATCGGTGCATGTAGGTCAGCGAACACAGACATCTCCACGAAGCAAACAGCTCCATACAAGTCCATATTAACGAGCCAATCATTGCCGTTGGGTCTTGAATCGCTGTCTTTGCGATCTCGTTCAAAGTGTCAGGCATGAGCTGCGTAATAAGATGCGGAGAAAAAGCAACATGTATAGAACCATCTTCCAATAGGCTATTGACTGTTTTGAACACGATTGCTGATGCCAAATGTTCAAACAAACACTTGAGACAAGTTGTTGCAGGAAGCATACCCAGCATGCACGAGAAAAATTTGCATACAGCAGAAAGAAAATGCCACGCAGACACAGAGTTCTGCCGTAGCAATGTGAACCACGCGAACATAATGTGGGATTACTAAAAGGCAAACATCGTTAATAGTCGAAATGCTTTATTCTGTTTCCAAATTTTGAAATCCTGCAAAACAAGTGCAGTTGCCGACGTGTGTGCTTCCGGGCACTGATGTGCTTTTTGCAGGACATTGCGAGCGTGTGCCTTGGGAGCAGAAAAAGCCCTCTCCGCACAGTACACACGCCTCGTCATACCAAAAAAATCCTTCATCACAAATGCACTCGTTTATTGTCTTCGCCCCAGTCGCTGAAGAACTGTGCAGCGGACAGGCAATCTTTGCGTCAAGACCTGGGCAAAAGGCGTTAGCAGTGCACGGAACACACGTTAAAGCATCATGCCGCTCAAAACCTGCCAAACACCAGCATGCTTTAATGTCGCGAGAACCAATGTGCGACGACATGTTAAGAGGACAACGCTCACATCTCGAGTCGCCAATGTCAGAATTGGAAAGATTTAGCAAGTTGACGTTTTTGTATGTTCCTGGTGCACACGGAGTACACACGTCGTTGTCTTGCTTTGCATATCCTGGAGCACATTGACACAAAGAAGCTGGAGATTGACTGATAGAGTTGGCTGCGCAAGGCACGCATGTACTTTTTGTGAAAGCGTTACTGAAATAATTGTCCGGACATGCTACACATTGTTCCTGTGTGCTATTTTGTTCCAACATATAACCGTCATCACATACACACGCATAGTCTGTTTTTGTTCCTGCCAAACTTGTATGAGCGTTCAATGGACAAGAGACGCAGGAGTTGTTGCCAATAAACGATTTGTATGCATTGGACAAGCAGGCAACACAGGCACCATCGTGAGGCATAAATCCCCTGTCACACATGCAGTCTGAAATTGCTGATGCCCCCTCAAAACTGGTCATGTGTGTAGGACAGGCAGAGCAAGCGCCGAAGCCAGCTTCTGTTTTGTAAGACCCTGTTGGGCACATGACACACGTTGCCCCGAGCCACGTCCAACCTACTGCACATGTGCACGAGTTGTTATGAGCTACCAGAGGCGCAGGGCACACAGAAACACGGCCTGCAAATTCTGATAAATCCAGGTGCTCTGCCAAAACTACAGGCTGCACGTCTTCTACTTGTGCAACAATAAGACTAACACAAAACAGACTTAACAGTGCTAGAATCCGCATGCTTCGGAACCGGTTTATATGCAATTGATCTTAGTACGCAATAATGTTTTTTCAAGTTTTTTTATTTTCAAACATCGTCTACTACGCGCAGAACGCTCGCAGAAATTCATTCACAGAATTCTCGCAGAAATCCAATCATGAGCTTATTGAGCTTCTCCAAGCACTTTTTCGCCATTGGATGTCTCGCCGCCATCATCTGTCTCTCCTGTGATGTAATCGACCTGATCAATTCAGCCGTACTGGTAGCACCTTCCAGTTTGGTTAGCACTTTGTTCAATTCCCTGTATGCTTTAAAAAGAGCACAAACTTTGTTGTGTGCGGGCTTGAACAAAAGGCCCCCTTTGTGCAAGGATAGATTGTCATAATTTTGGCAATTCTTGGAACAGTAGTGAACAGTCTTACAATTTGCACACTTGCTTCTGCCTTGCATCACTTTGCCACAACAAAAGCAGACAACTATTGCTTCGTCCTTCTGATGCATTGTGCTTGTGATGGTTTCGTCCAAATATTGCAAAACGGCAGCACAGGCTTCACAATCCTCTGGACCTTCCCGCAACGCAATCAGATATGCCAAAAATAGAGTTGCGAGGGAGCTTTGGTTGTCGGCCAACTTCTGATCGTAGTTTTTGATTGGCCGGAGCACATTGTCGGCAAAAGTCAGGTTTTCTTCCCAATTGCTACCCTGTTCAGTTGTCAACACTTTTTTACTCATCTGTGCAAGTAGTACAATAGTACATGCTTTGAAGACGTTGCTTTTGCCAAAAAATGGGGCTGCTAACATCGGGCGAACGGGTAGCTTTACGGCTTCTTCGAGAGCAGCAAACAGTTGTACACAAACGATCTTTCTGTCCTCCTGCTCATGCGGGCCTTTTTTGTGGGGCTTGAGTGTTTTCCACATGAACACAGCGTATCTCAAATCAAGCTCGGTTTGCAGCTCATGAAGTCGATGATTGAGCTGGGGCAAATGGTATCTGAGCTCTTGTGACTTGGCTTCCAAATAATCCCTGGCTCCCTTCAATTTTTTGTTGGCGCGCGTATAACCAGCATGAGAAGCCATGTCGCGATCATAATCAACGGCAATGTCTATTAGGGTTGCGAGAAAGTATGCTCGAACTACAATGTCAGGACATATGGAGTGCTCGTGAGCCTCGTGGATCACTTCCCCACACAAGTTCATGGCGGGCCCAAAGTTTTTCTGCTGCATATGCACCTGAGCGATCATAAATTTCCGATATACCTCGCAGACGAAAAACTCAGCTTCGTCAACATGTTCCAGGTATTGTAACGCTCCTGAAAGATCCTGCAAGCTTTTGTCTGCTTGCTCATAATCCAGCACATTTTTGAAAGCCCATGCAGCCAAGAAATATGTCGTCGGCATATTGCGCACAGCAATTTCTGGATACGAAGCGAGAGCTTTGCAGCGCTCGTTCAATTCTTTCAGCAAGGGGTATGCATATTTGAATGTGCACAGCTTCGTCTCCAAAACCTCATCTGCTTGCTCCAGGCAGATTTTTGTCAAACTTTGCAATGAGTGCACAGAAATCTCAAGCAAACGCCAAAGATATTCCACCTTTTGCATGCGCATGTGCGTTGCAGCGTCTTCAGCGCGGAGCAGATATTTGCATGCTTTCCGATAGTCCATTACCTTGAACATTGTTTGCCCGAGAATATACCAAATTTCCATTGCTGTCGAAAATTGTTCTGCTTGCATTTCTCCATCGAAATTCGCTTCTAGCAAGCATACAAACGCTCCTTGGACCAACTCATTTGCAATCTCACATATGTCAGCAAATTTTGAGTCTTCCAGCAAACTAAGTGCCTTTTCATGGAGCGAGGCAATAGAAACCTTTTTGCCGTCTTTTATGAAAAAGCCCCTTTCCCCTTTTGGTACACACTCTGCCAGTTGCAGCAATTGTGCCAATCTTCTTTCTCTGCCTTCTGGACTAAATTCCACGTCTGCACAGACAAGATCTTGAGAAACAGGCCCTCGTGCTGCTGCAGATTGTTCAGCAGCATCAAGACGCAGCTTTCGGAGAAGTTCCTCAGCCTCCTGCTTTCGTTTTGCCTCCTCCTCGCAAGCTTTCTTATGTCGGCGCCAATGCTCTTTCTGACAATCCCTCCCACAGTATGCCTGCTTCTTGCATTGTGCACACCACAAAGCAAGTTGTAGCTTTATTTGTTTGTTACAAGCGCCGCACCTCGGCGCATCGGACGACATTGTTGAGCTTACTATCTTGCTTGATCTTATATACGGTTGCTGCAGCACAAAGACACGTCACTCGTTGTTGCAATTGGACATTGCGTCATGCACACATTCGTAGCCGCTCACAAACCAGATCCAGGCTACAGGCACGATCTGCATAGCCAGCACAATGCACACAAAGGCCAATTGAATTGGCCACTGCTCGCGCGTGCGCTGCCGTGTATGCCTTCCGTGTACGCCTTCCGTGTATGCCTCGTGCGTGCCTGAAGGGCCCTAAACAAATTCGCCCGAGCTTTAATGCAAATTTCGCCGAAGGAGGTTTGTAGTAAAATTGACGGGCGAAAACCGGTGTTCGCTGGTCACGGCGAATGCGGAAAAACGCCATTCTACCGCTAAACCCTGATTTTGGGAAATAGTTCTGCCTGAGGTCGTGAGGTCGTGAGACAGAGTCGAGAATCTCCACTGAATGTTTTAGGGTGATTGCATTTGGGCATGCAAACTTTCCGAAATTTGCTGTTCGCTCATGTGCTCGTGTGGAAGCGGGGTAAATATTCTGCCAGAAATCGGGGCAGTAACAAACTCCGCAGCCAGTTTGCAAAGTTCCTGTTCTATATCCTGCAACATATCCAGTGCGCGCTCTCGCACTTGCTCGACGTCTCCGTGCAAATGCTTCAAAACTGCTTGATGCTCTTCGCACGCCGAAATTCTTTTCAAAACTGCCTCTACAACGTTCCCCTTGCAACTTGTCATGATCCTAGTAGTCTCTGAGTTTCTTCAGGTACATTTTCTTTTTGTTTCTGTTTGAAACCAACGGGTACTTGCGATGGACATTGCTGCACTTCGCGCACAGGCTGCACAAAGCCGATTGCCATTTGTCTAGTATTCGATTGCGTTATACAGTGTCGTTTCTGCAAAATTCGAAACAGCGCGCTGGGCGTTAACATTCTCGACCTATTTGTTTCATCAGCAAGCATGCCGCTATTGCATAGTAGATCCAACACAAGTTTGCTGCATACAGTGCGATTTCCCATCACCCCAAAGCTGGTTTTGGCCTGCACATATTGGCGTGCAAGGGCAAGCGCTGCTTCCACAGCGGAGACATCGGCACGCACAGCAACCGCAGTGTAAAAATCCAAGTCAAACGGCCGTTTACGCAACGTCACGAGTCCATTCATGACAATTGAGCACGCCTCCCCGTTTGGAAACTGAAGCTCCACGTGGCAGAATGGCGGGTCGAGGGCTGCCACAATCTTGTTAATGACATTTAGCCCCGTCACTTGGTCCCTGGCCGGGCTGTAAAACCACGCCGTGCACGCCGCGGACATGCCGGGTGTCGCTTTATATACTCTGAGTTTTGACTTTTTGCGGGGCTTCGTTCGTCTATTGGCGCGGCAAAGAAGTTTCAAGATTGTGAAGCTTTTGTAAGTTTTCCAAATAAAGATCTTTAAGCTCGTTATATGCAATTCGAAGCTGAAAATTTTCTCCATCAAATTCAGTATTTTTCTGGCGTAATGTTGTATTGTCTGCACGTAAATTTCTGTTTTGTTCTAATAATTGCGTAATATGCTGTTCGCATTTTCGGTTTTTTGAAGTCATAATTAATTCTTGTTTTTCTTGTTTTGCTTTTTGTTGTTGATGGTCATACCGAATAGTATGCTGCATCTGTTCTCTCTCCCACGGCGGCATCACTTGGGCCATGAAAAACAAAACGTTAAATACAGCTATTCATATCTGCCTTCAGATTCGCATTGCAACTTATCTGCCATCGTAGAAGCACGTGGCAGCGAGTGTGTGTATATTAGACACACTTGCACATGCTGAGGCATGCCTTGACTGGACGAGGCTGTATCACAACATTATGCTTTTTATCGTACATACTACATGTTTCAGCACAATTGTGCCCCACTACCCAGTTAACATGCTCCTGTGAATGGCTCACTGGATATAATTATTGCACTGATCCAAATGCAATTTATCCGGTGAATACTCGAAACTGTGGGTGCGTTGCAGCTTCCGGCATGACCTCTGGTACATTGCAGTCAATAGGTCACCCCAGTACTGCGCAGGCACCTTCTTATTTCCCTGGAACGAGATGTAAATGGATTATCACAGCTCCTGCGGGTTCTACAATCTCTATTACTTTTACTTATTTTGATCTGGAATCGAACCATGATTTTGTGTATATTTACAATTGTAATCAAATGACATTGGCTTGTCGTGTAGCTGGCAACTCTGGATTTGGTGTACCGAGTAGTCCAGGTCAAGGTAATGCTTTATCTTCATCTACAGGTACATTGATGGTCGTTCTTGAAGCCGACTACAGCACACAGACCACTGGTTTTAAAGCAACTTATGCGATTACCAATTGTGGTGTTTGCACTGCAGGGACTTATAAAGTGACGGCATGTATAAGTGATGCAGCTGGGACTTCGTACGGCACTTGTGACAATTATGCACTCGGACACTGGAGCAATTATAACTATTACTGTGTCCCAGACGGAGGTTGTGCTAAATGTTGTGAGTGTGCGAACAAATGTACAACCCCCCGAGCGGCAACAGGGGGCACATCGTGTACAACTTGCCCCGCATACTCCACGTCGCCAGTAGGCAGTACCGCAGTTACTCAGTGCACGTGCAATAGTGGATACACAGGCCCCGCGGGAGGTTCCTGTGTCGCAAGCGCTTCAATTAGTTGCTCTGCTGGAAAAGAACCAATTTCAGGACAATGTCAAGGCTGTACTCCGGGAAAGTATAAGGCCGCTATTGGAAGTTCGGCATGCATATCGTGTGCTGCGAATTATGCAAGCGCCATGGAAGCTACAACTTGCATGCTATGCACTGGAGCTATTGCAAATGCTCTTGTGCTCCCGGCAAGCGGGTCGGGAGGATGGGCAGGCTATTGCGGGTGTAATAAGGGTTATTATGGCAAAATTTTTGCCCCGGGATATAATGTCGGTTTGGGTACTACCTTTTACAATTCTTACGGTGGTGGAACTTGCACAGCATGTGCAGCTGGAAAGTATTATTGGCAACCCTTTTATTATGCTCACACAGAAGAATACCCCACATGTGATAGTTGTGGTACTAATTTCCCATATTCTTTACCAGGCTCTACTACGTGTCAATCTATTCCGCTAACTTGCCCAGTTGGTCAGTATCTGCCAAGCACGTCTAGCACATTGTGCGTAATTTGTGTAGCAGGCACTTACAAAGCTGTGACGGGCACTCAAGCATGCGCAAATTGTGCTGCGGGCAAGTACTCTGCTGCGGGGAGCATTGATTGCTCCGATTGTGCGGCCGGAAAATATGCGTCAAGCGCTGGTTCATCCACGTGCACAGTCTGTGACACTGGCAAAACGTCACCGGCTGGCAGCGATGGTGTCGCTGATTGTGTGTGCCAGGGCGGTTGGAAAGTTGTGGGCACATACTGTGAGTACTGTACTGCTGGAACATACGCTGCTGCGGGGGCTTCAACTTGCTCCACCTGTCCAGGTGGCACTTATTCAGCTGACATAGCTCCACAATGCACGTCATGTAATGCAGGATATACTAGTGGGCAGGGAGCGCAAAACCAATGTACCTGGTGCTTGAATCCCTATTTTTCTTTCCAAATTGCAACTGGAACAAATCTTTGTGCGTGTAACGCTGGTTATTGGGGGGAAGTCAATAGTGCAGGAACAGATCCTTGGGGTTCTACATACAACCACTTGTCAATAAACTACGCCGAGTGCACTGCGTGTCCCGCGGGAAAATATTACCCATCGACAAATCAATATTATTGGAAAACACATGATTCAGAGGCATTGTACGGCAGAACAGTTGTATGTTTTGATTGTCCTGCCGGAAAAACGTCCACGCCAGCAGCAATAACTCAAGATGCTTGTTACACAGCGACCCCAACAACATGCCCAACGGGTCAGTATCTCCCTGATCTATCTGCCACGTCGTGCGTGGCATGTGTCGCTGCCAAGTACAAAGCCACCACGGGCACTGAAGCATGCATAGACTGTCCTGCATCCAGCACGTCTCCAACGGGCAGCAGCGCTCTTTCGAGCTGCACTTGCAACACAGGATTTACTGGTCCTGACGGAGGCTCGTGTACCGCCTGCGCCGCTGGAAAGTACAAGACGACGACTGGAAGTGTGGCGTGTCTCGACTGCGGGGCTGGCAAGTATTCGACGAGCACAGGAGCAACACTGGAGGCAACGTGTCTTGCGTGTCCAAGCTATTCCAACTCGCCAAGCGCAAGCGCATCGCTTTCGATGTGTACTTGCAACGTAGGGTTTACTGGTCCTGAAGGAGGCTCGTGTACTGCCTGTGTCGCTGGAAAGTACAAGACACTGACTGGAAGTGCGCCGTGTACCGACTGTGGGGATGGCAAGTACTCGACGAGCACAGGCGCAACTTCTAGTGCCGCGTGTACCAACTGCGGGGCTGGCAAGTACTCGACGAGCATAGGCGCGATTTCAAGTGCCGTGTGTACCGACTGCGGGGCTGGCAAGTACTCGACGAGCACAGGCGCGACTTCTAGTGCCGTGTGTACCGACTGCGGGACTGGCAAGTACTTGACGAGCACAGGCGCGAGTTCTAGTGCCGCGTGTACCAACTGCGTGGCTGGCAAGTACTCGACGAGCACGGGCGCCACGGTAGAGACAACGTGTATTCTTTGTCTAAGCAATTCCAACTCGCCCAGTGGAAGCATAGCGCTTTCGAGCTGCACTTGCAACATAGGATACACTGGACCGAACGGGGGCACGTGTGCCGCCTGCGCCGCCGGCAAGTACAAGACAACCAGTGGCAGTGTGGCGTGTACCGACTGCGCAGCCGGCAGCTATGCGGCGCTCCCCGGCAGTATTGCATGCACGCTGTGTCCTTCATTGCGCACGTCGCCAGTAGGCAGTAGCGCAGACACTCAGTGCACGTGCATCTCAGGATACTTTCAACCAAGTAACGCACCTACTACATGCACAGCTTTGGCATCTTGTGACCCTGGATATTGCTCAAAAATAGACACTGCCGGGTCCTGGAGTACTTGTGACTATTGTCCTCTAGGCAAGTACAAAACAACAACAACAACTGAATTGTGTGCTATAAGTTGCATCTCATGCCCTGCAGGTATGACAACAAAATATGCAGGGTCAAATTCGAGAGATTTGTGCACATGCAACCGTGGATATATCAAACTTGCCGGGTGGGAAACTGCTGGTTGCACTGCTTGCCCAATGGGCAAATATCACTGGTCTTACAGGGACGCAATGGGGTACGATCCCCAATGTTATGATTGCCCGTCTGGTACAACGACTTTGTCTGTGGGATCTTTCTATCATGATGCATCTGATGCAGTTTCGGGCGGGGTTTGTGTGTGTGGCGCAGGAATGAGGCAAACAGGGTCAACAACTTGTGGCCAATGTGATGATCAATCATACAAGCCCACTGCTGGAAACATTGCATGCACTAGCTGTCCGACTGGAAAGATTTCCTATGACACTTCGAAACTCAGCATCCAAGACTGTAGATGCAATACTGGATATACAGGGCCGGATGGTAGTGCTTCTTGCACCCCGTGTCCAGCCAGTACATACAAAGATGTTCGCGGTACTACACAATGCAAGAGCTGCGCTAATGGTAACGGATATCATGAGCTCGTTGCTCAGACAACAAATGAGAATTGTAAATGCAATGCTGGCTATTATGGAGGGTATTCCGGTTGTTCCCCATGTGCAGCTGGAACGTATAAAGTGCGAGATGTTACTACCTCGACAATAGTAATTGATGGCAATTATTGTCAACCTTGTACTGCAGGTACATATTCAGGAGTGGCAGCAGGGAGTTGCACTGCATGTCCACTAGGGAGCACGTCTGCAACTAGAAGTACTAGCGTTACAAGCTGCACGTGCATCAGCGGATACTCAGGCCCAGCGGGAGGTCCTTGCGTTGCATTAGATTGCCTTACAGGGTACACAGGGCCGCCCGGCAGCTGCACTCAATGCGTCGCTGGCACTTACAAAGGAGTGTCAGGGAGCGCTGCTTGCGATGTGTGCGTAGCTGGCAAGTTTTCTGCGGGGTTAGGGCAGATCAGTGACACGGCGTGTCAGAACTGTGCCGTTGGCAAGTTCTCTACTGCTGCTGCTTCTGTGTGCACAAACTGCGCGGTGGGCAGCTATGCGGCGATCACAGGCAGTTCGGAGTGCACCAAATGTCCATCCAACTCCTCCTCTCCCAGTGCCAGTATTGCCTCCACAGCCTGTCAATGTAATGCAGGATTCAGTGGACCTAATGGAGGCTCGTGTATCGTCTGCGCTGCGGGCACGTTCAAGGCCGTGACCGGGAGCGCTGCTTGCGACGCGTGCGTGGCCGGCAAGTTTTCTACTGCTACCGGGCAAAGCAGCTCTGCTACGTGTCAGAACTGCCTGGCAGGCACTTATGCTACATTGACAGGTAGCACTGTCTGCGAAAACTGCTTGGCAGGCACTTATGCTACATTGACAGGAAGCTCTGTCTGCGCAAACTGCTTGGCAGGCAAGTATGCTAATTTGACAGGAAGCTCTGTCTGCGCAAACTGCCTGGCAGGCACTTATGCTACATTGACAGGTAGCACTGTCTGCGAAAACTGCTTGGCTGGCAAGTTCTCTCCTGCTACAGGCCAGAGCACCGCAGGAACATGCCAGGACTGCTTGGCTGGTAAATTTGGTTCTGCCACAGCACAGAGTAGCTGTCAAGACTGTCCTGCCTTGAGCTCCTCGGCAGCTGGCAGCAGCGAGTGCTTTTGCAATCCAGGTTATTGGGATAGCTACGTCAGTTGTAAACAATGTCCACTTGGAAAGTACAGAGATCATGTTTGTCTCACAACGCCGTGTGCTGAGAACACTTGTTTGGCATGTCTCTCGGGCACGTACGCACGCACGCCCGGTCAATCGGCCTGTACCAAGTGCCCAGTCGGCAAGGTCGGCAAGTCTGGAATAAGTACATAATAAAAATCTGTATATTAGAGTGCCTTGCACATGCAGATGCATAGCGCGCACAGAAGCTTTTTTTGGCTTGTCTGCATGCTGGCGTCTATTCAGTCTATAACAGCACAACAATCTTGCGCAGCAGGGCAAGCCGATTATGGTAGTGGTTGCCAAGCATGTCCAAGAGCATCTTACAAGTCTGCAGCGGGAACACACGGTTGTACTCCTTGCAACAGCAAAAAAAATGTTCCTAACGAACCTAACGATGGTATTCTAGAAGTCTATACTCTTCGATTGGTAGATTTGACAGCTGCAGAAATTCGAACTGGTCCAGCATCCTGGGTACCTCCTTGGCGAGGTCTTATATCTGATAATTATGTGACAGGGGCGACATCAGCCTCAGGTTGCCAGTGCGCGGGAGGTTTTACGGGATCTTCTGGAATCTGTAGTGCTTGTGGTGAGGGTTTGGGGAATCAATACAACTATGGTGGCACAGCGCCATGCAATACTTGTCCAGTTAATCTTGTAACCAAATATTGGCCAGCGGTTGGTAATGTGGATGTTTGCGTCTGTAAACCTGGATACACAGGTAGCAGCGGAAATTGGCTAAATTGCGTTCAATGTGCTGCTGGAAAATATAAGAACTGGGTTTCATTTGACTACGGATCTAACATTCCCAATGATGGTGAGCCAAATTTCAATGATCGTAAATATCTTAATCCATGTACTCCGTGCCCGCAATATTCGACACACAATATACTCGGCAGCACAACAATGAACGATTGTATATGCAACACAGGTTATGTTAGATCCTCTGATTGGATTGCAAATCAGTGGGCAGATCCTGCATATTTTTCGGCTTCACTATACAGTAAAGGTACCTGTATTCCGGATATCCCATGCCCTGTTGGGCAAACTGGATCCGCAGGAGTCTGTACTCCGTGCGCGACGGGCAAGTACAAGGCTGTGACAGGGAGCGCTGCGTGCGACCAGTGCGCAGTCGGCAAGTCTCAAAACAATGCAGGGTCAACCCAATGCCGAAATTGTGACGCCGGCTACTATGCAGCGCTCACGGGCAGCACAGCATGCGCAGCCTGTTCAGCAGGTAAGTACGCAGTAAGCACAGGAAGTTCTGTGTGTACCGACTGCCCGGCTGGAAAGTGGTCACCAGACATTGCTGTAGTCACGGCGGGGAATTGTTATGGGTGTGAAATCAATTCTTTCTCGCTTAGTGGAAGCACAGCTCAATCGAACTGCAAATGTAACGCAGGGTACACTGGTCCTGATGGACCCTCGTGGTCGGGGGCGTGCGCAGCCTGTGTCGCCGGCAAGTACAAGACAAGCAGTGGAAGTGCTGCGTGTATTGACTGCTTAGCCAGCAGCTATGCAGCGCTCACTGGCAGTACCTCGTGCGTCGCGTGCGATACCGGCAAATTTTCTTCTGCTACAGGGCAAAGCAGCTCTGCAACGTGTCAGAGCTGCTTAGCAGGCAAGTATATCTTGCCAGGAAGCAATGTTTGCGAAAACTGCTTGGCTGGCAAGTACTCTACTGCTTCAGGACAAAGCAGCTCAGCTACGTGTCAGAACTGCGCAGAAGGCAAGTTCTCTGCATCTACAGGACAGAGCAGCTCTGCGACGTGTCAGAACTGCTCAGTAGGCACGTACTCTAATACGACAGGCATGAGCAGTTCAGCAACATGTCAGAACTGTGCTGCTGGCAAATTTTCTACTTTGACAGGGCAGAGCAGCGCATCAACGTGTCAGAACTGTGATGCGGGCAAGTACTCGACGGCCACAGGGCAAAGCAGCTCAGCAACGTGTCAGAACTGCACAGCGGGAACGTACGGCAACCTCCCAGGAAGCACAGCGTGCACGCTGTGTCCTGTGTTGACCACGTCGGCAGCGGGCAGCAGCATGGTCACTCAGTGCACGTGTGACTCTGGCTACGCAGGGCCAGACGGAGGCCCGTGCACAGCTTGTGTTCTGGGAACGTGTCTTAACACGTCGTGTCAAGACTGCTTGGCTGGAACGTATGGTAGCTTGACAGGAAGCCTTGTCTGCGAAAACTGCTTAGCGGGAAAGTACTCTACGGCAACCGGGCAAAGCAGCTCAGGCACGTGTCAGAACTGCTCTGCTGGCAAGTTTTCTGATAAAGTAGGGCAAAATAGCTCCGGGACGTGTGAAAACTGTGTGGCGGGCAAGTACTCTATAGCGACAGGGCAGAGCAGCTCTGCCGCTTGTCAAAACTGCGGAGCTGGAACATATGCGAGCCTCACAGGCAGCACTGTATGCACACTGTGTCCTAACAATACGTATGCATCATCAGTGGGAAGCATTTCTTGTGATGCGTGCCCAGGCAATTCAACCTCTGTTGCTGGGAGCTCGCAAAACACAAGCTGCCAGTGCAACAGAGGTTACAGCGGTCCCAATGGCGGCCCGTGTGATGCCTGCTCTGCGGGCTTTTACAAGAACACAATAGGCTCTGCCACTTGCTCAGCATGCCCCGCAAATTCTTTTTCTGACAATGCTAGCACTGTCTCGACGAGCTGCAAGTGCAACGGAGGATATACTGGGCCGGATGGAGGGCCATGCAATGCTTGTAATGCAGGCTTTTACAAGAACACCACAGGCTCTGGGGTTTGTTTGGCTTGTCCTAGCAATTCAATTTCGAATATTGCAAGTGACGCCCTCACAAACTGTAAATGCAATAAAGGATATAGCGGTGCAGATGGGAGTCAGTGTAGCGTATGCTCTGCTAATTTTTACAAGGACACGATAGGCTCTGAAAATTGCACGGCATGCCCTGTGACGACGGTCTCAAACGTCGCCAGTACTGCGTTGACAAACTGCAGGTGCAACGTTGGATACAGCGGGCCGGATGGGAGCATATGTGATGCTTGCCTGGAAGGCTATTACAAGAACACAGTCGGCTCTGCCAGTTGCTCGGCATGCCCAGCAAACACCATTTCAAACATTACAAGTGTTTCTGTTACAAATTGCAAATGTAACATGGGATTTACCGGTGCGGATGGTGGCCCGTGCCATGCTTGTGATTCAAACTTTTACAAGGACACACTAGGCTCTAGCAATTGCACAAAGTGCCCTGCAAACTCTGTTTCTTTTCTCGAAAGTAAGAATTTACAGGATTGCAAGTGCGCAAAAGGACACTACGGGGAAAATGGTGGTCCATGCATAGCGTGCTATGCTCGGTTTTACAAAGACACTGTAGGCCCGTCGAATTGCTCAGCATGCCCTGCAAACTCCGTGTCTTTGCATGCCAGTGTTGCACTGCAAAATTGCAAATGTGACCCTGGGTACTTTGGCATGGACGGGGGTGTTTGCACGGAATGCGCTGCGGGGACTTTCAAAGAAACCAACGGCTCGCACGCTTGCACGCTGTGTGACATTAACAAGTACGGCATTACACTGGCTGAGATTTCTGATGCATCTTGTCTCAATTGCCCGGGCAATTCGACATCGGTCAAAGGCAGTGACAAGCCTGAACTTTGCTTTTGCGATAGTGGATTTGAGCAATCGCTTTCTTTTGACAAGTGCACAGAATGCCGTCCGGGTTTTTATGACAATATCCTGGACAGACACGAGTGTTCTTCGTGCGGTGCAGGGCTGTATTCTGCTTCGTGGGGAGCAAAAGGGCCAGAAACATGTAAAGATTGCCGTCCCGGGACGTGGTCGGAAATTGGAAGTCCGACGTGCCAGATGTGTCCACCAAACTCCAACTCATCTGTAAAGTCAGGAGCAATTACTGATTGTAAATGCTTGCCGGGAGCACAAGGCGAGGACGGCCAAACCTGTGAGTTATGTTTTGCTGGTTTTTACAAAAAGGGATCGGGGAATGCAACTTGTGAAATGTGCGCTGCAAACTCCTACTCTGAAATTGGCAGTGCCAGTTGCCAGTGCAATCTTGGCTATACGGGGCCAGACGACGGCGAATGTATAGAGTGTGCACAGGGGACATACAAAAACGTTTCTGGTAGTATTGCTTGCTACAATTGCTTTCCGTACTCTGACTCTGACCTAGCGAGTACAAAAAAGAGCGATTGTTTATGTAATGCAGGTTACGAGAGTTTGGGCGAAGAAAATTGTACAGCGTGTGCATTGGGCAAAGCAAAGGCGTATGGGCAAGGCTATTGCATTGGATGTGATCAATTCATGCAGCCAGACCAAAACAGCAAGTGTCAATGCAATGCTGGATACAAGGAAGCAAACAATGCATGCTCTGCTTGTGAAAAGGGGACATACAAATCTAATGTTGCAAACTCGTCCATTGCGACAGAGAATTGTGATCCAGTAGAAAAGTTTTCTCCTCTTACGGGCTTGAGCAAACCTAGTTGCTGCAAATGCAAGCAAAACAGGACAACACTGCATGTTGCTAGCAACCAATCATTTGACTGCTTGTGCGATGCAGGTTTTGGTGGGAGCGATTGCCAGGCGTGTACACATGGGCAATACAAGAGCAATGTCAGTATGCATGAGTGTTCGAGTTGTCCCGAAGGAGCTACAACGTTGTCCACTGCGTCTACAGATATATCGGATTGCGTTGCTGCGCCAGGGCATTACGGCAACATCACGTTTGGGTTTCCGCAGTGCGCAGCTGGCACATACTCTGCATTGCCGGCAATGCAATCTTGCACGCCGTGTGCATCTGGAGCGACTGGTGCCGTGGGAGCAAAGAGCAGTTCAGAGTGTGGCTGCAAGCAAATTGGTTACGCAAACCGAGAAAACAAGCAGACATATATCATTACCGTTTCGCAATTTGCATTTTACATCGACGGCGAGAGACGAGCGCCTGTCAAGCTTTACTCGCCTGGAATCTACACATTCGATCAGAGTGATTCTTCCAATAATAATCATTTATTTACTATTAAAGATGCGCTAGGACGAATATACGAAACAGGACTATTTTATCACGGTGTGCCTGGCGAACAGGGCGCTTACACTTCCTTAACGATTTCAAAATCAGTGCAAGCTGCTTTACATTACGTTTGTGCTGCCCACGGCAACTTCATGGGCAACACTTTACATTTGTCAGACGAAGTCATTTGTTCTTGTCAAGCAGGCTACGGGCGCGATGCGAACAAGGTAACTTGCTCTTACTGCCCTGCAAACTATTACTGCCCAGGCGGCGATTTGCCAGCGCAAGCATGCCCCAATTCATCCATTTCTTTGCCTGGTAGTGCACAGAAATCAAACTGTACATGTGTTGCTGGCTACACTGGCCCGGACGGAGGGCCTTGCGAAGCTTGCGCGAATGCAGAGTGGAAGGCTGTTAACGGGAGTTCAGCATGTGTCAAATGCTCCCCAAACACAACCAGTGCCTTGGGCAGCACATCTGCCAACGCCTGTATGTGCAAATTTGGATTTACCGGGCCGGACGGCGGGTCATGTGTAGCTTGCGAGACGGGGTTTTACAAACAAGCTTTGGGAGATCTTCCGTGCAGGCAATGTCCAGCCAATACCACGACAATACAGGAAGCAAGTGACGAATATACAGACTGTTTGTGTGAAAGCGGGTTTGAATCACTCAGCACAAACAGCAGCATTTGCGTTGCCTGCCCTCAAGGCAAGTACAAGGAAAAGCCTGGCCTTCCACAGACATGTACGTCGTGTCCTGTCCATGCATTTACAGGAGAGACTGGGGCACAAAAGGTCAGTGCTTGCCAGTGCATTGCTGGCCGCTATAGTGTTCGCAACAACTTAAACGTCGACTTCTGTGATCTCTGTCCTGTAAATACCTTCAAGAATTTTGTCGGAAACGAAAATTGCACGGCTTGTGTGCCAAATGCAGCAGCCCCAAAAGGCTCAAACGCCTCGACGAGTTGCAAATGTCTTCCAGATTTTACAGGTCCTGATGGCGGGCCATGTGCAAAGTGTCCGGAGAACTCCATAGCACCTGCATCATCTAAATCCATGACTGCATGTCTGTGCTTGCCGGGATACACTGGAGCTAACGGTGGCGTGTGTGCTCCGTGTTTGCCAGGACAGTACAAGGCTACCAATGGAAGTGGTGCATGTTCGCAGTGCACAAGTAATTCTAATTCAATAGCAGCTTCGAAGAAAATGACAGATTGTGTGTGTGACAGCGGTTACGTAGGAGTTCCTGGAGGTCCATGCGCAATGTGTGGGCGGGGGACTTACTCGAAAAATGGAGTTTGTGTTGCTTGTGCTGCAAACAGTGCTTCTGAGCCCGCTTCTGGTGATGTTACTTCCTGCAAGTGCACAGCAGGCTACAGTGGGCCCGCTGGTGGACCTTGTACTGCGTGCGATATGGGATTTTACAAGAGCAGCACTGACCAGCAGTGCGTCAAGTGCCCAGACAATACAAGAACCTTGACTGCAGCAGCAACAAGTGTAACACAATGTCAAAGTATAGCAGGTTTTCAAAGCACAGAAATTAAGGCACCGTGGGTCAAAATGACAGTCAAAATTAATAATGATCAAGCCGGTAGATATACATTGAGCTCGGTGCAAGCAAATTTGAAAAAGGCTGTAGCTTCTGCTGCACGCAAAGCTTGTAAGTGTAATGTAACGGAAGATGACATATTTATTCTTGACGCTGTTGCACGATCTGCTGCTTCTCGTCGTCTCCTGCAAGACTTTGTGGAAGTGACAATAGCTGTCCAAATTGGAACACAACTTAACGGAGAAGACTTGCTCAGTTTACTGACACTGTCTGACATAATCAGTGCATTGCAAGAACAAGGCGAAAATTTGGACGTAGCTGAAATTCCAAGAGTGCTAATGGCGGAAAATATTGTGTTTGCAGAGGCTTGTGCAGAAAACACATACAAAGCAGAAATGGGAAATTCTGGCTGCATGCCTTGTCCGCCACAGTCATCCTCCCCCGTCGCATCCACGGGCCTGCAAGCGTGCATATGCAACGCAAACTTGATCAAAAAAAGCGACGGCTCTTGTGACCGTGTCTGCGCAGCAGGTTCCGAAGCTCGTACAGGCAATGACACCATAACAGCTTGTGCTCCTTGCAGACCAAGCTACTACAAATCTGACGCTGGAGAACAGGCATGTACTCCGTGTCCTTCTAATTCTTTCTCTACAATGAGTAATCAAATTAGTATTACTTCCTGTTTGTGTAATCAGGGCTTTCTCTGGAACGTCACAACGCAAGTATGTGATGCATGCCCTGCAGGCACATTCAACAACAAATATAATGACAATGCGTGCTATTTGTGTAACACAACGTGTCCAGCAAAACGGTAGTAAATCCCCATTTTCTTATTTAAGAACTTTTTATACAGTATCTTAACACAATGTCAGGTGACGAGATGGAAGAGGTGTTAACAGATGACGAGGCAGCGGGAACAGCGGGAAGATCACACGCGGGATTTGCGGAGTGTGTAGCATGCCATCGTAAATGGGATATGTTGGATGATAAACACAGAGCATCAATTTTGTTGTTAACAATAAACGAAGAAAAAGGTGATCAAGTGTATTGCGGTGCTTGTGTCCCACCAGAAGAAGCTCCGCGGGTTACTGAACATTTGCTTAAGCTACTGTACGAGAAAGGATCCGAAAATGGGGATCATGTAAAGCAAATTGCGCATCTGCAGAAGGAAGTTAAGAGTCTGCAGGATCAACTCAATGACCAACGCAAAAAATCTGCACAAGAGCACTCTTACGTACTTACTACATCCACAATGAAACTACGTCGAACACAAGACAAGAATCGGCTCTTGAGGAGCTTTTTGAGATCCATCGCCGCAAAATCAAAAAAAAATGCTACAGAAAGTTATAGAAAATGCGAAACATGCGCTTCGGTAAGTAGCAAAATCGATCACGAACTCAGAAGATTACGAAACAGTCCCGACGATCCACCGAGCTTGTTAGATCGAGATTCAGTGCATCCTATTTCGATCACGGACAATTCTGTGGTTTTTTGCACAGTTTGCGGAGGATTGGATGAGGGAGATCACATTGCAGACTTGCATGGGCCGAAATTGGCTATTGTGCGGGTGCCTGCAGTAGCACAAGACGATGTTACTTTAGCAGCTTTAGCGGTTCCGTATGATTTACAGCGAGTTGCATTGCAGACAAACGGTTTGGCTCGATCCAGCTAAGCTCGATCCACCTAAACATCTGCATTTGTGTGTAATAAAAAGACTTTAAAAAACTGAAATTGTGCAAGTTCAGTGTTGTTTAATTTCGCAGACGGCTGCCCTCCAGCTGCTTGTAAATGCTCATAATTTGTTTCACGGCGTCAATGTAAACGCCAGTGTTTTTTGGATCCATGCTCTGCATTCCGGTTTCCTCACTCACGACAACACAGTTGCTCTTGGCGACACCAATAATATCGACGAGGTCGCGGAGGACGTGGTTCAGCACTAACTTTTGCTCGCATTGATGTGCGAGAAAGTGGTGACGTATCTGCTCATGTGTCATATCCACTTGTAGCTGCTCATATAAAGCAGTCTTGACATGCGATGCGAGTTCGTTAATATGTATACGGTGTGCGTTATCTGACACGTAATTTACAATCTCGTCCAACACTGGGTGTTCGCTGCTCAAATGCAAACACAAGTAACAGCCTGTCATAATAAACATAAAATGTTAAATAAATGAAATCAAAAATACACAAAACAACCAATACTCACGCGGCCAATTTATTTTTAAATATATCGTGCTTGAAGTGTCACGATTATTGCTCTGCGTACACATGCAACGTCCAAAACGTCAAGCAGCAGAAAACGCACTGGCTAAGATACGCGACATCAGAGAATGGGAAACTCTTCCAGAAACTTCACAGCGTTTCAAAGAATGTGCAGCACTCATAGACGCGGAACTCGAAGCTGAAATCAAAAAGAAAAAGGTCAAGACATATGACCTCGACATGTCTGAGTCCGAGGAGGAAGAAAGCCAAGACAAATTTTACGATGCTCACGATGGGTTCGTGATTGCCGATGACCTGATATGTGATGCTGATCCTGATTTTAAAATAAAAGAACACGATTTGCTGCAAGACGAAAGTGACGACAGTCAATTGTCTGCAGTTACAGAACACGACGAGGACGACGAAGAGGACGACGAAGAGGACGACGAAGAGGACGACGAAGAGGACGACGACGAAGAACACAACGAAGAACACAACGAAGAACACAACGAAGAACACAACGAAGAACACAACGAAGAACACAACGAAGAACACAACGAAGAACACAACG
>Ga0209357_1000094_pt1 | contig 30129 bp, 29 predicted proteins | sample LauGreFBDMM110SD_2_FD_187573 | JGI IMG/M metagenome (GOLD analysis project Ga0209357, IMG submission 187573) | Freshwater lake microbial communities from Lake Michigan, USA - Fa13.BD.MM110.SD (SPAdes) (version 3) | ecosystem: Environmental > Aquatic > Freshwater > Lake | place: Lake Michigan... | reverse complement strand
ACACCGTGCGTGCTGCCGTTTTCGATGGCGCCGCCGACCCGAACGCATCGTTTTTGCAAGGTGGGCTCGACCAGGCCGCTGGCTTTGAAGGTCAGCTCAATGCGTTTTTTGCCGATTGTGCCACGCGTGAAACTTGCCCTGTGTACAACAAGGGGAAACCCGAAGAGATATTCGACAAACTGATGGTGCGCCTCGAGCGCGACCCGCTATTTGTTAGCTCAAAGCGCACATTGGTGAATGAAGGCATTGCATACACCGCTGCAGTTGATGCAATGTATTCCGACTCATTGTGGCCAACGTTTGCAGAAGCGCTCGCCGATGCCACCGACCCAAAAGTTCCCGATGCCACTGGGTTGCTTGCGCTATACGACGACTACTACCAACGTCGCAGCGATGGCACATACGACAACTTGTTGGAGGCCTTCACTGCAATTTCCTGCATTGACGACCAAGGTGCAACAACAGTAGAAGAACTCGACTCTTATCTTCCTCAGTTCACTGCAGCAGCGCCTCGCCTTGGCACCTATTTTTCTGCGGGTTACAACTGTGCACTGTGGCCAGTTCCTTCCATACCCCAAGTAGAGGTAGCCAATGCAGGAAACGTTCCTATTGTGGTTGTAGGCACTACTGGTGATGCTGCTACTCCACTTGCATCGTCGCGCAAGATGGCATCTGCCCTCAACGACGGAAGGCTCATTGTGGTGACGGGCAACCAACACACCGGGTACGGAACCGGAAAATGTGTGAACGGTTTGGTAGACGACTACCTCGTCACACTGAAGGCCCCGAAGAACGAGTCGACCTGCTCATAAAAATTGAGTGTTCTCGGCGCGGTATGTCACGCAAATCGGGACACACCGCGCCGAGAAACCCTTCGTTGTGGCGGAAGAGGTGGGATTTGAACCCACGGTGGCTGTGACACCACGACGGTGTTCGAGACCGTTCCATTCGTCCGCTCTGGCACCCTTCCGTTTGAAAGTTTATCGGCACTACGCACGTTTAGAGGCGAAGAACTCTTTCAACAGTGCTGCTGACTCTTCGGCAAGCAGTCCGTGTTCTACAGGCGGATTATGACCAAGGCGAGGATCACTCATCACGTTGTACAAACTGGCTGTTGCGCCTGCTTCAAAGTTGGCAGCTCCATAGACAAGTCGGCCAATGCGAGAAGATTGCGCGGCACCCGCACACATGACACATGGTTCAAGAGTGACGACAAGAGTGCACTCATCTAAACGCCAGCTACCAAGCTTTTGGCTTGCATCGCGCAATGCCAATACTTCGGCATGTGCGGTTGGGTCGTTGGTCAGTTCACGTTCGTTGTGGCGGCGGGCGATCACTTCGCCATTGTGAAGCACCACAGCACCCACCGGCACGTCGCCATGTGCGAAAGCAAGGCGCGCTTCATCAAGAGCCGCTCGCATCGCTTCAAGATGGATGTTCAACATGTCTGTCATGGCGGAAGGGGTGGGATTCGAACCCACGGAAGCTTTCACTTCACACGCTTTCCAAGCGTGCCGATTCGGCCGCTCTCGCACCCTTCCTGAAATTCACTAGCGGACGTGAGGCTACCGAGCGATAGCCTGACTTCAGCAGCGAGTGAGGTGCCGGTCGGGTCCTGTGCAACGTCTGCCCGCAAACCAGGTCAGGGCCGGAAGGCAGCAGCCTCCATCGGGACAAGGCGTGTGCCGCAGATCGCCTGGCCGGTGCCTCAGTCGTTGTTAACGCGACTGAGCAAGCGTTGCTGATCGTTTGGCCAACTGCGGGCTACCCAACTCATCACACAGTGCAGAAAATTCTGCAGTAGGGCCGTGCCATTGCCAGTCATCTACTTCTCCTACATTCACCGTGGTCACCACCGTGGCAATTTTTTTGAACAACGCGGCAAGTTCGCGATTCTCACGCAACGTAAGCCCTAGTTTTGCTGCCCCGCGTACTGCAATTTCCCATGTTGTTTCATCGTCGGGAATTGCCTCTATGTGTTCAAATTTTGCCAGCACTGTTGCTGCACTTTTTGCTCCCCAACCAGCAAGACCGGGGAAGCCATCTGATGTATCGCCCACTAAAGCCAAGTAGTCGGCAATAGACGCTGGCCCCACACCAAATTTTTCACGCACTGCAGCATCGTCAATAATGACATTGTTGCGTCTGTCGAATTGCACTACACGTTTGCCTTCTACGCACTGTCCTAAATCTTTGTCGGGAGTCAGCATGACTACTTGTTGAACGCGTTTGTCATTTGCCGCAACACGCGCTGCAGAACCCAGTGCATCATCGGCTTCAAATTCTTCCATCGCCCACACCACAACACCCATGGCGCGCAATGCGTCTTCCACTAGAGGAATTTGATGCAGAATGACTGGCTCCATACCCTCGCTTGTTTTGTATCCCTCGTAAAGATCATTACGAAAGCTTTCAATAATATGATCGGAGGCAACACCAATATGTGTAGCGCCGTCGGCAATAAGTTGAAGTGTTGACGCGAGAACTCCAATAGTGGCCGCAAACGGTGGTGGTGTTGCGTGTTTCGTTGCCTGGCCATAGTGCTGGCGATACAACTCGTAGGTTCCGTCAACTAGATGAACTTTCACGCGACTTTATACTTTCTCAAATTTATAGTGACGCCGCAGAAACACGCCGCACATTGACGAGTCGCTCCAGTTCATGATGCGTAATTTTCCACCCTTCACTGGTGCGCACCAACTTGTCGTTATATGCAGCCCACAAAATAATGAGGTGGTCTGGGTCGGCAGGCAACTCATGGGTTGCTTGTACATAACTGCGCAACGTTGCGGTGTCGCCATTAACAGTTACTTGAATATTGCCAATGAGATGCTGTGTGCGCCCGTATTTATTCCGTGCTGCTGTTACCCAGGGGCGATACGCGCTTAAGCCAACAATGGGTTCGGCTCCGAAACCGGTCACCACAACGTCGTCGGTAAAACAGGTGCAATACCGGTCGTAGTCGAGTTGATCAATGGAATCGGCATAACGGATGATGATGTCGCCAACGGCGAGTCGGTCTTCAAGTTCGCTCATGCATGCATCCTAGAAGATAAACGACGCAGGATTTTCTAGATGACGAGAGCGAGCAAAGTTCCAACAACAATGTACGGACCAAAGGCAATTCGGCTCTTGCGAGATACGCGACCCGTGAACAATAAAGCTGCGCTCACTACTCCACCAATGAGGAAGATGCCCACCACGCCACTAACTAATGCTCCCCAGCTGTTGTGTGCAAGTGCGAACCCAACAAGAGGGGCTAAAAGCACATCACCTTTGCCAAAACTTCCTTGAGCAATTGATTTCAACCCAATGAAAAATGCAAAGAGCGCCACAGCACCAACACCTGCGCGCAGAATATTGCCAAGGTCCCATTGAATAATTGCATCGAGAACTAAGAGCGGAACTCCTAACGTGATGGCAAGGCCGTTGATGTACCGCGGTACACGATGAGTGAATGCATCGATGATGCCAATTGCAATGAGCCCACTGCCAATGACGACGAGACCAATGGTTGCGAGCCAACGGTCGGCCGACTTTGCAAGCAACATTGCGATGTCAATTGTGCAAAAAACAATTGCACAGCGCGCGGCTATTCCAAAGTGAAATGAAGAGTGTTGGATACGAGCAATGTTGCGCTGTGCAGTGAGTACTACCCAAGCGCCGCCAACGAGGCCCAACAATGCTGCGAAAAGAACCGTGGTCTTATTCCTGCACTAATTCAATGAGTGTGCCAAAGCTGCTCTTCGGATGAATGAAAGCAACCGTGGTACCTCGGCTACCAGGCCGTGGTGCTTTGTCGAGTGCAATTGCACCTGCATCGATCATTGCTTGCAATGCAACAGCGCAATTCTCGACGCGATAACCAATGTGGTGTAGTCCTTCGCCGCGCTTTTCAATTGATTTTGCAACAGGTGAATTTTCATTTGTTGGCGTGAGTAATTGCACATAACTTTCTGCAACTTTCAACAGTGCTTCTTCTACTCCATCGCTTTCCACTATTTCGCGATGTTCTACCTCGGCACCAAATGCCCGGCGGTAATAGTCGATGGCAGCATCAAGGTCTTTGACAGCAATTGCTACGTGATCAATTTCAGTTAACAGCATGTCTCTATCGTCTCACGTCACACGCCTGTGCGGCGGAATCGGTTGATATTTTCTTCGCCCACTTTGGCGCGCAGTTCGGGGTCGTCAATGCCTAAGCCCTCTTCAGGGGCCAAGCACAAGATGCCTATTTTGCCTTCGTGCATGTTGTGATGCACCTGGTAAGCAGCTTCTCCAACGTTTTCGAGGGAAAATACCTGCGACATCACAGGGTGAATCATCCCTTTACTGATGAGCCTGTTGGCTTCCCACGCTTCGCGATAATTCGCAAAATGGCTGCCCACAAGTTTCTTCAGGCGCATCCAAAAATGGCGATTGTCGAACTCGAGCATGAACCCGCTGGTGGCTGCACAGGTCACAACCGTGCCACCGCGCTTCACCACATACATCGACGCACCAAAAGTGGAACGCCCTGGATGTTCGAACACAATGTCGGGGTCTTCGCCAACAAGCGCACGAATATCGCTACCCAAGCGGCGCCATTCCTTTTCATTGTGCGAGCCATCTTCATTGAAAAACTTATAGTTGGCAGCTTTGCGATCAATGACTGCTTCACAACCCATTTCACGCAAGATGTCTGCCTTATCTGGCGAGCTGACGACACCAACAGGAATGCCACCACCGTTCAACACATATTGAACGGCATATGCACCAATACCACCTGTTGCACCCCAAATGAGAACAACATCACCTTGTTTCATGCGTGCACCATTTGGCGACACCAACATGCGATAGCTCGTGCTGTTGCACAGTGCATTCACTGCTGCTTCTTCCCATGAAAGATGCGCAGGCTTTGGCATGAGTTGGTTTGCTTTCACCACTGCCATGTCGGCGAGCCCACCAAAGTTTGTTTCGTAACCCCAAATACGTTGGTTGCTTGCCATCATCGAGTCGTTGTGCGCACTTTGATCTTGGTCGTCAACGTGGTTGCAATGCACAGTGACTTTGTCGCCAGGTTTCCATGTACGCACAGCAGCGCCCACTTTCAACACAACACCCGATGCGTCGCTACCAATTACTTGATAGTCACGATCGTGACGCTTGGCCAATTCACTTTCGCGACCCAAGCGTTGCATTGGGCCAAAAGTATGGATGGGTTCAAAAATGCTGGTCCATACGGTATTGAAGTTGATGGAGGAAGCCATGACAGCGACATACACCTCATCGGGTGCGAGCTCTGGTGTGGGCACCTCACCTAAATGAATGCTCTTGCGAGGGTCTTTTTCATGAGATTCAAGCCCGGCAAACATCTCGACATCGGCAAGGCGCACATGAGCCCCCCGATACGTTGCAGGGATGGGCAGGGTGGCAATTGCTGCGGCATCGGCCCCCGACAAAATGGCTTTTCTAATATCTTCCACGATGCGAGGTTACTGACGAGTCACGGCTTCACCACGCCAACATCCAGCAAAATGGGTAGCCTTTACAACATGTCAGGTTCATACATTGTCGCCGGAGCACGTACCCCTATCGGAAAGCTCAGCGGTGCACTCGCTGGCTTCTCTGCAGCCGAACTCGGAGGCTTCGCCATTGCTGAAGCTCTCGCTCGAGCCGGTGTGAAACCTGAAGAAGTTGAACACGTTCTGATGGGCCAGGTCCTCATGGCCGGTCAAGGTCAAGTTCCTTCACGCCAAGCAGCAGTGAACGCCGGAATTCCCATGAGCGTTCCTTCAGTCAACATCAACAAAGTGTGTTTGTCGGGTCTGAATACCATTTACCTCGCCGACCAAATGATTGCGGCAGGAGAAGCCGACATCGTTATTGCTGGCGGAATGGAAAGCATGACCAATGCTCCTTACATTGCCTCTGGTGCTCGCAGCGGTTTTCGCTACGGCAACACCGAACTCTCAGACGCCATTATTAAAGACGGTTTGTGGTGCGCATTCGATGCTTGCCTGATGGGCTTAGGTACCGAGCGCTACACAGCAGGTGGCATTGGTCGCGATGTACAAGATCAATTCGCCGTGCAAAGTAACGTTCGCGCAGCAGCAGCAATTGCAGCCGGCAAATTTACCGATGAAATTGTTCCCATCACCATTCCGCAACGTAAAGGTGACCCAGTTGTTATCAGCACTGACGAAGGCGTGCGCGGTAACACCACAATGGACTCGCTCGGAACATTGAAGCCAGCATTTGAAAAAGATGGCGCCATTACTGCAGGTAATGCTTCGCAACTCAGCGATGGTGCAAGTGCTGTTGTTGTCATGAGCAAAAAAGCTGCAGAAGCACGCGGCGTGAAGCCACTCGGAGAAGTGGTGTCGTATGGAATGGTTGCTGGACCCGACAATGCATCACTACTGCATCAACCAAGCAACGCCATTTTGAAAGCACTAGGTCGTGCTGGTCTTAAAATATCCGACATCAACCTCTTTGAAATTAACGAAGCATTCGCCGCAGTGGGTATTGCTTCCATGAATGAACTCGGCATCAGCGACAGCATCGTGAACGTCAACGGAGGCGCCATTGCTTTGGGTCACCCCATCGGCATGAGCGGAAACCGCTTGGCACTCACCGTTTTGCATGAACTGCGCCGTCGTGGTGGTGGCCTTGGTGCCGTATCGCTCTGCGGTGGTGGCGGACAAGGCGATGCGCTCATTGTTCGCTCGCTCTAAACAGTACTTCCTCTTCTTTTTCGCTGCCGTCGTCATTGGCATAGTAGGTGGCTTACTCTCTGCTGCATTTCTTGGATCCCTTAATTGGGCAACCACTACACGCATTAATAGTGAGTGGTTGATATTTCTTTTACCCATTGGCGGTGGCTTAGTTGGTTTCACTTACTACAAGTGGGGACACCCCATCACCGGCGGTACCAGTTTGGTACTCGATGCCATTCATGTTCCCGGGGCGAAAGTTCCGGCCCGCATGGCGCCAATGATTTGGACGGGCAGCGTTGCCTCGCACCTCGTTGGCGCATCGGTGGGCCGTGAAGGTGCCATTGTGCAAATTATTGCGAGTGTGACCGATGCAATTGCTCGAGCTCGTTCAGCGAGTGACAGTACACGACAAGTTTTTCTGGTCATTGCTGTAGCAGCAGCGTTCGGTGGGCTCTTCGGTGTTCCTATTGCAGGAGCATTTTTTGGTCTCGAAATTCAGCGCAAAACACGGCTACACAAATCTGCAGTACTCCCCGCATTTGCAGCAAGCGCTATTGCTTTTTTCACAGTGGAAGCATGCGGGGTGAAACACTTCGCCACGCCCAACATTGAAAGTCTGCACTTCGGGTGGTCGGTGTTGTGGCGTTGCTTAGTTGCATCGTGCGTGTTCGCACTCATTGCCATTGCATACATCCAACTTGAACATGGCATCAAAAATGCAATGGCACAAATAATTAAATTTCCGCCACTACGCCCCGTCGTTGGCGGCTGCATTATTTTGGCTCTCACAGCATTGTCTGGCACGCGGGCATACCTCGGTATTTCCACGAGCCTCCTAGAAAGCGCTCTCACCGGTGCTGTGGGCATTGCAGCACTTGCATGTTTGTGGAAACTTCTCTTCACCGCAGTGTCACTGGGAACAGGCTTTGTAGGCGGTGAAGTATTTCCACTTTTTATTATTGGCGCGCTCGCAGGCGCACAATTTGCACGCGTTACTCACGCATCAATTCCGCTCTTTGCAGCTCTCGGCCTCATTGCAGTTTTTGCAGCAGCATCAAATACACCGCTTACCTGCATAGCCATTGGTATTGAGCTTTTTGGCTGGAATGCTCTTCCTGCGTATTGCATTGTGTGCATTTTGGCTTACGTACTGAGTGGCAAGCACACCATTTACAAATCATCACCCATTGCACAAAATTTAGTCGTGTAAAAGTTGACGTCCTTCAATAGCGCGCCCCAGCGTGAGTTCGTCTGCATATTCCAAATCGCCACCAACAGGAAGCCCGCTGGCAATGCGCGTTACTTTCACTGCAAGAGTTTTCATAGTGCGTGCTAAATACATTGCAGTTACATCACCCTCAACAGTGGGGTTAGTACACACAATAATTTCTTGCACATTTTCTGGAATGAGTCGGCTGAGCAATTCACGAATTTTCAATTGCTCGGGGCCAATACCTTCCATCGGGTGAATCGCACCTTGCAATACGTGATAGCGGCCACGAAAGGCGCCAGTCTTTTCAATGGCAACCACATCGCGTGAATCTTCAACAACGCACAACACCGTTGAATCGCGCCGTTGGTCTTCGCAAATAGGACACAAAGTATTTTCTGCAATGTTGAAGCAAATGTCGCAGAACCGTGCTTTTTCTTTTGCGTCAGTAATGGAATGTGCAAGTCGACGCACATCGTCGCTCGGTAGCTTCAGCAAATGAAACGCAATGCGCTGTGCCGACTTCGGGCCAATACCGGGTAGTCGACCTAGTTCGTCTATGAGTGATTGGACTGGCGGCGTATAAGCGCTCACTTATTTTTACCTTCGTTCACCACACGCGTGCCGGGAAATGCTTTTGTAATTTGATCGAGTGGTGACACAACGGAAACAAGTGGTGCATCAATTAATTCATTGGGGTCAATATTGTCGTGCGGAACTTCATCGGTTTCAGGCACTGGTTTACGTGCCTTAGATAACCGATCGGTGGTGTCTTTTGCCGTTCCCTCACTTACACCGAGCGAAACGGTTATTGCAACGCCCATTGCTGCCTCATACGCACCAACAACGACTACAAGGTGATCGGCACAACGTTCTTTATGCACAGTGTTTGGTGCGTTCAAAGTAACTGCATCTACCGACGACACTCCAACAACACACGGGCTATACAACGCACGCACTAATGGCTTTAGCGAAGCTAAAACACTTGGCCACATTTCGCCAACGGTGCCAACAGGCTTGGCCGGCGTTGGAGTGGCCGTTACAACAGTTGCAGGTGGTGCACTGGGTGTTTGTGGTCGCGCAATGGGGCCAGTGTTGCCTGTACTTTGCCGAACTGCTCCGCCAAGTTTTGCTCGCCCCGTGGTGGGGTCTACCGGTGGTGGCGTGGGGGCTGCTTGTGCAGTTGCAACTACGCCGCGTTCTACTAATTTTTCCAAGCGTTCAATACGTGCAAGCAACGCCGATGAGTCGCCAGATTCTGCAACATGAGAAATGCGCACCATTGCTACTTCAAATAAAAGTCGTGCATCGGGCGCACGGCGCATTTCTACCAACATGTCTCCAAGAACTTCCATGGAACGCACAATGGCGCCATTACCCATGCGCTGTGCCCACTGTGCAACATAGTCAATGCGCTCTGCAGGAAGTTGCACAAGTTCTGGAGCCATTTGTGAAAGAAATCCGTCGCGCAAGTAACGAATGAGTTCTTCAGAAAGCGAACGCGGGTCGCGACCTTGTTGCACTGCAAACGCAACTGCAGCCAAAGCACGGGCAGGGTCGTTTTCAATAATTGCTTCAATGAATTCGTCGAGGTTGACAGAGTGATCGGCTTCGCCTCCGCTTGCTGCAACAAGTTCAAGTGCCGACAATGTGTCGCGAGCACTTCCTCCACCTTGCACTAACACTTGTGCAATTGCTTCTGGAGTGACGGAGAGTCCTGCATCGGCAATAACAAATTTGACATGTTCTTCAAGGTCGTGCATGGGAAGTAAATGAAACTGCAAGTGTTGCGTACGACTGCGAATGGTTTCACTTACTTTTTGCGGGTCGGTTGTAGCTAAAACAAACACCACATGGCTTGGTGGTTCTTCCAACGTTTTCAACAATGCTGCTTCGGCGCCCTTAGACAACATGTGCACTTCGTCGAGAATGAAAACACGATGCCGTCCGGGGTTGCCAAGCGCTGCATGGTCGATGAGCTCACGAATGTCGTCGACACCGTTGTTGCTCGCAGCATCTAACTCAATGACGTCATAACTAGTGCCCGCTTCAACGGCCACGCAAGAAGGGCACGTACAACAAGGTTCGCCTTCAACAGGAGTCTCGCAGTTGAGCACTTTTGCCAAAATGCGCGCAGTAGAGGTCTTGCCCGTTCCACGCGGACCAGAAAAAAGATAAGCCTGACCCTCGCGCTCATTGATGACCGCATTACGCAAGGCGCGCACCACATGGTCTTGCCCGCGCAACTCGCTAAAGCGCCGCGGCCGGTAACGTCGATAGAGCGATTGAACGGCCATTTCATTCAGCCTACCGAGTAGGTGATATCGCCCTTGGCCTTCCATTGGCTACCGTCTAGAGGTCATGGGTCGTTTTTTGAGGAAGATCATCATTGTGGGGGGCCTCCTCGCCACCGGGGTCAGCCTCTTTTTCCCGAGCATTTCCCATGCCGCTGGCGATAACACCTTGTCGTCGTCTAACCCCGCGCCCAGCGAAGTGGTCTCAGTTGCCCCCACTCAATTGCAGTTAGTTTTTGTCAACGCTTTCACTAACCCAAAAGACATTGAGCAAATGGGTATTTCACTCGTTTGCAATGGAAACATTGTCAACCTCGGTGCGGCACAACTCGGCGCCGACGTGAAAACGGTCAGCACGCCACTCACCCAAGTTCCTTCCGCCGGCACCTGCACAGTGAGTTGGGCACTTCCCGACGGCAGTAGCGGCGCGTACAACTTCACCTCTGCAATTGCATTGCCCACTACCTCTACTTCAAGCATTCCCGGTGGTGAAACTCCCGTCACCGTTGTTCCTGGCACGGCATCAACCGCCAGCACTTCGTCGTGGCCACGAGTAGGCGGGCCGTTAGGGCTTTTTCGTACCTTGTCGTACGTACTCATCGGAACCTTGTTTGGCTCGTTTGCACTCATTCTTTTTGCATGGCCAGAAGGTGTGGAATACCCAGTATGCAAGCGTTTTTTGCGTATTACCTGGATCTTTGCAGCACTCGTTACCTTCGCCGTTCTTGTATTCACTACCGCTCAAATCACCGGCAAAGGGGCGACGGCATCACTCAGTCCGAACGCCTGGCGCGAACTCGCTGAGTCGCTTCCTGGTTGGGGAATTTTGCTGCGCTGCATTTTTGTCGGAATCGTTGGTCTTGTTGCGTGGAACCCCGAGCGCATTCTTGACCCCGGTACGCAAGCAATCAGCGTTGCTTCACTCGTGTTCATGTGTCTTGTCTTCGGGCTCGACCGCAGCGGTGGACGTATTGAAGTGCTCGGCCACGTGAATGCCGGCGTGCACATGCTCGCTGTTTCCATGTGGTTCGGTGGACTCGTTCTCTTAGTGCGAGTTGTTCTCATTGGTTCTGGCGACTCCGATCTCGTACAAGCGGTACGCGGGTTCAGCCGACTCGCACCTCGAGCCATTGCTGTTGTTGTTTTTACTGGCATCGTCAGTACCTACCGTTACGACGGCTTCGCCTTGTTGTCCAATGCCCATGGCCGTATTTTGCTGCTGAAAATTGCAGCCGTTGGTTTCATGACCTATGCCATGTTCACCTCTCGGTTCTTTATCGGAACTCGCCTTGCTCGGGCCAACACTCTGGAAATGCGCCCGGCGGCTCATCTGCGCCGCGCTGTGGGTTCACAAGCCGCTGCTGGCGTGGTGGTGCTCGGCCTCACGGCGTGGATGATGTCCACCACACCTATTTATTTCGACACAAAACCTGCCAGTGGCGGCCCGGTGTACGCCTACGTGCAAGACCTGCGCAACGACCGCTTCCACGTGCGTTTCTCGGTGAGCCCCGCCACTGTGGGGCCAAACCAGGTACTCATTGAACTCTTTGAACCTCAGCGCATTCAAGAGTTCACCATTCGTATGACCCCGAAAGCCGACGGGTACGACGGTTACCTCATTCGGGTACCTCTCACCCGCCGTGGAGCCGCACTTTTAGGGGCAAACGGTGAATTCCCGCTCAAAGCCCCTGGCGACTGGACCATCGAAATCAACGGCACCAGCACCACCGGAGACCTTGCCCCCTTGGCAGCCACCCTCACTATTGGCGACCCCGCCACCACCACCACGGTGGCCACTAGTTCCACCCTGCCCGGTGCCACCACATCGAGCAGCGCTCCGGTTGCCCCCGCCGGTTAGGCCCACGGGGTGGGAGAACCACCGCCGAGCCAACTATCGTCTGACGCGTGAGTGACAACCCGATGACCGCCAAAATTGAAGACCTCCGCGAGCGCAAAGAGGCCGCTTACAACGCCGGCTCGCCTCGCTCGGTAGAGCGCCAGCACGAAAAAGGAAAGATGCTTGCCCGCGAGCGCATCGACTACTTCCTCGACCCAGGCAGCTTTCAAGAACTCGACCTCCTTGCACGCCACCGCGCACACGCCGCAGGCTTAGAAGAGCGCCCGTATACCGACGGTGTTATTACCGGTTGGGGAACAGTGGAAGGCCGCAAAATATTTGTGTTCTCACAAGACTTCACCGTTTTCGGTGGAGCACTTGGTGAAGTGTTCGCCGAAAAAATTCACAAGCTCATGGACCTTGCATTAAAGGTTGGTGCTCCTGTTGTTGGTTTGAACGATGGTGCGGGCGCTCGTATTCAAGAAGGCGTTGTTTCACTTGCCAGCTACGGCGGCATTTTCTACCGCAACGTTTTGTCGTCCGGTGTTGTTCCACAAATCTCTGTCGTTCTTGGCCCATGCGCCGGTGGTGCGGTGTACTCGCCAGCAATGACCGACTTCATTTTCATGGTGCGCGAAACAAGCCACATGTTTATTACCGGTCCAGACGTTGTGAAAACCGTGACTGGTGAAGATGTAACACTTGAACAACTCGGTGGCGCAATGAGCCACGCATCAAAGAGCGGCGTTGCCACTTTTGTTTCCACCGATGAAAAATCATGCCTCGACGATGTGCGTTACTTGTTGTCGTTCCTTCCACAAAACAACTTGGAAGACCCGCCAGCAGTAGAGAGCACCGACGACCCCAATCGTTTGTGCCCCATGTTGCGCGACATCTTGCCTCCGTCATCAAACCAGCCATACGACATGAAAAAAGTTATTCGTGAAGTATGTGACGACGGCGAATACTTCGAATACTTCCCATTCTGGGCAAAGAACATCACTTGCGGTTTCTCACGTCTTGATGGTCAAGTAGTTGGCATCGTTGGCAACCAGCCACAAGAGTTTGCTGGTGTTCTCGACATTGAATCATCAGAAAAAGCAGCACGTTTTGTACGTACCTGCGATGCATTCAATATTCCACTCATCACTTTTGTTGACGTTCCTGGCTTCCTTCCTGGTGTGAACCAAGAACACGACGGCATCATTCGTCACGGCGCAAAATTGCTCTACGCATATTGCGAATCCACTGTGCCACGTATTCAAATGATTACCCGTAAGGCTTACGGTGGTGCTTATGTGGTCATGAACTCAAAGTCAATTGGCGCCGACCTTGCCTACGCATGGCCAACTGCAGAGCTTGCAGTAATGGGCCCCCAAGGCGCAGTTGAAATTGTGTACCGCCGTGAGCTGCAACAAGCAGCAGACCCCGTTGCACGTCGTGCAGAACTCATTAGTGACTACACAGAAAAGTATGCCAACCCATACAACGCTGCAGAGCGTGGCTACATCGACGATGTTATTGACCCAGCAGAAACGCGCATCAAGCTCATTGCTGGTTTGAAGATGTTGCAAACAAAGCGCGCTGAACTTCCTCGTCGCAAACACGGAAACATGCCGCTGTAAGAAAAGCATCATGACCACTTCATCTTTTTCCATTTCACCGGCACCAACCGATGAAGAGACCGCGGCAATTGTTGCTGCCATTGAAGCCAACACCGCAACAGGCGGCATGGTCTCATCTCCACTACGCAATCGCGATAGTGCATGGAAGTTCAGTGGCCGCTGGTGGGCACGTCCGGGCACCGCACGCCGCGATCGCCCCTGGTACTAAGCCATTCACAGATGACGCAACTGCCGTTAGGCGACATTCGCGTCGTTGATATTTCTACAGTGCTCGCTGGGCCAAACTGTGCGCGCTACCTCGCCGACTTCGGTGCCGATGTCATCAAAGTAGAACGCCCCGATACTGGCGACTCACTACGCAACATGGCGTGGCGCGACCCACGCGATGGCACAGGGCTGTGGTGGAAAATGGTGAACCGCAACAAGCGCACCATTGCTCTCAACTTAAAAGATGAGGCCGACTCTGCGGTGCTGTTGTCGCTGCTCGATGATGCACACGTGTTGGTAGAAAATTTTCGGCCAGGCATTTTGGAGCGCCTCGGTTTAGGCCCCGATGTACTTCTTGCACGCAATCCGAAACTTGTCATTGTGCGCATTACGGGTTTTGGGCAAACAGGCCCGTATGCACAACGTGCCGGGTTTGCTTCTATTGCCGAATCGATGAGTGGCCTTGCCGCCATTAGCGGTGAAGAGGGGCGTGCACCATTACTTCCTCCTATTGCACTCACCGATGAAATTACTGGCCTCGCAGCGGCATTTGCCACCATGGTTGCGTTGCATTCAGGTGTGGGGCAAGTGGTCGACGTCAACTTGTTGGAGACCATTTTCCAAATGATGGGCCCACTGCTGAGTGTGTATCAACTCACTGGCGAACAACAACAGCGTTTGGGCTCAGGTATTCCTTACACCGTTCCACGCGGCACCTTTGAATGTTCCGACGGCAAGTGGGTGGGCGTCTCTGCATCTAGCGACACTGTTGCTGCACGCGTGCTTGACATTCTTGGTGTTGCCAACGACCCACGCTTTGCCACGTTCAACTTACGCGTAGATCACCGACAAGAACTCAACGAGCTGCTTATTACGTGGTGTGCCGCGCGCCCCCAAGAAGAAGTACTACGTATCTTTGAAGAAGCCGATGCTGCAATTGGCCCCGTATATGACATGGCCGATATTGCCGAAGACCCTCATTTTGCCGCACGCAATATGATTCAACATCTTGAAGGGACGCCCATGCAAGGGCTCATTGCGCATCTCTCACACACACCAGGTGCATTGCGTTGGCAAGGCAGAGCTCAAGACGCCGACGGAGAAAGTATTCGCAAAAATGGTTGGTAACTCTGCGCGCCGTTTGGCTTAAAGAGATAAACCAATGGGGCAAGCAACACCAGTGCCGCCGATACCGCAATACCCATTGGGATTCTTTGCTAAATACTGTTGGTGATACGGCTCTGCATAATAGAAGATGCCTGCGGGTGCAATTTCAGTTGTGATTGCTCCGTAGCCCGCAGACTTCAACTGCTCTTCATACACAGCGCAACTCTGCTCAGCACTCGTGAGCTGCTCTGCATTCGTTGTGTAAATCGCGCTGCGGTACTGCGTGCCCACATCGTTTCCCTGTCGCATGCCTTGTGTGGGGTCGTGTGCTTCCCAAAACACTTTGAGGAGTTGTTCAAAAGTAACTTGTGCGGGCGCATAGGCAACTAACACCACTTCGGTATGCCCAGTGAGACCGGAACACACTTCTTCATATGCAGGGTTCGGTGTGTAGCCACCGGCGTAACCCACTGCGCTGGAATACACACCGGGTATTTTCCAAAACACTCGTTCGGCACCCCAAAAACAGCCCAATGCAAAAACCGCTGTTTCGGTTCCACTTGGCCACGGCTCAGCGAGAGACGCATCGAGTACGAAATGTTTTTCGGGAATCGGCATGAACTGATCGGTTCTGCCAGGAAGCGCATTCGCTTCTTCCACCATGAGTGCTTTTTGCCTGCCAAAGTTCATAGAGCAGATGCTAGACAAGGTCTATGCCTGCTGCGTCACCCACCGTCTTTTTTGGTCATGGAAGCCCCATGAACGCCATCGAGAACAATGTGTTCACCAACGATTGGGCCGATTTCGGTGAACGTATTGTGTCACTCAAAAAAACCCATATGAAGCGCAGGGAAACCGAGCAGACAAGTAACGAACCCCCCGTCTACCCAAATGCTGTGCTCGTCATTTCCGCACACTGGACCACACAAGGTGTTTGTGTTTCAACAAACTCAAAGCCGCGCACCATTCACGACTACTCAGGTTTTCCACCCGGGCTCTCACAGGTGGAATACCCAGCTCCAGGTTCACCAGCACTTGCCCAACACATCATTAATTTATTGCGAGAGTTTGTTGCTCCCGAACCCATTTGTGCAACAACGAACTGGGGCCTCGATCACGGAGCATGGTCTGTGCTGCGGCATGTCTTCCCCAAAGCAAATGTTCCTGTTGTGCAAATGTCTATTGATATTTCCAAGCCCGCAGCATGGCACTTAGAAGTTGCCCGCAAATTACAAAAGTTGCGCGATTATCAAGTGCTCATTGTGGGCAGTGGGAATATTGCGCACAACTTAGGTGCCATCAACTGGTCAGACAATGCCGAACCGCACCCTTCAAGTGTTGCTTTCCACAAATACATCGTTGAAGCAATTGAAAACAACGACATCGACGCCATTGTGAACTATGCAAGCCACCCCGATGCGGCATATGCGGTGCCAACACCAGAACACTTCTTGCCACTTCTCTACGTTCTCGGTGCACGGCGCCCTAATGAAGCGCCGCACACCGTGACCGATGGGTTTGTGTATTCATCGCTGTCCATGTACAGCGTTGCCTTTGGCTAAGTAGCTGGCACTTTTTGTCGCGGTGGCGGCGCGACGGCATAAAGTGACACCTATGGAAATTGAAATGATCGTGGAAATCCCCCAGGGTTCGCGCAATAAATATGAAATGGACCACGAAACCGGCGCCATTTGGCTCGACCGCACACTCTTTACGGCCACCCAGTACCCCCTCGATTACGGCTTTTTTCCCCACACCCTCGGCGAAGACGGCGACCCGCTCGACGCCCTCATTTTGTTGCCTCAGCCCACATTCCCTGGCTGCCATATGTGGGCTCGCCCCATTGGCGTGTTCTGGATGACCGATGAAAAAGGCCCCGACGCCAAAGTGCTCTGCGTTCCATCGCGCGATGCCCGCTACGCGCATTACCGCGACCTCTCCGATGCCCCCGATTTCCTCCTCGCCGAAATTGCTAACTTTTTCGAGGTATACAAACTCATCGAGCCCAACAAGGAATCCACCGTTGGTGGCTGGAATGGTGCAGCTGAAGCAGAAGAAGAAATCGCTGCAGCAATTGCCCGCTATGTTCCATAAGTCATGAGCATTCACGGCAAAGCTTTCATTGCAGGGGCATACGAACACCCACTGCGCACCATTCCGAACAAAACAGTGCAACAAGTGCATGGCGAAGTTGCCGCAGGTGCACTTGCCGACGCTGGTCTTTCCTTTTCCGATGTCGATGCATATTTCTGCGCGGGCGATGCGCCGGGTTTTGGTGCACTTTCCATGGCCGAATACTTAGGCCTTCAACTCACGCACATCGACAACACAGAAACTGGCGGGTCTTCATACCTCTTACATGTGCAACATGCTGCTGAAGCTATTGCTGCTGGCCATTGTCATGTTGCGCTCATCACACTTGCGGGTTTGCCTCGCAGTTCTGGCACCGGCATTGGTGGTGCTGGCCGTTTTGGTTCTGCACCTGAAGTGCCGTTTGAAAATTTCTTTGGCCTCAGCATTGTTGCTGGCTACGCAATGGCCGCTCGCAGGCACATGTACGAATTTGGCACGACGAGTGCACAACTTGCGGAAATTAAAGTTGCCGCCGCGAGTCACGCACAACACAACCCCAATGCATTTTTGCAAAATATGGTCACCGTTGAAGAAGTATTGCAGTCAAAAATGGTGGCCGACCCATTGCATATGCTCGACTGTTGTGTCGTTACCGACGGTGGTGGTGCACTTGTTGTGGTGTCACCCGAAGTTGCACGCAAACTCTCACGACAAAGTGTTCCTATTCTTGGCACCGGATTTGCTGTGAAACACGTGAACAACGGTCGCATCGACCTCACTCACACGGGTGCTGTGGTGTCTGGCCCTCGCGCATTCGCCGAAGCTGGCCTCGCGCCAAGCGATATTCGTTATGCCTCTATATACGACAGTTTCACCATCACGGTTCTCACCACACTTGAAGACCTTGGCTTTTGCGAGAAAGGTAAAGGCGGTGAGTTTGTTTCCAATGGTGGGCTCCAAGCACCCTTTGGCAAACTTCCGTTCAACACCGACGGCGGCGGGCTGTGCAATAACCACCCCAGCAACCGCGGTGGTATTACCAAAGTCATTGAAGCAGTACGCCAGCTACGCAACGAGGCACACCCTGCAGTGCAAGTACCCAATTGCCAATTTGCACTTGCGCATGGTACAGGTGGCAATCTCGCCACCCGCATGGGTTCAGCCACTCTCATTCTTGGGCAAGAGGTATAGCAATGTCGTTCTTGCCACTTGCCGATGTTGAAATGAACAATGAAACTCAGCCTTTTTGGGATGCGCTGCGTAACAACACCTTGTTGCTTCCCCGCTGTACTTCATGCACTTCTGTGGTGTGGTACCCACGCGCACATTGCCCAGTGTGTTTTTCTACCGAATTGAAATGGGAAGAAATGTCGGGTCGCGGCACTGTTTACTCGTACAGCATTGTTGCCAAAGGTAACGGCCGTTGGAAAGAGTCGGGCCCCTACGTAGTTGCGTATGTTGAACTTGCTGAAGGCCCGCGCATTCTCACCAACATTGTTGGGGTTGCGCCGAGCGAAGTACACATCAATATGCCCGTGACAGCAGTGTTCGACACCGGCGACGATGCTCGTGTGTTACTGCGCTTTACTTCTGTAAGTACCAGCTAACCGATGCGCCCACTGCGAGCGCATCGCTGGGCGCTCAATGACGTACCACGAAGCCGCACTCAATAAAAATGTAACGCTCATGGCAAGAGCAAATCGCTCAGTGTTCGACAACGTTTCACCGTGACGTTGAATAATGCGAAATACGGGAATTTGCCAAATGTATAAACCATAAGAAATGACTCCTACCCACGCAATGGGCTTCCAGCACAAAATGGAGGAAGCGAAAAATGCTTTCTGTGCGAGCGCTAAAACAATAACCAAACATGCAACATCAAAGAGCGTCATTCCGCCGAACCACATAAATGATCCGTCAGCTCGGCCATACAACACAATCAGGACAACCACGATGACTGCAGGGAAACTTGCATAGCGAAGAAAAACAGGCTTCACAACATTTGTCTTTATCATCAACACCGCACCAAGCATGCCAATAATCAAACTTTCAATGCGAGTGTCGGTGCGAATATACGTGGCGAACCAACCCAGGTCGTTGTAAACAAGCCCTCGTTGCACTGCAAGAATTCCAATACTCAGAAGAATGACACCAATAGGCCAATAGTGATGTCGATTCTTGCGAAAGAGAACCAAGATCAGAATTGGCACTGCAATATAGAACTGTCCTTCAATTGATAATGACCACAGCGATACATTGTCAACAAATTGCGTCATGGGGTTTTTATAGACCGCATAATTCGCGTACTGAAGGAACGTAGCTTTGGTCATTGCAAATTCGTTTGCTGCCGTTCCTGATAACGGGAAATCATTTCTTACAGCATAAAAATAGTGAGCAACTAAAAATACTGCTACTGCTGGAAAAATACGCAGTGCCCGGTGCACATAGAACTTTCGCCAATTAATTTTGCCATCAGATTCCTTATCTTGTAGCAATCGCGATGTAATGAGAAAACCACTCATCACAAAGAAAATATTGACTCCCAAAAATCCACCGCGCGCCAAGGTACGAAAAATGCTGTATTGCAAGACGCCCGGCACCGCAATAAATATGTGAGAAACCAGAACGGTCATCACCGCCACCGCACGAAGCCCGTCGAGACCCTCAATGCGCGAAGACGGTTGGGTCATGCCCATGAGAGTAGCAATGTGAAGAAGTGGCCCGCTGACGACACCTCGAACCCTTTTAAAAAGCCTTCGTAGACTTTTTGTTAATACTGCGTTTACGCCCTGTTTTGATGCCATTGGGAAACAGCGAAATGTTTATGATCATGGCAACGGCAAATTTGCCGTGAAACCACCACCTAGACACCGGGAGAAAACCTTGACTCAACGTCGTTCAAAGAAATGGTTACCGCTGGTAGCCACCCTCGCACTCGGAGCAGGCCTTGTTGCTTGCGGCAGCGATGACACCTCTACTGAGGCAACAGATGAAACCACTGCAGAAGTCATTACCGATGACACCGCAGCAGCTGAGACCGATACCCCTACAGAAGAGACGGGTGAAACCTTCCCAGCTTCATGGGACTCGAACTTCGCACCTTGGTCAGCCGATGCTGCACCAATCGATTGTCGTCCAAAAGAAGGCCCGTTGAAGGCTGCATGGATCTACGTTGGACCCATTAACGACGGCGGTTGGACCACTGCTCACAACAAGTCTCGTGAAGCTGTTCAAGAAAAGTTCGGTGACAAAATTGTCACCACTTACAAGGAAAACGTTCCTGAAGGTGACCAGACTGGCCAAGTAATTGAAGACCTCATTGCCGACGGCAACACCGTGGTATTCGGAACTTCATTTGGATTCCAAGATGCATTTGCTGCTGCTGCTGAAAAGCACCCAGACGTGTGCTTCGAATTCGCAACTGGCTACAAGAGCGCACCAAACCTTTCACAGTTCACAGGAGCTGCTGAAGATGCTGCATTCCTCACCGGTATGGCCGCAGGTGCTGCATCAAAGACCGGCAAGCTTGGTCTTCTTGCATCATTCCCAATTCCTGAAGTACTTCGTGGAATTAACGCATGGACCTTGGGCGCACGCTCTATTAATCCAGAAGCAGAAGTAAGCCTCGTATGGACAAGCACATGGTTTGACCCAGCACTCGAGCGCAAAACTGCTGAAGCACTCATTGCAGGTGGAGCCGACACCATTGGTGTAGTTGCACAAGACTCACCAGCTTCTGGTGATGCCGCAAAGGCTGCTGGTGTTCCATGGTCGGGTTACGACAGCGACCAAAGCACCAACTACCCAGAAGTATGGCTCACTGCTGCTACTTACGAATGGTCAACATATGAACTTCCACGCATTCAAGCCATCCTCGATGGCACATGGGTTGCAGGTAACTACTACGGCGACATGGCAGACGGCCACATTCGCTTGGCTCCACTCGGACCAATTGTTACCGACGAAACTCGTGCACTCATTGAAACAAAGAAGGCAGAAATTGTTGGCAACTCAGGCGTGATGTTCTCTGGTCCGTTGAAAGACAACACTGGCAAGGAAATTCTTCCTGCTGGCAAGCAAGCAACGTATGAAGAACTCATGGGTATGAACTACCTCGTTGAGGGAATCAAAGGCGAAATTCCAAAGAGTTAATTCTCTTTTTTCAAAAGGGGCGGGCCTTCGGGCTCGCCCCTTTTTTTATTGTTTAATTCTCTTTCCTGCAACCCAAACATGTGAAATGTCGCGAGGCCCCGAGAGGCGAACAATTTTTTCAAAGATTCGTTCTTCGCCGTCAACATCGTCATAAATGCGTAAACCAGAATCGCTCGATGAAGTGTCTACAACAATGGCATCAAAATGATTTCCCGTTGCAATGACGCCGGCGTTGAGCCCCAACATATTTGCACCACCAGTTGTTGCCATATAAAAAGCCGCAACAATGTCGATGCGTGAATTTTCTACAGCACCATCAATGCCGTTCACTCCATCTTCCAACATCCGTGACGATGTCACCGCATGCACACACTGCTTCATGAGCCCCGCATCGGTTCCTGCTGAAATATCGGTGCCGAGCCCCACATGAACGCCCATGCCAAGAACTCGCCGCGCAGGGAAAACTCCATTAGCAAAATATGAATTCGACATCGGGCAATGCGCCACACCAGCGTGCGCTTCTTTAATGAGACCGTAATCACTGTCGCCAATATGCACACCGTGTGCAAGAACTGTTCCATGTTTTAACAACCCAAAGTGCTTTAGCATTTCTGTGTCGGAACGGCCATAGCGCTCGAGTACATACCCGTGCTCCCAATGCGATTCAGAGCAATGTGTTTGCACCAGTGTTTCTGTGCGAGTAGCAAGTTCACCAAGACCCATGAGCAACTCATCGGAACATGCCGGAATAAACCGTGGTGTCACAATGGCCGATACCAAACCTATATTTCCTGCAAGTGCAGCAATCTCTTCAATAGAGCGTTGCGAACTATCAACACCTTGTTGCGCAGTTGCATCGCGATACCACTCGGGGGTCCCCTCTGGGTGATCCATGGCAACACGACCCACGTACGCGCGTTGGCCGTGCTGTACACACGTTTGTGCCAAGAGTGTTGTTGACTCAGTATGCACCGTTGCGTAATACACAGAAGTAGTAGTGCCATGGCGTAAAAAAGTAGGCACCATGTGTTGCCACACCGACTCGGCGAATGATGTGTCGGCATATTTCGCTTCCAGTGGAAAGGTGTAATCGAATAACCACTGCTCCAGTGGCAAGTCGAGCCCAGTTCCCAGTTGCGGCCACTGCGGTGCATGTACATGAGTATCAATAAGCCCCGGCAATAAACGCTCGTGTTGGCCCAGCCTCACCACTGTGTTTGCTCTGCGTACGGCTTCAGCAGCGTCAGGTGAATCGGCAGGCAGAACAGCAGTAATAAGGCCATCACCATTGACCACAACGGCAACATTGGTCAGTACTTCAAGTGCCTCAGGCGTTGGCACATGATGTACGGTGCCAATAACAACGAGTTCCGTATTTTCAGCGCTCACTCAATCATCGTACAATTTGTTTCATTGCCTTTTCGTCTAAGAAAGAACACCTCATGGCCGCTACCCCACTCATTTCTGTTGCCAAGCGATTGCTTGCCAACGTCGATGCCGACCACGCCGACTATTCAGAAACCATTGTCGAAGTGGCCGTGCGCAATTACCGCGACACCGACCGCTTTGAGCGTGAAGTAGAAAATATTTTTCACCGCAGCCCCCTACTCGTGGCCCTGTCATGTGACCTGCGTGAACACGGCGACTTTGCCTCACTTGTTATTGCTGGTCGACCCATTTTGGTAGTGCGAGGCAAAGACGGAATCGCTCGTGCCTTTCTCAACATTTGTCGCCACCGCGGTGCACCGGTGACGGAAGAATGCTTTGGTCATTCACGGCGCTTCACCTGCCCGTATCACTCATGGGTGTACGACACCGAAGGTGCACTGGTGGGCAATACCGATCGTGCAGCATTCGACGGCATCGATGTAGATGCACTCGTTGAACTTCCCACTGCCGAAAAATCGGGAGCCATCTTCGCCATTCTCACGCCTGGCCTCCCCATTGATATCGATGCATGGCTCGGCGATATGGCATCGGCGCTCGATATTTTGGATCTCAACAACCTCGTTCGTCATCGCGATGGCTTGCCTGCTGAGAGCGGCAACTGGAAAGCAACTGCCGATGGATATGTGGATGGGTATCACCTTGGTTATTTGCATGGGAAGAGCATCGGCACGAAGTCCATTACTAACCGCAACACCTACGACCTCTATGGGCCACATGTACGGCTTGGGTTTGCCAACAAGCCACTGCCCGCAATGCGCGATCTTCCCGACGATGAATGGCAACTGCTCAATGCCATGAGTTTGGTGCATTACATCTTCCCGAATATTTCAATTTCTGGCCAGCCCAACGGTGGCCTCATGATGAGCCGTATTTTGCCGGGCTCTACTCCCGACCGCTGCCAGGTAGAGCAGTTTCAATATTTCCGTGAGCCCATGACCACGCCAGAACAAATTGCCGATGCCGACTACAAACGCGAGTTGTACTTAGCGGTCACCCGCGACGAAGACTTTGCAACCGTCATGAAAATTACCGATGCAATGGCAGCAATTCCCGACGATGCAATGCGCTATGGCCGCAATGAAAGTGGCAACCAAAACTTGCACCGTTGGGCCGAGGCACTAGCCGACGGCACAACGCCCGCATAAAACAACTGGCGCGCTTGGAGAGACTCGAACTCCCAACCTTTTGATCCGTAGTCAAATGCTCTATCCATTGAGCTACAAGCGCTTAGGCGATGCATCCTAAGGGGAAAACGCCAAGGGCGAAACCTGCCCCCTTAATTGCGCGAAATCACTTAATTCCACGCCGCCCAAGAGTTTGAACGCTTGTACAGAGTGAGGGCAGCGCGGGCATTGGTACCAGCATCAAGCAACTGCGATGGGTTCGTGACCCCAATGCTGGCAAGCCAACTCTTGTGCGCTTGAAAGTGAATTTGAAAGAGGCCGTAGCAACAGAAGTTGTACGCAGCGGCATTGGTATGACTTTCGCGCTGAACAATTTCTAATGCACGCTTTTCTAATGCGTCAGGGAAAACGTCACGAATAATTTTTGTTGACTGAGCAGCGGTGAATCGCTTTGCGGCAACTACAACTATCGGCTTTGGCGCTGACGCCTGACGTGCAGGTTGTGTTGTAACAACGGGTGCGGGGCGACGCATACGTGCACCACTTGGCACACACAGTTCGTCGCCAGGAACAATGACCGTGCGCGCATTAGCCTTATTTACTTGGAGTAATTCGCGTGTTGCCACTCCGGCATAGTCGGCGAGCAAACTCCACGAGTCGCCAAGTTGCACAGTGAACTTTGCGCCACACTGCGGAGCTTTTACTTCTGGCTGCACCAGTACTTTTGCCTCAATAACTTGGGGTGCTGCTGGCACTTCAACAATGGGGGGAAGCGTGGCAACTGTCGTTGTTGGCTCGGGTTCGCGGCCGGGTTCCAACACAGCTACTGCTCCGGCGCCACTTGGTACCGGGGCTGGGCTGTTGTCGCCCAAGGCTCGAGCCACAGGAATACACAGCGCCACGGCAACGGCCACCAAACTCAGGCGTTTAGCCAAAGGGTGGGTGGGTCGGCTCAACCGTGGGTTCCGATCGGCGTCAGCCCAGAAGTTGTTGTGTTGGTGTGTCATAACGAGCCCCACAAGTTCCGCCCGCAGGTACCTTTTGGTCTATCGGGGCACTTGGCCAAAAGCAAGGGACGCCACGAAACCCAATTAAATCACTGTGGATAACCTCAAATGAGGCCAATGACGGATACCGAGGCACCACGAAAATATGTGGCGGAGAGGGTGGGATTTGAACCCACGGTCCGCTTTAACACAGACAACGCCTTAGCAGGGCGCCCCATTCGGCCGCTCTGGCACCTCTCCTGGACTCGGTCAGTCTATGGCGCAATTTCCGACTTCCTAACGGGAATTTCGCCTTGTCAGGAGGCTCTACTATCACTACATCGCCTTCGCCGAAGGCATCGCATTGAAAATTCTCTGGGAGGAAAAATTGAATAAGCGAATAACAAAAAAATGGCTACCCGCCATTGCCGTTTTGGCATTGGGAGCAAGCCTCGTTGCATGCGGAAGCGACAGTTCATCTGACGACGCCGCAGTTACCGAAGACACTATGGAAACATCCGACACAATGGCCCCCGCCGACGACACCACTGCTCCTGAAGCAACCGGTGCTGGTTGGGAAAGCAACTTCACACCATGGTCAGCCGATGCTGCTCCAGTGAATTGCGGACCAAAAGAAGGCGAAGCCCTCAAGGCAGCTTGGGTTTATGTTGGCCCCATCAACGATGGTGGTTGGACACAAGCACACGATGCAGGCCGTCTTGCTGTGCAAGAAAAGTTTGGCGACAAAATTGTTACGACCTATAAGGAGAACGTTCCTGAAGGTGACCAAACCGCACAGGTGATTGACGACCTCATTGCCGATGGCAACACAGTTATTTTTGGAACATCTTTTGGTTTCCAAGATGCCTTTGCTGCAGCTGCAGAAAAGAATCCAGGCGTGTGCTTCGAGTTTGCAACTGGCTATAAGAGTGCAGCGAACTTGTCACAGTTCTACGGTTCAGCAGAAGACACTGACTACCTCACCGGTATGGCAGCAGGCTATGCATCAAAGACCGGCAAGCTCGGCATCCTTGCAGCATTCCCCATTCCCGAAGTCATTCGTGGCGTGAATGCCTGGACCATGGGTGCACGTGCTGCAAACCCAGATGCTGAAGTGAAATTGGTATGGACCAACAACTGGTTCGACCCAGCACTTGAGCGCAAAACTGCGGAAGCCCTCATTGCTGGTGGCGCCGACGTGATTGGTGTGAAGTCGCAAGACTCTCCTGCTTCTGGCGATGCAGCAAAAGCTGCTGGTGTTCCATGGGCTGGTTACGACAGCGACCAAAGCGCGAACTACCCAGATGTATGGCTTACTGCTACTACTTACCACTGGGATATCTATGAAATTCCTCGCATCCAAGCCGTCTTCGATGGAACTTGGGTTGCAGGAAACTACTACGGCGACCTCGAAGACACCTTCGTACGTCTTGCTCCTTACGGCAAGCTCGTTAGTGAAGAAGCCAGGGCTGCGATTGAAGCCAAAAAAGCTGAGTTCACGAAGGCTCCAGGTTCAATGTTCACTGGTCCGTTGAACGACAACACTGGCAAGGAAGTCATTCCTGCTGGCACGACGGCAACATACGGTGAACTCATGAGTCAGAACTTCTTGGTAGAAGGCGTTGTCGGGGAAATTCCCGCCAGTTAATTCTGCAGTGTTAACTGTTCGTAAAAGGGGGGTGAGCCTTTTCGGCTTGCCCCCCTTTGTCGTCTAGCGTTCTGAGCGGTGGGGAACATGACAAACACAATTGCTGTACAAATGTCTGGAGTGGTGAAACGATTCCCTGGAGTCGTTGCCAACGATGGAGTGGAGTTCACTCTGCTTCGCGGAGAAGTGCATGCTTTGCTTGGCGAAAACGGCGCCGGCAAATCTACCCTCTCGAATATTTTGACAGGCTTGTACCGACCCGATGAAGGCACTATTGAACTCAACGGTGCCCCTGTTTCTTTTAGCTCACCGCGCGATGCATTAAATGCTGGCATCGGAATGGTGCACCAACATTTCCGTTTAGTGGAAACATTTTCCGTCGCAGAAAATGTTGTGCTCGGTAATCCCGACACTGCATTTCTTCTCGACACTGCTGCCATCAATGAACGCGTAAAAGAACTTGCTGCGCGTTACGACATGGCCGTTGACCCCGAGGCTCGCATTTGGCAACTCAGTGTGGGCGAACAACAACGTGTAGAAATTTTGAAAGTTTTGTATCGCGGTGCACAAGTGCTCATTCTCGATGAACCCACCGCAGTACTCACCCCTATTGAAGCCGATGCGCTCTTTCGCACCTTGCGTGCAATGACCGCTGAGGGTCGCACTGTTATTTTCATTTCGCACAAACTCGACGAAGTAATGGCGGTGTCAGATCGCATTACCGTTCTGCGCGGTGGTCGCACTGTTGGCACTGTCAATACCTCGACCACCAACAAACGTGACCTCGCCAGCATGATGGTGGGCAGAAATGTGGAATTCACGCGTGTACAACGCAAAACACCTGCACAAGCAAACGATGTTGTGTTGCACGTAGAAAATCTTGGTGGCCACGACGACCGCGGTCGCGATGCGCTTCATGGCGTCACACTTACTGTGGGTCGCGGAGAAATTGTTGGGGTTGCTGGTGTTGCCGGTAACGGACAACGTGAACTTGCTGAGGTTATTGCCGGCATGCGCCACGCCACCACCGGTTCGGTGAGCGTTGAAGGAAAAGTGTTGCAAAGCGGCAAAGCACGCGCTGCAATTGCTGGCGGCATTGCACACGTTCCTGAAGATCGTTTACACACTGGGCTTGCTGCGGGTCACTCCGTTGAAGACAACCTGGCATTGAAGTCGTATCGCACGTCGTTACTCTCGCGGTTTGGTTTGTTGCGCCGTCAAGCAATGCGCGATGGCGCAACAGAACTTATAGAGCGCTACGACGTGAAAACGCCCAGCACGCAAACTGCAGTGCGCTTGCTTTCTGGTGGCAACGTGCAAAAAGTTTTGCTTGCTCGTGAGTTTTCTACCGCTCCAAAAATTCTCATTGCTGCTTCGCCAACACGTGGGCTCGATGTTGGCGCCATTGAGTCGGTACGTGAGCGGTTAGTAGAAGCAGCCGATAGTGGTTTAGGGGTGCTTCTCATTAGCGAAGACCTCGACGAAATTATGTCTCTCGCCGACCGCATCGCCGTGATGTACGAAGGTCGCATTGTTGCTGTTATTCCCGCCGAATCTGCCGATCGTGAAACCATTGGTTTGCTCATGGGTGGTTCGCATTTGGAGGCAATGTCGTGAAATCGCCAGTGCGCTTAGAGCGCCGTTTGGAGCAGCCGAAATGGCTGAACTGGGCAATTCCTGTTATTTCGTTGTTGGGTGCACTAGCAGTAGGCGCCATCGTGCTCTTGCTCACCGGCAAAAACCCCATCGATGTTTACCAACGTATTTTTGAACGTGGCTTTCTTTCCACGCGTGCCCTTACTGGCACCTTGCGCACCGCAACACCATTTGCATTCACCGGGTTATGTGCCGCTGCAGCGTTTCGCTTAGGTGTCATCAACATTGGTGGCGAAGGCCAGTTGTACATGGGCGCCATTGGTGCTTCATACGTTGGTCTTGTCATGGGCAACTCTTACCCAGTGGGCATTGTCATCATTGCCATGGTTTTTGCCGGAATGATTTTCGGCGGTATGTACGCAGGCTTTGTTGGGTTACTACGAGCGCAGTTCAATACCAACGAAATTATTACTTCGCTCATGATGAACTACATCGCGGGTATTGTTTTGAACTACCTCATTTTCAACTCGCTCTCGTATTGGCGCGACCCACGCTCGGCAGGTTTTCCGTCAGGCAAGCCGCTCGACAAACGAGCATTTTGGCCGTCATATGAAATTGGTGGTGTAGGTATTTCCTTCGGTTTACTGCTTGCAGCGTTTGTAGCAATTGCAGTGTGGGTGCTCTACAAGCGCAGCCGTTTCGGTTTTGAAATTGGTGTTATTGCTGACTCGCCACGTGCAGCGCGCTACATCGGCATTCGCACCAAAACCACCATTGTCGCTGTTACTGCACTCTCTGGTGCACTCGCCGGTATTGGTGGCGCAAGCCAGGTGGGCGACTTCACGCATTACCTCGATGCAAAGGGTTTGCAACTCAACAGCTTTGGGTACACCGGAATTGTTGTTGCCGCACTTGCACGCCTCAACCCACTTGGCGCCATTGTTGTAGCAATTTTGTTGGGTGGTCTCACCAACGCGGGTTACTCACTCCAAGGACCCGACTTCCCCAGTGGTCTGGTGGGCACCTTGCAGGGGCTCATTCTCTTTACCGCAGTGGCTGGTGAAATTCTCATGAAGTACCGCGTGAAACGCAACAGTGCAGCAAAGAAAGCGACGGTTGCATCGTGAACAACAGCCTTCTCATTGTCATTTTAGCTTCAGCAATTTTTTACGGCACTCCATTACTTTTCGCTGCACTTGGCGGTGTATTCACTGAGCGCAGTGGTGTACTCAACCTCGGTGTTGAGGGCATGATGCTCATTGGCGGTGTGAGCGGTGCATGGGCATCACAACACATTGGTGGTTCAGCATGGTTCACCGTGTTTGCGTCCATCCTCGTTGCCATGTTTGCTGGCGGTTTAACCGCACTCCTTCACGCATTTTTGTGTGTCACGTTGAAAGCCAACCAAACCGTTGCTGGGCTCTCCATCACCATTTTTGCTGGTGCACTTGGCTTGTCGAGTTATTTTGCCAACGTATGGAAAGTTGCAGCACACCCAGTGCCGCGCCCCATTCGCAAACTCGATGTATTCGGCCTTGCCGATGCACCTGTTGTCGGCCCACTGCTTTTCAATCACACCATTCTCACGTATGTGAGTTGGGTGCTTGTTGCCGCATCATCGTTTTATTTGTTCCGTACAAAAACCGGCTTGCAATTACGCGCAGTGGGTGAATCGCCACAAACAGCCGATGCAATGGGAATTAACGTGGTGAAATACCGCTACTTCCACACCATTTTGGGTGGAATGCTCGCCGGCATTGGTGGAGCCTTCTACAGTCTTGCCATTGTTTCTACATGGGTCGATGGCCTCACCAAGGGTGCCGGCTGGATTGCTATTGCACTTGTTATTTTCGGATTCTGGCGCCCCGACCTCACACTTGTTGGTGCTTATTTATTCGGTGCACTGCAATCACTCGGCACCACTTTGAAAGCGCGCAGCTTCCATATCTCTGGTGATCTTCTCGATGCACTTCCATTCATCATGACCATCGTTGTTCTCGTATTGGTCTCTAGTCGTTTCGCTCACAAGCGTCTTGGCGCTCCGGCAGCTCTTGGCGTTCCTTATGAACGCGAAGAACGATGAACGCCAACAACTCGCCTACAACTTCTCTCACAAACACCTC
>Ga0209357_1000093_pt1 | contig 30159 bp, 26 predicted proteins | sample LauGreFBDMM110SD_2_FD_187573 | JGI IMG/M metagenome (GOLD analysis project Ga0209357, IMG submission 187573) | Freshwater lake microbial communities from Lake Michigan, USA - Fa13.BD.MM110.SD (SPAdes) (version 3) | ecosystem: Environmental > Aquatic > Freshwater > Lake | place: Lake Michigan... | reverse complement strand
GTTATAAACTACAAACTCAATGTCAGTTTTAGTCACATAAGAAAATCTAAAACTGTCAGAATACAATTCTTTATAAACTACGCCGTCATCAGAAAATAGATTTGTTTTACTATATTTTCCTGTAGGATCAACTAGATCAAAATAACGACTGATGCCGCTGGAACTTCTATTAACTGATTTAATTTTGAGAATTTGTTGACTCACAGTCAACGGACTAATGTTATAGTCCTCGCCAGTGATCATTCTATTTTGAGTATAATAATTGGCTGGGGCGTTGGTCTTGACGCTGTCATTTGTTTCTGTGGCTGCGGAATTTACCACAGTAGACAACAAACTCATATTAATTGTTAATACTTCAACTTGTCCAGTGTTGCTGACATAAGAAATATCAACGCTTACAGAACGAATATCTTTGGGGTTAACAGTGTAAGAAAATCCATTACTGGTTCTGTAGTAAATTCTAAAAGTACCCAGCGGTAATGTGCCAAATACACCATCAGAAAAATTCAAACTGATTCTATCACCTACACGAGTAATTACACTGTAGATGTTTCTTATGTTTTTTTCTAAACTGTTGTAAATGGTATTGTTACCTTTGAAATCTGATACTGGAGCCCAGTACTGAGATTCCCTACCGTTATTATCTAATTTGTAAAGCCATACATCTGTGTTGTTGATGTTGGCAGCGTCTATATCAACGATTTCATTTGACCCAGGTTGATCTAATGTAAATGTACCTGTGTTAAGTTGACCTTGTCTAAAGTGAAAGAAAAATCCAGTATTACTTGAGCCTGTACCTTTTCCGTCATCCTTGTAGATAAAAGCAGGGGTCACACCCAATGCTGGCGGTTCTTCTTTGACCACTGAATTCAATGTGTCTATAACTGTGCTGGTAATTTCAAATTGCATGTTTCGACCGTCAACCGTCTTGGTAAATCCAAATACCGGAACGTCAGTGCTGATGCCTTTAAATCTATACTGCTCTGTTGGGACTCCCACTATCGTGGCCTTGGCATCGGGTTTCCCAAATTGTCTATTGGGTTCTAATGCTGAATTAATTACTTTGGTAAATTGCTCGCTCCAGTTGGCGTTTGTAGGATCATTCCATGCTACTGTGATGCCTGAAAGATTTCTATTGTTTGAGTCAATGACTGCTTCTGTAGTTTTTACGCTGGTAAATTTTAAGAATCCATTGGCTGCTAGATTTCGTTTGGCATTGTAACTTAACAGTCTTGCTAATCGTAATACGCTTTCCCGACGTTCTGCCAGTTCTAAAAAATTATCACGAGCATTTAAATCCACACGAAATGCTATGCTTTGTCCTAAAAACGCAATAAGATCTATCAACGCTAGGTATTCAGAACTTTCAACATAGTCATTAAAATCTTCAGGGTAGTTTTCTCTAATGTAAGATATCATCACTCTGCGAAGATTTTCAAAGTCGTAACTTTGGAAATCAGCATTTCTAAAAGTCTGATATATGCGTTTCCAGTCTTCAGCAACTAGTAATCGATTCTGACGATCGGTAGATGACATCGTTTATCCTTGTTCAGTATATTTATTTGTAAATTAAACTACGCATTTAACTTATTAGGCCATTGTCTTGATCAAATTTAAATTGTAAATTTTCACTTATATTGAAATTTAGATACAGCAATTCGCATTCAATTTGTATTCCACTTTCGTATTCACTTACAATAATTTGATCAGCCTTGACCCGGGGATCGTAATTTATAATATCTTCAACATTTTTTACAATGGCATTTCGAACTTCGGGAGTAAATGGTTCATACAACAGATCCCAAATCACTGTGCCAAATATGGGATTTTCTAACTTTTCACCCTGACGAATATGAAAATGATTCACTATGTCTTGCTTGATTAATGCAAGATCGTACAGCCCAAAATTTTCAGTTGCATCACTAATTGTGCTGAAACCTTTGTAAATTTTTGTGTTGGGAGTTTGTTGAGCCTGCGCAGGACCCTTGACAGTGACTCTATTATATAATCTATTATTGATTGTCATATTTCGCTTGCTCCTGAAATTTTAGCAAATGTATCTGTTACGGTAGTGTATTTTTTCCACAGTTCTGCAGGATCTGCAATTGAACTAGAATTGTTCTCGTTTCTATCATCAATATCCCTATCAGTCTGATCAGGTTTAAATTTTACCGGGTCAAGATTTTCGTGGTGTGGCCAAGGCTCGTGCGTGGGTATTCTACGCATGATTGACTGCGTTAATTCACTGCCTTCTTCATTTGGCACACTGTGGGTTTTTAATTCTTTTGGTAGTTCTGCTTCACTTGCTTCACTTGCAACGTCTGCACTGCCCGGTGCTGCGGCAACTGCTGCTGTAACTGCTGTGGGTGCTGCTGGACCATTAAGATTAATTGTACCGGCACTAAGCACCAATGATGCTCCGCCAATGCTGGTTGCTCCGCCACCGGTCCATCTACTGTCACCACCACTTTTAATATCTAGTGATCCGCCAGTTGTGATGGCAGTGTTGCCGCCAGTATTGATATCTAAATTACCAGTGGTAGTGATTTTTCTGTTACCCACTACAGTATAATCAATATTACCTGTTCTTCTAATAATTTCACTTCCAAAAATGGTAGAATTTACAGTTGCTCCGCCGCCGGATCCGCCGCCCACGTCCCAGTTGAGTCCTTGTTGAAAGTTCCAATCTACTTGGCCTGTTACCTTGTGTTTCCAATTGGCATCATACACCCAGTCTACATCGCTTTTTACATAATGTAGATAATTTGCATCAAACAAAATATTAACATCTTCTTTTACGTGATGAGTGTATGTTGTATCATATGTTATATCCACTGCTGCTTTGATATGAATTTTTTGATTAGCGTCAACAATTAAAATTTGATCGCCGATGACATGTGTGTGCATTTCACCTGCAACTTTAGTATTGAAATTGCGACCTGCTTCCATATTGATATCTCGGTCTGCATAAAAATTTAAATCTTGTTTAGTATGTAGACTAACACTGTCTTCTGCATAGATATCAATTTTGCCGTCGCTGGTCATTTCAATCCAACTGGTGCCGCGGGCATTGCCAATATAAATTAAATCTTCTGTATTGTGTAGCAGTATCTGATGACCGGTGCGTGTTCTAAATCTCAATAACTCATTGTGGGGTCTATAAACATCACCGTCAGTTTCATCTTGTTCAACTGCTGCGTATTCAGGCGGACCTTCAGACGGTGATTTTTTACGAAGAAATTTATCGTCGCCGTCGTCCATGACAAAACTTGAGCCGCCAACTCTGCTGATAAATGCTTCGTTAATAGCATGCTCAAATTTTCCAACTTTTCCACGTGGACCTTTTTTATCGATCGGTCCGGGCGTTGATATGCCAAACACAGCACTGGGGATTTCTCTTCTAGCACTGGATGTAGTAATACCTCTGATGTCATCCTCTAACAGGCCTTGTTCAAGATATCTGTCTTGCAAAAATGGATGAAAAGGTTTCAACAATCGTGTGGTATCTTTAGCACTGATGTCGTTGGCTTTTTTATTATATTCAGCCACAGGAGTTCTTGGTTTATCACCGTCTACATTAAATGATGTAGCAGCATATCCTGGCACCATGAAATTTACATTGGGATCTAGCACACAACCAATCCAAAAACCTCTTCTAGGATCTCCATCTATGAAGATTACCACAACTGTGTTGCCAATGTCGGGTGGCACCATCCACATGCCGTATGATTTTTGTGTGCTGTTGTATTCGTTGTTTTCGTCCACGTATGCCACACTGGTACTGCCAGCAAACGGACTCAGATATTTGACCTGATGTACCTGGCCTTCTCTAGCGTTGTCATTACCAGACTCGTGCAACAGTTCCACTTCCAATGTGCCCATATAATAGGGATCAGTGATACTGACCACTCTGGCCAAAAAAGGCCCCGGACGGGAGTCTGGTTTGGCGCCTTCTGCTAGTCTATCGTCATTACTCATTATCCGTTCCAATCGCCTAGTGCGGCATTGTTATTTGTTATTTCTTGATCACTTATGGTAGATTCAGTGCCAGCACTTGCTGCTTCAAAATTGGCAATGGCTTGTTCATAATCAGGATCATCAGATTCTAAAGATGTATCAACTGGAGGACCAGCATCTTGGTTGACACCCAGCGCAACTTCTGGTGCATTTCTGTCCACCAATTCTTGATTAACTTGTCTAATAATTTCTAATGTCTGCGTAAATTTGCCACCAGAAAAACTGCTTTCTACGAACTTTATCTTATAAAGCCCACTGAAACTTTGTACCAACATAGAACTAGATTGTAGATTTTTGTAAACGTTGGTGCCTTCTTGAATGTCAGTAGGTGTTCTAAAATTTACAATTATATAAATTTCAGTATTTTGATAATTCATACTGCCGTCACTGTTGATCATCCTATAATTTGTTTCAGGACTGGTATAATTTCCAAGCCCACTATCACCGAGATAATAAGGATCTCCATGAATTTTTAACTGAGTATTAACTAAGTCATTTGATAAAACCACTGCATCCATAAAATTTCTAGCGATTCTTGTGGAAATATCTTCTTGGCCGCCGCCACCTTTTTTATCTGTGCCACTTTTATCAGCAGTATATGACACTTGCCTTGTCGTAGCATTGGCAATGTTGTTGGCGCCACTGTCAAACGTGGGCTCTTTGTCTACTTCTGCTGCGTCTTGTCCCGTTTGTTGTTTGGTCTTGGTATCTTGAGACGATTTAAATCCGTCAGGGGCCACTGCTTTTCTAAAAGTAGCATCAAGGTTGATTTGAAAATCAATTACTTCAGTATTCTTGCCTGTGTAGATATAGTCATAAACTTTGATGGCTTCTTCTTTTAATTTCTTAGCACCCTTTGGTGCTGCGTTAGGAGGCAACAATATTGCCGAATTGACCTTGTATGACACTACCCTATACACGATCAATTTAGGAAGTGATCCAGTTTTGCCCAAGTTTGCTGTGGTTTTCTTTTCGTATACTTGCGGATCAACACGCCACCACGGTATCATACCTGTATCATCAACCTGCCCGTCACGCAGCGCCTGTTTAGCGTAGTCACTCATTAATACCACTTGATTAATTACGTTGGTAATGTCAGTGCCTTGTAAAAATTTAAAATCGCTAGTGGTCACGTTGACTTCTAAATTTCCTCTTACGTAAACACCTTTTTCTTTATCGTAGACAGCATTATCTTTGCCAAACGGACTGTCGCCTTGCCTTGCTGAGGTAAACCCCATGCTGGCTGAGCCAACGGTGTTAACTGATCCTGTTTCTTGCACTTGTGTTTTGTTCAATTCGCCAGTGCTTCTTTTTAATTTTAATTTGCTGTAGATATCGTTGCTTCCGGCAGAGTTTTTAGGATTTTTTGTTGCAGTATTGATATCCTCTGCGGCTGATTGCAAAGGTGAAGACGGATCGTTAGGGAATAATATCACAACTTCGTCTGGTTCACGCTTGTCAGATTTTGCTTGTTCTACGAGATAATCATTAATCACACGTTGCAAACTTTTTTCTCCGGTTTGCAACATTTCTTGAACTGTTTCTCCGCTGATGTTTGTATCACTTTGAATCACATGAAAACTTTTGTTAAATGCCTGCTGATTATGGGGATTGGCTACGATTTCATATTCGGTGCCTTTGGTAGTGACCCTGGCTGTGACGCCGGCAAAAGTAAAAGGATATAATCTTCTTTCTAGAGGTAACGAAGCGGCTAATTGTTCTTCTGTGTGTCCGGCAAAGTCAATAGTTAATAAAAATGGTGTAGCGCCTAAGTAAGTTGAATATCCTGCATCTTCGGCGGCAACTTGTAAAGCCTGTACAAACAATCCCATACTGTAAGGTTCAATAACTTTAAATCGCATTCCCATACTGTTGGTATTGCCAGCGTCTTTGCTGAATGCACATGTATGTGATATGTTTAAGTCATCCATAAAAAAATCATATTTTCCAAATGCTGTGTTGACTCGATTTTCTGGATTGATCGATCCGCTGGCCAGCACCAACTGATTGAATCTTCCGGCACGGTATGTAGATTCAGGAAAATTTAGGCTTTGATTATCAAGACAAGTTATGGTAAAAATATAATTGTAACTGGAAAATTTACTTAGAATATTAGGGAATGGTGGTTTTTGAGAAATTGTGTTTTTTGTTTTTGTGCCTTCTGAATTTTCATTGATATTACCAAGATTTACTTTTAAATCAGGAACAAAATTTCCCAAGGCACGTCCAACACCACCTAGCAGTTGTCCGGCTGCTGAAGCCAATTGATTACCCAGTTGTGGAACAATACTAGTTGGATTGACAATTGCCCCCGCAAGACTTTTTGCAGCATTCATGCCTTGGGCAACACTGGCGCCGGCTAATACTGTTGAAACTGCCTTGGTTGCTGTGGTTGCACTGGATTTATCAAGACCAAAATTAGCCATATCAAATTCCCAATGTTGAAACTAATCCAGACTTTTTAGGAATAAAAATCTGAGTACCTGCAACAAAATCAAACACAGGATCTTGTATTATATCTAGATTTCGTTGTGCAAATACCCACCAAAGTTTAGATGTGCCATACAAATCAAATGACAACAAATCGGGTCTGTAGGTATATTGAGGTTCAATGGTATAAAGATAATCATCTTGTTCTGCAGACACTGGTCTAATTTTCAGTATGTCGAGATAGTCTTTGGCAATCCTAGTAGAAAACCAAGGACTGGTATTATTATAAATGCTGTTAACTGACATTAGATATATCCTGTTCCGTTAGATTTAACATAATCACCGTTGACAAATTTTTGTAGGCTAAATGTTCTAGCACTGTCTCTACTGTAGATTGGTTGCAATTGAACTGTCATTGTGCTTTTTGTAGGCACATAGGTTTTTCCGCCGCTGGTGCCTCCGCCAGCATTGGCCAATTGTCTTTTGAAACTGTCTGCCACACCTTTAACTCCTTGAATGATGTTATTGGCTCTGCCCAATGCTGCTCCTGCTCGTGGATTTATTGCTCCTAGTATGCCCACTGTGGCGTCGGCCAATCCAAATGCTGCGCCAAAGTTATCAACTGCTTGTGACATGTCTGTAGCAATATAGTCGCTAGCAGCATCGAGATCCACACTGACATTAGTGACCACTACTGGTATATTTTTAAAAACAAAGTCGCCATAGGCGCTGAAGTATAAAATTGGAGGAGGATTACCTGCTAGTGCATCCTGACCGCTGAACATTTTTGTTACTGATCTTAAAAAATGCAACATAGATACCCAATATGCAGCCTGTGTACTGTCTTCGCAGTAGAACGGTGCTGTGATATTAATAGAATCTGCTTGACTGTTTACATAACTTTGAAATGCAAAATTTTGATGTAATGGTTTAGTGGCATCGTAATTTGCACTGTTACTAATTCTTATAGAAGGAGTATAAGGAAACACTGCGCCACCTGCGGCTCGCAAAGGTGCCAATATTGGACTACTGCTGAAACTGTCTATACTGGGGATACTCAATCGAACACGCCAATCTGAGTCACTAAACGTTGCGGCAGCATTGTTTATTTTGCCACTTGGCTCGCCTTTAGACGGGAGGTTGATACTTCGAATTGCACTGATAATGCCGCCTGCTGCTGCTAAATTATTAAGTGCGCCACTGAGTCTGTTGGCTGCACCGCCAAGATTTCCTGGAATAGATCCAATAGATCTAGCAGCGGTTGCCAGGGTGGCAGCGCCGGCTCCGAATCTGTTACTGTCAAAAATAGATGCCATGTATACTCCCAATATCATCATATTTAGTTGACAAAATTAAGTACATAGTTTAAAATAGCATAAGGGAAGATATAATGAAAATAAATTATTTGAATAACAAAGACATTTTAGAAGAAATACATCGCAGTAAGAATTCATTTAGTTCTTACACACAACCAGAATTTCATCAATACGATATTATTTTACCAACTGTAGAAAAAGTCAACATTCGCACTGTTGCAGAAGCCAAACGTGCCAAAGCAAAACGATTGGGAGATGCTGAATATCATCGACGCAAAGCAGCCGGTGAAAAGGTCAAACAAGCAGATACAGAAGTTGATTATAAGAAAATAGCAAAGACTGATGTGGTTTTTAGGATTATGACCTATGAGCATATCCCCGCAAATTCTACTAGAAAACGCAATCCCAAGAGCGAAGCAGATAAAAGAGACCGAGTAAATTTTCCAGCATTTCAACATTGGAAATTTGATGAAGATGATCAATTGATATGCGTGGGCAAAAGTCATTGGCAAGGCCCACTGGACTCTGGGCAGTTCAACAAGGACCACGGACAAATTACACCCACATTGGCACGTATGTTTTTAAAACTTTGTGAAAGATATGCTACTCGGGGCAACGTGCGTGGGTATACTTACAATGACGAAATGCGTGGACAGGCTATCCTACAGTTAACACAGATTGGTCTACAGTTTGATGAATCAAAGTCAAACAATCCGTTTGCCTATTACACTGCTGCCGTGACCAACAGTTTTGTTCGAGTGATCAATATCGAAAAACGCAATCAAAGTATTCGTGATGACATTTTAGAAATAAACGGAATGAATCCCAGTTATTCAAGAACTGGTGCAGGTGAACACGCTGCTGCTATCAAACGATTTGACGAAACAACCGATTGATCTCTGTTGGGCATTGTTGTATAATAGCAAAAAGGAATTTACATTGAGCAATCTTTTTAAAAAAGTAGCGTGTTTTACAGATATTCATTTCGGCCTCAAGAGCAATTCATCAGTTCACAATCAAGATTGCGAAGACTTTGTTGACTGGTATATTGCCAGAGCAAAAGAGGAGGGGTGCGATGTTGGCATCTTTATGGGCGATTGGCATCACAATCGCAACAGTCTTAATATTACTACTATGGACTATAGCCTTAGAGCCCTTGAAAAACTGGGACAGGCTTTCGATAAGTTTTATTTCTTTCCTGGTAATCATGATCTTTACTACAAAGATAAGCGGGACATCCACTCAGTTGAATTCGGAAAGTATATTCCTGGCATCACTGTGGTACACCAGCCCGTTACTATTGGTGACGTTACTCTATGTCCTTGGCTCGTTGGGGAAGAATGGCGAGCAGTAGGCAAGAAGGGCGGCAAATATATCTTTGGACACTTTGAATTGCCCAGTTTCTTTATGAATGCCATGGTGCAGATGCCGGATCATGGCGAAATAAATCTCGACAGTTTTAAGAGTTACGAATTAGGTTTCAGTGGACACTTCCACAAACGCCAACAACAGAAGAACATGATCTATATCGGCAATGCGTTCCCGCATAACTATGCCGACACATGGGATGACGAACGTGGTATGATGACGTTAGAATGGGGTGGCCAACCAAAATATATCGACTGGCCCGACTGTCCTAAATTTAGAACTATCAAACTGAGTCAACTTATTGATCAAGCAGACAAGTTGTTAAGCAGTAAGATGCATCTTCGAGTTACATTAGATATTGATATCAGTTATGAAGAAGCCAGTTTTATCAAAGAAAAATTTGTTAATGATTACGACATTAGAGAACTTACACTTATTCCAGAAAAGAAAGAAATTGAAATGAACACCAGCATCGATGTTCAAAGTTTTGAAAGTGTTGATCAAATTGTCAGTAAACAATTGATCAACATAGAAAGCGATACTTTTGATACCAAAGTACTATTGAGTGTGTATAATAATTTATGATTCGTATAAAAGATCTAACTGTAAAAAATTTCATGAGTGTGGGCAATCAGACCCAGGCTGTAAACTTTGATCGAGAACAACTGACATTGGTACTGGGTGAAAACTTAGACCAAGGCGGTGACGACAGCGGATCACGCAATGGTACAGGTAAAACTACCATTGTCAATGCACTGAGTTTTGCCTTGTATGGCCAGGCACTGACCAATATCAAAAAAGATAACTTAATCAACAAAATCAACAACAAAAACATGTTGGTCACATTGACTTTTAACAAGGACGGTGTTGACTATCGTATAGAACGCGGGCGGAAACCCAGCGTTATGAAATTTTTTGTTAACAATCAAGAACAGGCCACTGACGTAACAGATGATAGTCAAGGCGACATGCGAGAAACACAGAAAGACCTAGATGAATTGTTGGGCATGAGTCATACTATGTTTCGGCATATACTGGCTTTGAACACATATACTGAGCCTTTTCTGTCGATGAAGACCAACGAGCAGAGAGAAATTATTGAACAACTGCTGGGTATTACATTGCTCAGCGAGAAAGCAGAGTCTCTTAAAGAACAGGTGCGCATCAGCAAAGACAGTATCTATCAAGAAAATGCTGATATTGAGGCTGCTAAAAAATCAAATGAAAAAATTCAGATCAGTATTACTGGTTTAGAAACTAGACAAAAAGCCTGGTATAGTCAACAAAAAGACGATTGTGCAAAAATTACACAGAGTATTGCTGAACTGCAGAGTGTGGACATTGAAAAAGAATTAGAACAACATGCCAAACTCAAACAATACGACGAGCAAAGCGCCAAGATTAAAAGTCTCAACAAAGAAAAAGCCACATTAGAAACTGCTGTTATCCAGGCCGACAAAGCAGTTAGCAAGTATACTAAAGAAGTTGAACAGTTAAAAAATAGAACATGTCCGGCATGTGAGCAAGAACTACACACGCACAAGCATGAAGAAATGACTGCTGTTGCTGAGAAAAATTTTGCAGATGCACAGGTGTATCTTGATAAAGTCAGCAACGACTATGCTGTGGTAGTGTCAGAATTAGATGTCATTGGTGATATCAATGGAAGACCTAAAACGTATTATGATTCGTTAGAGGCAGCATTAACGCATCAAAATAATCTTGCAAGTTTAGAATCAGCACTGTCTACTAGACAAGTTGAAGTAGACCCTTATCAAGAACAAATTGACGATTTAAAACACACAGCCATTCAAGAGATCAGTTGGGACAACATCAATGCCATTACCACATTGAAAGATCATCAAGAGTTTCTTTTAAAGTTGTTGACTAGCAAAGACAGTTTTATTCGTAAAAAGATTATTGATCAAAATCTCGCTTACCTAAACAATCGATTAACTTATTATCTAGACAAGATGGGATTACCTCATCAAGTTAACTTTCAAAACGATCTCACTGTGGAAATTACACAGTTGGGTCAAGACTTGGATTTTGACAACCTAAGTAGAGGCGAACGTAATCGTTTGATTTTAGGATTGTCATGGAGTTTCCGTGACGTATGGGAAAGCCTATATCAAAATATCAACTTGTTGTTTATTGATGAATTGATTGACAATGGTTTAGATTCAGCAGGTGTAGAAAGTGCATTGAGTGTGTTGAAAAAAATGGCTCGAGAGCGCAACAAAAATATCTTTTTAATCAGTCACAAGGATGAGTTGATCGGTCGTGTTACCAATGTTCTCAAAGTTATCAAAGAAAACGGATACACTTCTTACAGTAATGATATCGAAATAGTAGAATAATGGACAGTCACGACGAGTTATATCGAGCATTTCAACAATACTTCAAGTATAATCAAATTTGGCTCACTCGTGGAACCAAAAGAAGTGGCATGGATACTCGTTACTGGCTCAGTGAGATAAGAAGAATATGCAGTCAACGCCGTGTTGAAATACAAGATTGGCGGCATGAAAAAGAAAAAATCAAGGCAATTCAAAAGGCAGATCAGGCTAAAGATAACGACACTAACTAGTTAATGTCATGGACTTATCAAGGTAATATCATTGAAACACTTCCCGAAGATTGTGTTGGATTCGTGTACTTGATAACAAATGTCACCTCTGGCAGAAAATACATAGGCAAAAAACTCGCCAAATTCTCAAAGACTACAACTAAAACTGTAACCTTAAAGAATGGCAACAAGAAGAAAAAGAAGATTAGAAGCAAAGTCGACAGCGACTGGCGTGACTATTACGGGAGTAGTCCCAATCTTCAAAAAGATATTGACACATTAGGCACCGAAAACTTCACAAGAGAAATACTATATTACTGCATCTCCAAGGCACAATGCTCTTACATCGAGGCCAGAGAACAATTTTCCCGTAAAGTATTAGAATCAGACGACTATTACAATGGACATATTCAAGTCCGTGTACATGGTTCGCACATATTAAAGGGATAACATGATCAATTTTAGGCAAAACATCTAACACCCAAGGTTGGCGGGCCAGTTTGTAATACCGCTGTGGAAAAACCGGGGAATAACCGGACACGTAACATATTGATGCACTCCCGTGGGTATATCCCACTAGCCTGAAAAATTGGCAGCGAGTCTGAGGGTTCGAACCATATGCCCAACGCATTGATATAGTATGAATGTTAGCATACGAAAAACCGTGCTATAAAAACTTAAACACTAGGAACGAGGTTTAAGACGCTGTAATAAGCGAGTCGATGTAGGTTGGGAAAGATCAGAGCCCATTAGCATCACGGTAAAATACCTATTTCCAACGTCTCGGCTGTGACAACTCACATGAAGACAAAAAGAGGGAACCGTGCAAAACGGTTCCGTCTGACTAAAACAATCTACATGAATTTAAACTACTTCGTAGTTATTGTTCTAAAAAAATGTGTTGAGTGTTAGCGAAAACACAGACGAACTTAGTTCGTCTCATATAAATATGTACATGAAAGTCTATGAAATTTTATCGGAAACCACGACATTGCAAGAAGCAATAGCCACTGTGGTTAAAACTGGATATAAGATATATCAGGTGATGAAACCTAATGGTGTTTTAGACCCCAAGACCTTTCTAACGGCTAAAGGTGCTATTGAACACAAGTCACGATTTTTCATGTCCAAAGCCCAAAGAGATCTTAAGATAGCCCAAAAGAAAAAGCAAGGTGCTGGCGGAGAAGCGCCACTGATCAAAGGCGCCAAGGACAAAATCAGTCCTTTTGGGAGAACACCTGACGGTAAAATTTACACTATGGTAGGCCAAGAACGTCGATACTATTCAAGTTACGCTGACTACTTTAGAAAAAGCAAAATCTGGGGACCTAGTGTTGCAGCCGCAAGCAAACGTACTGCTGAATTTTGGGAGAAATCTTGGGTAGGAACAACACTGTTGGGTCTTGGTGCCAATTTGACTGTACCTATCATAGAATGGCGCAGTGAAGTAGATGCTATTCATGCAGGCTACGTCAATGGAGAATTTAACAAAGAATATGCTGAGTGGCAAATCAAGGACATTACAGATTTAACTATTGCCAAGTTTGTTACAATATTTTTAAGTCTAGGAGCCGCAAGATTAGTTGCTAAGTTACTTCCAATAGATAAAATACTAACATGGGTATATGGAAGAATACCTGGAGGTCCTTGGATAGCCGCACTGGACAAACCCGCAACGACTGCACTAGTTCAGTATGTGTTTATGAAAGAACCTATAGTTGAGGATATTGCTAGAGCAGCGTTGAAACTTATTTATGAATACACACCATATGCAGAATACAGTGATAATTTTTGGTATCAATTATTTCGAGTCACTGGCTATGAAATGGTCAACGGTGAATTAGACAAACAACGTATTGCTCGCACAGGATCCACTGCAGGTACTACTTCTGGACAGACTAAACCACCGGTTGATGATCCATCTGATGACATTGATTTTGGACAACCTGGTACAGCCAATAGATTGATCAAGAAGTGGGGTCTAGATTAAAGCGGCAACTTGGTTTTTTGTATAGTTTCAATGTTGTCTTTGATCAACGAACTTAACAACATTCTGTCTTCATAAGAATATATGTGAAACAGTTCTTGTGCAGATACACCCCCACGCATATACCAACTGATTTTAAAAATTTCTTCTTTGATACCCTTGACAGTAGATTCTAGTCGCTCAACATATTTGCCTATGTCAGAGCTCGACATAGTTGTCATTTTCTTACGAAAAAACTTGCTTGATCCATCGTGATTTCTAGGTCAGCGGCAGTGCCGCAGTTGCTGCATTTAGATTTTACTGCGGGCAGTTTCCAATTTTTTCTATTGTTTTCTATACAATCTTTAATTTTTTCAAACAATTCTGATTCACTGTTGGTAATCCATTCTTTGATATAAGCCTGTTGATTGACCACAGCATCGGGAATTTCCACACTTTCAATGCTTTGAATAAACACTTCAGTTTGCAGTTCGGCTATCTTGGTATAAAGATCGTTGACAGTTTTTTGATTTTCAGGATTGTCAAAATTTTGTGCAGACTGAATCAACATTTTTTGCAGTGTATAGTTTTCTAAATTGAATGCGGTCATTTCTTTGTAGGTCAAGGGTCTGATTTTTACTTTGACATCACCGAGATCCACAGTGTTATGAAATTCTACATGGTTGAAATGATCATTTAACAAGCCCAGATCAATCTCATATTCATTTTCAGTACTGCAATTGCCACAGGTATGTTCAATGGTCATCATGTTGCCGTATGTGGCAATCCTGATAGCAATCAATAGATGGTCTAAATCAACAGCATTTATTTGCCAACCATCGGAGATGGTAGCACAACAACTTTGAATAACTTTCACTGTGGATTCACCGTTGAACAATGCATCGGGAGTTTTCAACAGAATCTCATCCATACCGGTCATGGAATACACTGGGATCTGTGTAGGATCCCCTTCAACAACATCTGGTGCAGTGTACAAGCCTTTACTGGGCAATGACACATACAGTTTGGGCTGTCTAAAATATTTTTGCAATGGATTTGGGCTCATATAAACTCCGTATAAATATAACATAGGTATTTATATACGCAGTTTTCCAGGAAAAATAAAATGGCAACTAAAGACGAAACCACAGACATAGTAAAAGAAGTATTGCGAACTCTACCAGCGCAGCGAGGACCAGATCTAGGTGCGGGAGGCGGAGCAGGTTTTCTAAAAAATCTAAGCGAAGGTGCTAACATTGCTGGCACCGCAATCAGAGGACTGGTAGAAGGCAACGTCAAGTTTGGCGATACTGTAGGAGGTGTTGGACAAGTTCTTGGAAAATTTGGCACAACAGGTAAAATTGCAGGCGATGCATTGTCTTACATGGGCAAATATGCACAACAGTCAGTTGATGCCATGCGAGATTTTGGTAAATTTGGTGCCGGATTCAACGGTGATGCCATTGCCATGCGCAGCAGTATTGCACAAACCAATATGAGTTTAGAACAATACGGCAAATTCTTAAACAAAAATACCAGTATTCTCAATGCCATGGGCGGATCTGTTACTCAAGGTGTTGCAAGATTCAATGAATTCAGCCAGGCATTTTTTGATCAACAGGCCAAACAAGGCGATGCATTTGGATCTGTTAGTGATCAGTTGAGAAATTTAGGAATGACTTCGGAAGAAATCAATGGCACACTGGCTATTGAGTTGGCGTCAAGACGATTTCAAAACATGGAAGATACCAAAAGTAGAGAAGCAGCCATTGCGTCGGCTGGCCAAATGGCCACAGAGATGGATAAAATTGCCAAACTTACTGGCAAAAGTAGAGAAACACAGCAGGCAGAATTGGCAGCATTAGAAAAAGACGGTCAGTATCAAGCAGCCATAAGATTAGCACAGCGTAACGGCAATACGTTTGCTGCTGAGGGCATGAAACAAGCTATGACCACCATGGGACAATTTGGAACACCTGTACAAAATTTAATGAAAGATTTTGTAGCATTTGGCACAGCAAGTAAAGATACCCAAGATACATTAGCAGCATTAGGTCCTGCAGGTACTGAATTGCAAAATGCCATTCAGATGGTCAAGTCGGCAAAAACAGAAGAACAAAAAATTGCTGCTCAGGCTGCATTAAAACGTGCAGAAGAATCAGTCAATGCTGAAGTAATCAGTGAACGTTTCATGGAACAAGCCCAGTTTGGCATTAAAGGCTACAAAGGCGTAGCAGACAGCACAACTACTGTGGCCGCAGGCCTGGACAAAGTGGCAGCAGAGAACAACTTAAATATGAATTTAGACTCTGATGCCCGTAAAGCTGCTCGGATTCGAAATGCACAAGTAGAAGAAGAACAAAGACTTGCAAAAACACAGGCAAAACCAGGTGAAGCAGATGCTGGCAAAGCCACAACCCAGGCAGTGGTACAGTTTGAAAAAGTCATGCAGAGCAGCAGTGCTGCAATTCAAGAACAGTTTGTCGACAGACTGAATAAAGACATTGCACCGGGCATGATTGAATTTACACAGTTTTTGAAAGCGCCCGGACTCAGTAGAGAACGTCAAGCAGGTGCTGTAGAAAAAGGATACACTGGAATTAAAGAAACATTCAATAACCCAGGCAGTCTAATTCCAGGAAAAGATCCTAATAATCCCGATGCTGGCCGTAGACCGGGAAAGCCAGAATCAGGAAAGCGAGAAGAGCGCTCAGAGGGAACCTACGGTGCTGGAAAAATGTTTGAAGATGTTGGATCAATACTAGAAATTACCAAACCTGGCGAAGTTGTGCTAAACGGCGAACAACAAATGAATCTTGCCAAAGGCATGATGGACAAAGGTGCTGCCACTGCATTTAATAACTTGTCAAAGAATTTAGATCTCAGCAAACTGTCAGCAGGCATGCCCAAAGTAGATATGCCTAAATTTGATATGCCTAAGTTTGATATGCCTAAGTTTGAAATGCCTAAGTTTGATGCCTCGGCACTCAAAGGCACAGTAACTGAAAACGGTAAGACTAGAGAAATGTCTCAGGCAGATTTAAGCAAAGCCACAAATGATATTAGCAAAATGATGGGCAATCTTGATTTGACTCAACTGAGTAAAAAATTTACTACTGAGATTAGTTCAGTTACTGGCGGTGACGCCAGCACAGTCAAAGGTCCAGACATAAAAGAATTATCAAAACCTTTTGAAAAATCTTTTGCTGATATGCCTGCAGCAGGTTCACAATTGACACAATCAGCATCTGTTGAAAAACTTGCACAAGAGCAAGCATTAGCATCAAAGAAAAAACAAGCAGAATCCAGTGTTGAATCTGCTAAAATTTACAAAGACTCGTCTGAAAAATTTGTTTCTTTCTTGGAAAAAGACATTGCAGCCAAAGAACAAGAACTGGCCGCTACTGACAGTGAAAGAACAAAACGTCGATTAGAAAATGAGTTGACAACTCAGCGAACCAAGTTAGATGGTGCAAAATCTCAAGTGATTGAAGACACTAAAAATTTATTAACTGCTGAAAAAGAGTTAATTGATGCTCAGCAACAATCTGTTGCTGCAGAAACCAGCATACGAGAAGAAACTATTCAGCAGACTAATAATATTGCAGAACAGACACAGTCAATGTTGGCAACTAAGAAAGAGTTTTCTGATTCTGAACTACAACAAATTGGACACGAATTATCTACATTGGCCAACGAAAAGGAAGTTCAATCAATACGACAAGCCGGTGTTCAGGCCGGCCTAGACAAACTTACTGCACAAAAAGATATCTACGAAAACAATCAGAAGTATGATGAACGAGACTTAACAGAGTCTACTGAAGAACTTGCAATGTTGCGTAATAGAATAGACAACAGTGAATCTGCAGAAGAAGTATTAGAATTACAAAAACAAGTAGACATCGAAGAAGCACTTAATGTCTCATTACAGAGAAAAATTGCAGAACGAAATCAAAATATTTTAGACACCAATGCTGACATTGCATTAAAAGAACAAGAGTTGCTAGATCTTAGAGAAGAAATGTCGGACACTGAAATTGCCATTCAAGACAAACAGTCTGAACTGTTGGATCATGTCAGCAACCAAGGCGAAATAGCAACAGAGTCTGACGAAGACTTGGCATTGTATGGGGCCAATCAACCAGAAATTACTGAAGAGTCTCCTGGAGATTTGGCATTGTATGGTGCTAATCAACCAGAAATTGCTGAAGAGTCTCGTATGGACTTGGAAAATCAGGCACTTGGAATCACTCGTCCCAAAGCAGATTCCACCAATGCAAAAAATAAAACACAGACTACCACAGGACAAGATCCATTTTCCAGCATGCTGGATAGATTCATGGGACCAATGGCTAAACCAGCCAGTGCCACTGCTGGCGTTGATGCTGCCAAGAATTCAGCAGTGAAAGATGCTGAGAAAAAAGATGCAGATGCCAAACAGGCGCAGACTGCTAAAACAGCACCAGCAACAGCAACTGATGCCAAATCAAAAACTGCCACAGGCAGCGGCAAAGAAGCATCCATGTCAGACCTATTGGCCAGCATGGAACAGTTAAATATGCAAGTAGGCAAATTAACTGGCGAAATGTCTAGGTTGCCAAACTTGATGGAAAAAGCAGTGTCAGCAACCAAAGCGTTGAATGGCAATCTTAATATGAGAGTATAATTATGTCGTGGAAAAAGTATTTTACCCCTGTTAACACCGGTGCCCTAACTGACGGCACATGGAGTCCTATGAGCAGTCAGAACTCCAGTAGACCAGGGCCTGCTAGAACAAACTACAGTAGTTTTTTGCCAGATGTCTATACAGGCAGTCCCAACAGAGTTGAAAGATATTTACAGTATGACACTATGGATATGGATCCAGAAGTAAATGCAGCATTGGATATTTTAGCAGAATTTTGCACACAGAAAAACAAAGAGAACAACACACCGTTTAATTTATTTTTTAAAAACAAAGCAACCAATACAGAAATACGTATTCTAAGAGAATATCTGCAACAATGGTCAAAGTTGCAAGAATTTGACACACGAATTTTTAGAACCATTCGTAATCTTTTCAAATATGGCGATGCATTTTTTGTACGAGATCCAGAAAATCAAAAATGGATGTACATAGATGCTGGAAAAATTACCAAAATTATAGTCAACGAAAGTGAAGGCAAAACACCTGAACAATATGTGATCAAAGATCTCAATATCAACTTGAAAGATCTTGCGGTGACCATGATTCACCCCAACACAACCAACACACAGAATAGAGGAACTACCTATGCTGCCGGCGGCAGTAACGGCAGCGCAGGTCCTGGAGGTGCATACAATGTTTCAACTGGATCTAGATTTGAATTAACACAGATGGAAGAAGCAGTAAATGCTGAACATGTGATTCATCTCAGCCTCAGTGAAGGACTGGACAACAACTATCCGTTTGGCAACAGTTTGTTAGAACAGGTATTCAAAGTATTCAAACAGAAAGAATTGTTAGAAGATGCTATCATTATCTATCGTGTACAACGTGCTCCAGAACGTAGAGTGTTCTATGTAGACGTGGGCAACATGCCCAGTCACTTGGCCATGGGATTTGTTGAGCGTGTTAAAAATGAAATACACCAACGTAGGATTCCCAGTAGTACTGGCGGTGGCACTAACGTTATTGATTCAGCATACAATCCGTTAAGTATCAATGAAGATTACTTCTTCCCACAGACTGCTGAAGGACGAGGAAGTAAAGTTGAAACTCTACCAGGAGGAACGAATCTTGGTGAGATTGACGACTTAAAATTCTTTACAAACAAGTTGTTCCGTGGTTTAAGAATTCCCAGTAGTTATTTGCCCACAGGTGCAGACGACAGTCAAGCACAGTACAACGATGGTCGTGTTGGCACAGCATACATTCAAGAATTTAGATTTAACAAATATTGTGAAAGACTACAAAGTTTAGCAGCCAGTATATTTGACGAAGAATTTAAATTGTATCTACACAACAGAGGAGTCAATATTGATTCTAGTTTGTTTGAATTAAAACTACAACCTCCAATGAACTTTGCAGCATATCGTCAAAGTGAAGTAGATGGCCAACGTATCAATACATTTAACACTATTCAAGCAGTGCCGTTTATTAGTAAACGCTTTGCATTAAAACGATTCTTGGGATTAAGCGAAGAAGAAATGGCAGAAAATGAACTGCTGTGGAGCGAAGAACAAGGCAAGAGTGATCCAATACCCACAGACAGCAGTGGCGAACTGAGATCTATTGGCTTAAGTCAGGGAAATATTGCCGCTGATGTTGATGCTGCCACTGACACCGAAGGTACTCCTGAACAGGCTGCAGCAGTGCCAGAACCTGGTGCTGAACCGTTACCAGTGACTCCCGCAACTCCGCCAACAGCATAAATATCATATGATTCTAAGAGAACTGTTTTACGTCGACAATGACAAAAAATCTCTGGCTAATGACATGAGATACGAACCTCGCCGCGACAAAACTGCTATATCTAAAAACGACACTAGAAAAACTAGATTAACATTGGGTCAAATTAATCAATTGAGAAAGACTAGTGAAGCACACATCTTAGAACAAGAACAAGAATTGCAATTTGTAAAAATAATGTATGGTGCTCCACCTCCAGCACCACAATAAAATCTCTTTGATAAATTAATACAAGGAGAATAATATGCGTTGTTTTGTGCTAGGCAACGGCAAAAGCCGTCTTGCAATTCAGCCCCCAGATCTAAAAGCATACGGAAAAATATACGGATGCAATGCTCTATATAGAGAATTTGATCCAGATTTTTTAATTGCAGTAGATCCCAAAATGGTTATGGAACTAAACAGTGTTGGCTATCAACACCAGCATTCAGTGTGGACCAATGGCAATGCTAGATACAAAGCATTTAGAGGATTCAACTATTTTATTCCCAGTCTAGGATGGAGCAGCGGCCCAACAGCGTTGGACATGGCTTCTCGATCAGGTGTGACCGAAATATATATTTTGGGATTTGACTATGAAGGTGAAAACGGCAAATTAAACAACGTCTACGCCAACACAAAAAATTACAAATTGTCTAGCGATGTAGCCACTTACCACGGTAATTGGATGCGACAAACAGAAAAAGTTATTCGAGATAACAAACACATAAAATATTATCGACTAGTCGGTGATAAATATTTTGATACAAATTGGCATTTTTCAAACTTTAAGAATTTAAATTACACAGAATTTAAACAACTCTTGAAGACCTGGCCTAAAAACTAGCATTTTTAGGCCATTTCACCCCATTTATTACAATTAAAAGTAAATATATCAACAGCCTTGTAACCATAGGAGACAAAACAATGACTGATCGAAACAAATTTGAACAGATGCTTGAGTCTTTGGTCAATGACGACCAAGCCAGAGCAAAGGAACTATTCCACCAAATCGTGGTAGAAAAATCACGTGAGATTTATGAAAATCTTCTTGCTGAAGAATTTGACGAAGACGTTGAAGAAGGTCAAAAAGAAGATGATGACATGGAAGAATCCATGGAAGACGAAACTGATGACATGGAAGAAGGTATGGACGACGAAACCGACGACATGTCTATGGAAGCAAATGACATGGATGACGAATCTGACATGGACATGCCAGCAATGGACAAGGGTGATGATTTCATCGACGATGTCACTGGTGATACAGATAACCCAGAAGAAATAGTTGCTGATATCGGTGCAGCAGTTGATGACTTAGATGCATTAGTTGCTGAATTAGAAGACGCTATTGCAGCGTTTGATGGCGGCAAAGAAGATGATGCAGAAATGGATATGGATGACGAAGACGACATGATGTCTAAAGAACAGTATGCATTTGAAGATGAGCAAATGATGCGTGAGTATGTGGAAAAAGTAGGCGAAACCTACAAAGGCGGCAAAGTTGCCAGTACCAGCGAAGCAGGTGGCGCCAACACAAAAAGTATCATAGCCAAGAAGAATGACATGGGTGGCACAACTGCTAACATTGCCAAAGGCGGTGAAGGCGGTGGTAACAAAACCAGCCTACCAGGTCATGCAAACGCCAAGACTGAAAATCTTGGCAACGTAAATGTTCCAGGCGGCAAGGCTGGTGTAAAACATCTTAAGGGTGTGCCAGCAGGTCACGGAGCAGAAAAGAAAGGCAGTGGCGACACTGCTACCAATAAGAGAAGCATAATTGGATCTAGATAATGTTTTTACTTCGTGAAAATCTTTCGTTTACACAGGCCGGCATCGTTGTTGAATCAACTGACAACGAGACTGGCGGTAAAAGTTTGTACATGAAAGGTATTTGCATACAGGGCGGAATTAAAAACGCTAACCAAAGGGTATATCCTGTGGACGAGATTGGCAGGGCTGTTAAGACTCTAAACGATCAGATTGCCAATGGTTATTCTGTATGCGGTGAAGTAGATCATCCAGACGATCTAAAAATTAACCTGGACCGTGTCAGCCACATGATTACCTCAATGTGGATGGACGGTCCAAATGGTTATGGCAAAATGAAAATATTACCTACTCCTATGGGACAACTGGTTAAAACTATGTTGGAAGCCGGTGTTAAATTAGGTGTAAGTAGCAGAGGTTCTGGAAACGTCCGAGATGACGGGTCCGGTCATGTCAGCGACTTTGAAATCATTACGGTGGATATAGTTGCTCAACCAAGTGCTCCCGGTGCGTATCCTACACCAATTTACGAAAATCTCATGAACACTCGTGGCGGTTTAAGTAGCCTTCGTATAGCGAAGGAGGTGCAGGGCGACCCGAAAGCACAGAAGTATCTTAAGGAAAGCCTATTAAGAATAATAGGCGGTCTCCAATAATAGGAGGAATACATGTTGGATTCGTTAAAAACTTTGTTTGAAAACAATGTGATTTCTGAGGAGATGAGAGCAGAAATTGAACAAGCATGGGATCGCAGAGTTGTTGAAAACCGTCAAGAAGTTACACAACAATTACGCGAAGAATTTGCTCAACGCTACGATCATGACAAACAAGTCATGGTAGAAGCCATGGACAAGATGATCAGTGAACACTTAGCTGTTGAAATTCAAGAGTTTAAGGAAGACAAAGCACATTTGGCAGAAGCAAAAGCCAAGTATGCTAAGAAGATGAAAGACGATGGCAAGAAGATGAAAGAATTTATGGTTCATCAACTGGCTAAAGAGATTTCAGAACTACACGAAGATCAGAAACAGTCAGCAGATAAATTCCAGAAACTTGAACAATTTATTATAGATGCTCTATCTGAAGAAATTGCAGAGTTTTATCAAGACAAGCAAGACCTGGCCGAAGCCAAGGTCAAATTAGTTAAAGAAGGTAGAGAACAGATTTCTGCATTAAAACAGAAATTTGTAAAACGTGCAGCAAGCATGGTAGAGTCTATGATTGGTAATAACCTATCTAAAGAAATTACCCAACTCAAAGAAGATATCGAGAGTGCTCGTCGCAACGACTTTGGACGTAAATTATTCGAAGCTTTTGCTTCTGAATATCAAGCAAGTTACCTAAACGAGAAATCTGAAACTTCAAAATTACTCAAGGTCATAGACCTGAAAGATCTAGCCATTACTGAAGCAAAAACTGCGGTAGTAGCAACACAAAAGATTTTAGAAAGTAAAGATTCAGAAGTCAACCGTTTACAAGATGCTATGCAAAGACAGACCACAATGGCTGAACTTTTTGCTCCACTGAGCAAGGACCAGAAAAACATTATGTCTGAGCTGTTAGAAAGTGTGCAAACACCAAAATTACAAAATAGTTTTGAAAAATATCTACCAGCGGTGATTGCCGGCGAAACAAAACCAAAACAAAAACAGGCACTGGTAGAGGCAAAAGAAATTACTGGAAACAAGATTTCCAGTACTCAAGTTAGTGGCGAGTACGATTCTAATATCAGAAGTATTAGACGTCTTGCTGGATTATAAAGTTTAAGGAGAAAAACTAAATGTCAGATCTACTAAATGGTCGTTGGCAAGAGACCAAAGAGGCTCTATTAGAAGGCCTAAACGGTACCCGTAGAAGTTCGATGTCTGTAACTCTAGAAAATACTCGCAAGTATTTGGCTGAGTCAGCATCCGCAGGTGCTACCTCTGCCGGTAATGTCGCAACACTTAACCGTGTGATATTGCCAGTTATTCGTCGTGTCATGCCAACCGTTATCGCTAACGAGTTGGTTGGTGTTCAGCCAATGACAGGTCCAGTCGGACAAATTCACACTCTACGTGTGCGTTACTCAGACACATCAGCTAACGCTGGTGTTCTAGCAGGTGAAGAGGCTCTAAGCCCATTCAAAATTGCTGCTAGTTATTCTGGTAACGAAACAGCAGCAACACCCCGAGCAGGTAGCACCGCTACTTTAGAAGGTGCTGCTGGTAAGCGTATGAGCATCCAGATCCTAAAGCAAGTAGTTGAGGCTAAAACCCGTAAACTAAGTGCTCGTTGGACATTTGAAGCTGCACAAGATGCACAAGCCCAACAAGGCATTGACATCGAAGCAGAAATCATGGCTGCTTTGGCACAAGAAATCACTGCTGAAATTGATCAAGAAATCTTAGGATCTCTACGTTCATTAGCAGGCACAGCCGTTGAAACATACAATCAGGCTGCAGTATCTGGTACAGCAACATTCGTTGGTGATGAGCATGCCGCATTGGCAGTTCAAATCAACCGTGCTGCTAACTTGATCGCTCAGCGTACACGTCGTGGTGCTGGTAACTACGCAGTGGTTAGCCCAATGGCATTGACAATTCTTCAAAGTGCTACTACTAGTGCGTTTGCTCGTACTACTGAAGGTACTTTCGAAGCACCTACAAACACCAAGTTTGTTGGTACATTGAACAGTGCAATGCGTGTGTATGTTGACAGCTATGCTAGCGACAGCACAGGCGTATTGATTGGTTACAAAGGTTCTAGCGAATCTGATGCACCAGCATTCTACTGCCCATACATTCCATTGATGAGCAGTGGCGTTGTGTTAGATCCATCAACATTCGAGCCAGTCGTGTCATTCATGACACGTTATGGTTATGTTGAACTAACCAACACAGCATCATCTCTTGGTAATGCTGCTGATTACTTGGCTAACGTTGCTATCACAAACGCAAACGTAAGATTCAGTTAATCAAATCTTTTTTTAAAAGAAAACAAAGCGGGTGGCAACATCCGCTTTTTTTATGACTTGAGCAAAATGGCTAAATATCATGTCTAAAAATGATTTTGTTTACCAGCAAAACTTATGCAGTAACCCCACTGCGTAGACCTAGAACGTCAACATAAGGAGAAACAAATGGGACGTCCATTAAGAAAAGATGTAAGAGGTACTGATGTTATCAATACCCCAGTTAGCGATACAGGTATCACAGTTAGATTTCATGATGGCTCATCATTGAGAAGTGATGGTATCATTATCAAACAACGTGGTGCTAAAACATTCGTAGTAGCCCGAGTAGGCACACCAACAACAACATTTACCTGCACACTGGTCAGTGGCACGCCAGCAGCTCTTGGCGAACTAAGCATTAGAGGTTCTACAACAGGCCAACTAGACGACGGTTTAATTTCTATTGCCAAACTTACAAAACGTGTAGCCACAGACTTCAGCAATGTTCGTTATACATGGTATTTAGAAAGCGATTCATCTGCAGACTATATTGTTTTAACAGCAATTTAATTAGGATACTGCAATGAAAGTTGTTCACGTCAAGGATGGTGGCTATAAAGTTATAGTGCAGTCCGGTGGTACTATTGTTTTAGACACCGGATCTACGGTTGGTAATGTATTAGTCACTGGTAATCTCACAGTCAACGGCACCACCACCACTGTTAATTCTTCTACCTTGACAGTTAAAGACAACATCATAGTGATCAATCAAGACGAAGGCGGTGCAGGAATCACATTGATACAATCAGGTATTGAGATCGATCGTGGATCATTACCCAATGCAGAATTATTTTTTAATGAATCCATAAGTCATTTCAGTCCCACAACGGGCACTACAGTATCTGGGACTTTTGTTTTTAGAAATCAATCAGGCACTTTGTTGGGTCTAAGAACCAACAGTATAATGACTGGCGGCAGTAATTTAGCATTGGTAGGGTCGGGCACTGGTGTTATCACTGTGCAAGGCACTACCAATTATGAACAAAATGTGTTGGATTATACCAATCCATTGAAACCACCATTAAATGATGATTTTATACCCAATGCAAAAGCAATGGTGGATTATGTTAGTGCTTCGTTTACTGGAATTTTACAACCTGGTATCCAAGATGGGGATACTAGTGTTCGTACTAAAGATCAAAGCAGTCTGAATAGCCCATTGCCCAGCGTTATTGAATTTAAAGTAGACAACGTGTTGATTGGTGAAATTAATTCCAGCGGATTAGAAATTGGCAATATTGTCATCAGCGGCGATACTATTACAGACAGCAGTGTTAACAATTTGACCATTACCAGCAACACTGGTGAAGTGGACATGGATGCTGTGTTGAGTTTATTGGATCAATCAGATCCAACGCCTACAGTAGGTGCTTGCAAAATTTACACAAAAACAACAGTGGGCAGCGGCGACACTGGACTGTACTATGCCAATACAAAAATTGATTTTGATGGGTCAACTGTGATAAATTTACAAGACGAGTTGGTAAGTAAAAATCGTGCGTTATTGTTTAGTATGTTATTTTAAGGAAAAATCATGGCGGTTCAGAGTGTAGCAATCAACAACACAAACACAAACTTATTTGTATCGTCTGGCAACAATGCTGTGACAACAATTATGATTTGTAACAAAATACCGTTTGATCCGTTAGACCCAGCAGCAGATCAAACATATCTGTACTTGCACATTGTGGCCAACGGTGACGGAGTGACAGATACTAATCTAGTGGTCAATAAACTGTTGGTGCCAGCAGGTGAAACAGTGACATTTGACACTGAAAAAATTGTGTTGGCCAACGGAGATAGAATTGTGGCCAACACAGAGTTGCCTGCAAATTTAGTAGCCACAGTGAGTACATTGGTGTTGTAATGCGATATCTACAAAGACAATTGTTAAACAAACGCCAAGTGGTAGACTTTGGCATAGCCGTGGGCATCGGCGGAGATGTTGTTATCAATTCTACCAACAACGTGTTGTTGCCAAAAGGCACTACAGCAGAACGACCAATAACACCTGCTGTGGGAATGATACGTTTCAATACTACAACAACAGAAGTTGAAGTGTATCAAGGCAGTGCTTGGCGAAATTTAAGATTCAAAGAAGCAGCCGCTATAACTTTACAAAGTCTAGGATTCGGCGACGGATCTTCCACATTATTTGGCCCACTGAGCCCTGTTCCTCCCAGCGTTATAGAAAGCGGCAGCACATGGGGCGGCCAGCATTTGATAGTGTTAGTAGAAAACGTCATGCAGATATTCAATACAAATTACACAATCGTACAAAATCCTGGCGGAGGATATGCTGCTGGATATTATATTCAATTTACTGGACCGTCAATTCCCAATAAACCTATCAATGTACTACACGGGTTTGATCGTTAAACAAGGACAATAAATGGCACTGGTACTTAAAGACAGAGTTAAAGAAACAACACTCACAGTGGGAACTGGAAGTTTTCAACTGCAAGGCCCCGCGGCGGGTTTTAGACCTTTCAACGACATAGGTGACAGCAACACCACTTACTATGCAGTGGTCACAGACAGCAGTGTTGGCGAGTTTGAAATTGGTCTAGGTCAATTTAATTTAACCACTCAACAGATATCAAGAAGTCAAATTATTTCCAGCAGCAACAGTAACAATATTGTAAACTTCAGTGCTGGAGTCAAAGAAATCTTTGTGACATACCCGGGTCCCAAAGGATTGTTTTTAAATTCTACAGGATTGGCAGAACTGCCAGCGGGCAGTTTAGTGGGCGGCACACCCATTGGTGGTATTGGCCCTACAGGACCTAGCGGACCAACTGGCGCATTTGGCGGACCCACAGGACCCACAGGACCAACCGGACCTACGGGACCTACGGGACCCACAGGACCCACAGGACCACAAGGTAACAAAGCAGGTTTAAAATATACTTTTAGCACAACAACTGCAATGGCTGATCCAGGATCGGGAATTGTACGCTTCAACAATGCTGCTGTAGCCAGCGTAACTGCTATTGCTATCAGCGATTTAACATTTGAAGGTGCTGATCTAAGTACTTATATGCTGACTTGGGATGACGGCACTCCTGTGGTCAAGGGATATTTAATTTTTAGAAGCAACAGCAACACCAGTGCTACTCATGCAATCTTTGAACTGACAGCAGTCACAGACAACAGCAGTTGGTTACAGTTCACAGTGGCACATGTTTCGGGTATACTGCCCAGTAATCTAGATGAACTCACTGTTGATCTAACCCGCACAGGCAATATTGGCCCCACTGGACCAACGGGACCAACCGGCCCCACTGGATCGCAAGGCGATAAAGCTGGATTAAGATATAACTTTAGCACTACTACTACTATGGCTGATCCAGGTACTGGAACAGTAAGATACAACAATGCTGCTGTAGCCAGCGTAACTGCAATTGCCATAGACGACGTAACTTTTGAAGGCACCAACGTTGAAAGTTATTTGCTAACCTGGGATGACGGCACAGCAGGTCCAAAAGGTTATATCTATTTTAAAAGCAATTTAAATGCCACAGCAACAGGAACTATCTTTGCTGTTAACAGCCTTACAGACAATGTTGGCTGGGTAGAATTAGCAGTAACTTACGTAAGCGGAACATTACCATCTGGTAGCCAACAGTTAGTTGTAGACTTCAATAAAACTGGAGATATTGGACCCACTGGACCCACAGGACCCACAGGACCCACTGGACCTACTGGACCCACAGATGCCAACAACTTGTTTGGCGGCGGTACAGGTCAAATTCCATATCAAACTGCCGCTGGTGCCACAGCATTTGATGCAGATTTTACATTTGTAGCAGCAAGTAATACATTAGTTGTTAATTCTGTAGATGTAGGTCGCGGCGGAGCAGGAGATGACACAAACACAGCCATTGGAAAAAGTGCGCTGTCAGTTAATACAGCTACTGGTTATAGAAATACTGCCGTTGGTTCATTATCTTTAGATGTTAATACCACTGGAACTGACAATACTGTGATAGGATATAGTGCCGGCGGAGCCATCATAGCAGGACTCAACAATTCAGTATTGGGTTCCGGCGCATATCCCTTAGGCACTGGCTCAAACAACGTTGCAATAGGCCCAGCAACATTGAATACATTAACTGGCGGCGATCAAAATATTGCCATTGGTAGCAGCGCATTATTCACTATTGGCAACGGAAGTAATCAAAATATCGCTGTTGGATACCTAGCAGGTTATGATCTAACAGGCAACGTTGATGGCAATGTGTTGCTGGGCAACTTCACAGGCAACGATGCTGGATTAGATATTTCTGGATCTAGCAACACTGTCACAGTGTCAAACGGTGCTGGCACTGTGAGATTGCACTATACTGCCAACGGAAATTTTGTAACCAAAATTCATACATCTTCAACAACATTATGGGCCAACAATTTCTTAGAAATTTTTGCAACTTCTAATACTAGTCTAACTTTTAGATATAGAGGTAGCGACGGAACTACTCGCTCAGCGTCAATAACATTGTCTTGATCCAAATCATAACATCATACTATCTCAAATAAATAGTATATGTTAGGATTTTCACCTTTAAGTTCATCCCCGCTGGGCACACCCGCCCCTGGCTCCCCAATAGGCACTGGTGTTGGCAAAATATCAGGGCCGTTGTTGGCTCCTAATTTAGAGCGCAGCGGCACAGATTTCAGCGTTGATACAGATTTATTATACCTAAATGTCAACGATCAACGTGTGGGTTTTGGCACTGATGTACCAGATGCAACTCTGACTGTTGACAATTTTGTTGCAACAAGTTTGATAATAGATGATGTAGGCAACATTGGTGATCTACAGTATGTGGGATCTGGGCTTAATGAAATAAAAAGTTTCTTTGGCAACATCAATATATTGCCTTCAGGTGCTGATCCAATGATCTTTGCCACTGCGTTTGGCAGTGAAAATGTAGTGTTTGATGAAAACATCATTCGCAGTGAAGACAGTAATGCTTCGATAGAATTTTATGTAGACCCTAGTAGAAAGGTCAATGTCAACAGCAACATGTTTGTAGATGGCGGTTTACACGCCACTGGCAATATAACATTTGACGGCAGCATTACCCTAGGCAATGCTAACACCGACAGCATTGCATTCAATGCAGATGTCAATACCAGCATAATTCCAGATTCTAATTTAACTTATCAATTAGGCAGTGCCTCAAAGAAATGGGGTGAAACATTTTTCTATTTATGGAACGGTAATGTACTCAATGCTAGCGTACTAGTATCAGGCGGAGTAGGATTTGGCACTAGACAACAAAACATATGGTATGTGGCCAAAAATGGATTAGACAC
>Ga0209357_1000089_pt1 | contig 30526 bp, 32 predicted proteins | sample LauGreFBDMM110SD_2_FD_187573 | JGI IMG/M metagenome (GOLD analysis project Ga0209357, IMG submission 187573) | Freshwater lake microbial communities from Lake Michigan, USA - Fa13.BD.MM110.SD (SPAdes) (version 3) | ecosystem: Environmental > Aquatic > Freshwater > Lake | place: Lake Michigan... | reverse complement strand
TGGTTCGAAATTGCGTGAAGTTTTACATCGCGCAGCAGTTGCAGCAGCGATTACCTGTTCTCGTGCTGGAGCTCAACCACCTCGCACATTCGAACTAACTGAAGCACTTGAGCGGAACTAAAATGCAATTCATTGATGATGCAGAATTTCAAATAAATATTGATTTAGATCAAGGTGCACGTATTGCCTCGCTGATTTGGCGAGATATGCAGTTCACGCTGCCCTTTCGTGGCACCCCCTTAAATTATGGCTGGTATGGCATGGGGCCTTGGGCTGGCCGCGTGCGCGATGGCCTAATTACTGGCGCCAATGGTCAAGAGCACCAATTGCCCCAAATCTTTGATCCACCGAATGCGCTGCATGGATATGGTTTTACTTCATCTTGGCAAGAAATCGGTCCAGGACGTTCGTTACTACATTTACCTGCGCCATATGGCGGCGCAACTTTAGAACAAACAATCGAAGTATTAGATGATGCAATTCGCTGGTCACTTGAATACGAACCAGGTGAATGTGATTTGCCAGCTTGGTTAGGTTTACATCCTTGGTTTGCTCGCGACTTAGATCGTGGTGGCAGCGCGGTAATTGATTTTTCCGCAAATAAAATGTTGCAACGTGGTTCAGATGGGCTACCAACTGGCGATTTAGTTAAACCATCACCAGAACCTTGGGACGATGCTTTTACTGGAATTATCGGAACCCCAGCAATCATTTGGGAAGATGTTGCACGCATAGATATTGAGTGTGATGCACCTTGGTGGGTTGTGTACAGCGAAGATGCTGAAGGAGTTTGTATAGAACCACAAACTGCGCCACCTGATGCGGCGAATTTAGGAATTACTGGCGAGCACTACATCGAAGCGTTATTTGTTTTCACCGAAGAATAAATAAAGAAAAGGAATATAAATTGATCAACCGTCACCATCTGGCCAAATTAACTGCCCGCGAAGAAGAGCGCTTTCTAAAGTTACATCCAAAAAGTGGCGAGCTCTTTGAAAAGGCAAAGCAATCAATGCCAGGCGGAGTTCCGATGTCCTGGATGGCTAAATGGCCCGGTGCCTACCCAGTCTTTATTGATCAAGCAAAGGGTGCGCGCTTTACCGATGTTGATGGCAATTCATATATTGATTTTTGTTTAGGTGATACCGGTTCAATGACAGGCCATTCACCAGATGCGACAGTGGCTGCGATTCGCGAGCAAGCCGGCAAAGGTATTACCGCGATGTTGCCAACAGCTGATGCAGCAATTGTTTCAGCTGAATTAGCTAACCGATTTGGTTTGCCACTTTGGCAATTTACCGTCTCAGCCACAGATGCTAATCGCCATGTAATCCGCTATTCCCGCCTACTTACTGGCCGTTCAAAGATTGTGGTTATTGATCGCTGTTATCACGGTTCAGTAGATGAAACTTTTGCCACTTTAGATACGAGTGGAAATACGGTAGCGCGCGAAGGAAATATTGGCGCACCTGTGGCACTTGATCACACAACTCGCGTTGTTGAATTCAACGATATTGCTGGGATGGAAAAAGCTTTAGCTCATGGTGATGTTGCAGCGATTTTGATGGAACCCGCGATGACAAATGTCGGAATTGTTCTGCCCCAAGCCGGGTACCTAGAAGCAGTACAAGAGCTGGCAAAGAAGTACGGCACAATTTTAATTATCGACGAAACTCACACCATCTCAGTTGGTCCAGGCGGAATGACTGCAGACCGCGGATTAAAGCCAGACTTTCTAACTATAGGTAAAGCAATTGGCGGCGGAATTCCGACCGGAACTTTCGGAATGACTCAAGAGATTGCTGATTCAATCAAAAAGATGGTCGAGCTAGAAATTATTGATACTGGTGGCATCGGTGGAACATTGGCTGGAAATGCGCTCTCACTTGCTGCGATGCGCGCAACACTGACTCATGTTCTTACCAAAGAAAATTTTGATCGCATGATTGATCTGGGTAATCGTTGGTCTGATGGCGTAGATGCTGCGATTGCTGAATTTGATTTGCCCTGGAGCTGTAACCGTTTAGGCGCACGTGGTGAATACATATTTGGCAAAGTCGCGCCAGTAACAGGTGCTGATGCAAATAACTCTGGCGATTTTGAATTGGAGCAGTATCTTCATTTGCGGATGTTAAATGATGGCTTCTTGATCACACCATTTCACAACATGGCCTTGATGTGTCCTGACACTACAAGCGCCGATGTTGATGCCCACTCAGCAGCATTTCGAAAGATGTGCGCTGAGTTAGTTGAAGCCTAATTTCTTATAAAGAATAAGGGCGGCATGATTATCGGCATCAACGTAGAGCATTGATTCCTTGATTTCTTTACTTTGGAAATAACGTAGAGCGGTAAGCATTAAAGCTTTGCCCAGCCCAGAGCTATGAGCAGCTGGGTTTACGCCGATTACATAAATCTCTCCGATTGCGCCTTCATTTACCCGGTCGTGATGGATTTTCGTCCAACAAAAACCAACTATTTTGCCGCTCTCGCGGGCCAGAAAGAAACCATCGGCATCAAACCAGCTTTCTTTCATGCGATTAGTTAAATCCTGCATTACCCAATCGCCTTGATCTGGGTGGGCAACAAAGATTTTGTTATTCAGCGCTAACCATTCATCGGAATCAGCCGGGCTAAATGTAGATATCTCGGCAGAAGTAATTGGTTCCGGAAATTCAGCAACAAGTGAGCGGTGCAATTTTAGAATTGTGCGCACAACTAAATCCGTTCAGTGACTTGAGCATCTTTCATGGCGCTAGTTACCGTAAAGCGATATCCCACATTTCGTACGGTGCCAATAATTGCTTCATGCTCTGGGCCAAGTTTGGAACGAAGTCGTCTGATATGCACATCAACTGTGCGAGTACCGCCGAAATAGTCGTAACCCCAAATTTCCTGCAACAACTGGGCTCGAGTAAAGACTCGACCAGGATGCTGAGCTAAAAACTTAAGTAGTTCAAATTCTTTAAAAGTTAAATCTAGGGCACGACCTTTAATGCGTGCGGTGTAACTATTTTCATCAATTGAAACCTCACCAGTTCTAATTTCACCAGAACCAGGATCACTTTCGGCCAGTTGCGCTGCGTATTCACCAATTGCAATTCGAATACGCGCATCAACTTCAGCAGGTCCGGCAGTGTCTAGAATTACATCGTCAATGCCCCATTCGGCACTAAGCGCAGATAAACCACCTTCAGTTGTAATAACAACAACGGGTGCACCTGAACCAGTGGTGTGAAGCAACTTTGCTAAATTTTTTGCAGCGGGAATATCGCGTCGCGCATCTAGTAATAAAATATCTGCTTCGGGAACATCAATTAGAACACTTGCTTCGGCCGGAACAATTTTTACTTGATGTTGCAACAAAGCTAGAGATGGCAGAACTTCAGCGCTCGCGCCTAGAGTGTTTGTAAGTAACAAAACTCTTGCCATTTGCGCTCACCTGCTCCCAGTTGCGTTCTAGGTGTTAAGTGGCACAGACTACTCTCGTGAAATCTTTCCTACCAATTATTGTCGTGATTGGGGCTGCCACTGCTTATGGCCTCTGGTATCAAAAGTCACGGGGAAAGATTCAAGCCAAAGCCATCTCTGGCACGGCTTTAACCTCAGCAATAATCGGTGGCGAACTTGGGTCACGGGCTACCTTGGTGCAATTTTCATCAGCCTTTTGCACGCCTTGCCGAGCAACTCGCACGCTGCTTGAAAACGTTGTTACTGATCTAAAAGATGTGCGCCATGTTGAAATCGATGCTGAAACAAATTTGGAGTTAGTTCGCAAACTGGATATTCGCTCGACCCCAACCACGCTAATTCTGAACAGTTTTGGCGTTGAAGTAGGGCGAGCCGTTGGCGCTCCCAAGCGTGATCAAGTTTTAGCCGCACTTGCAGCTATCAAGTGACACCTGCAAGTAACTCGCAATTAGGCTTTTTTGCGTAGCCTCTTTACTCTTAGGATATGTCCTTCGTCCTAGATAGCTTCTTCACCAAGCGTCGCGTACTTGATTACGGACGTTTAGCTGTTTCGCTGTGTAGTAACTAAAACTTAAAATACCCAGTTTTAGTAACCCACAACAAAGAGAAGCAGGAAGCAAATGACAACTTTAGATAAAAAAGATATCTCAATAGTAATTGATGCACGTGGTCCACGTTTTTCAGCAGCAGTTACAGTTTTAGTTTTGGCTACTGCGCTCGCAACCCAATCACTACCTTTGATTGCTTTTCAATTAGCAGTATTTCTAATTGGTGCGACTAAAGGCCCACAGTTCACGCCTTACGCATTTCTCTTCAAAAATTTGATCAAGCCACGTTTAAAGGGCGAGTTTGTTCCGGAAGATGTGCGACCACCTCAATTTGCCCAAGCTGTTGGGTTTATCTTTACAGTCATTGCTGTTGCTGGGCTGCTATCTGGAGTCACAATCGTTTTCACCATCGCAACTGGCTTTGCACTCGCTGCAGCTTTCTTAAATGCCGCCTTTAATTACTGCTTAGGCTGCGAAATTTACTTAATTCTTCTGCGTGCTCGCCGCTAATCAGCTGCCCAGATAACTCTTTTTGTGGAAATCTAAGTAAGATTAACTCATGGCCGATCAGCATGAATTACGCGATAAAGGTTTGCGCTTAACTCCGCAACGTGAATTAGTTTTAGCTGCCGTTCGCGAACTTGGCCATGCCACACCAGAAGAAGTTGCCGAAAAAGTTCGCCAAACACACCCTGGTATTAATCTTTCAACGGTCTATCGCAACTTAGAAACCCTTGAAAATGTGGGGTTAGTTCAGCACACTCACTTGGGCCACGGTGGCGCTACCTATCATGCAGCTGAAGAGTTAACCCACCTACATTTAGTTTGTGGAATTTGCGGTTCAGTAGGCGATGCACCAATTGATGTTGCAGCTAACTTTGTAAATGCTTTGGCTGATGATTATGGTTTTAAAACAGATGTCACGCACTTTGCCGTTTATGGCACTTGTTCAGCATGTTTTGCCGCCGAAAGTAAGTAATGAGCGCCGTACTCGTTGAGGACGGTCCCGATAAAGGCGCTGTTTGGCATTTTGGTGATCCCGTAAAAGAACAACGAGCACTCGAAGGTGGCACTGCTTGGGCAGATTTATCACACTTCGAAGTGGTCGCACTATCTGGGCCAGAGCGTTTAACTTGGCTACATCTTTTAACTACGCAAGATCATGAAAATTTAATTGCTGGTCAATGGCAGCACGCTTTAATTTTAGATCCCAAAGGCCACATCGAGCATCAATTCTTTTTAGTTGATGATGGTGACACCACTTGGCTTGTGGTTAATCCTGGTCGAAGCGCCGAATTAATTTCACATCTAGAAAAAATGAAATTTCGCGCCCAAGTAGAAATCCACGATGCCACTGCTGAATTTGCAGTATTGCGCGCTCCAGGCAAGATGGATGAAATAGCTGGGCCATATGCACTTGTGCCACGCGCCGAATTAGCAAACATGATCGAAACTTTTAATTCGGTTGCAACTCAAGTGGGCACTTGGGCACTAGATGCGATGCGAGTAGCTGCTGGATTACCCCGAATAGGTTTTGAAACTGATCACAAATCTATTCCCAATGAACTAGGTTTATTAAATAGCGCTGTACACCTAAATAAGGGGTGTTACCGCGGCCAAGAAACTGTGGCAAAAATAAATAATCTTGGAAATCCACCACGTAGATTAGTTATGTTGCACCTTGATGGCACCGAGGTTAACTTTCCTAAAGTTGGGACTCCAGTTGAAAACGATGGGGTAGTTGTTGGTTATTTAGGAACTGTCGCAAGACATCATGAATTAGGGCCAATTGCACTTGCTGTCGTTAAACGCAACACCCCACTAGACGCGACGCTCTCAGTTGGCGGGATTCCGGCTGCACAAGAAGCGATAGCTGCAGGTAATTAGTAAATGGAATTGTTAGGTCAGTTATTAATTACCTTGATAGCAGGGCTCGCGATCATGTGGGCCGTAAGAAAGATGTAAGTAACCGATAGACTTACCGGCATGGAGCTCTTAACCTCAATTCTCCTTGGCCTGATTTCCTTAGTTATCGGCGCCGGATTATTGTTCTTTGCATTTACTAGTCGCAGAGATCCCGAAAGCGCTCGCTACCGAGATAGCAGAAAGCGAACTGGCAGATAATGGTATTTACGATTCCGGAAGGTCTTCACCCTGATTTAAATCCACTTGCCTGGCTAGTTGGAACTTGGCGCGGCAAAGGTCATGGTGAATATCCAACGATTAAACCTTTCCAATTTATCTCTGAGACAGTTTTTAATCATGACGGCCGCCCATTTTTGAATTATTTCTCGCGTTCCTGGATTGTCGATGATGATGGTGAGATTATTCGTCCCGGTGCAAGTGAGGCAGGCTTCTGGCGGATTAAGCCAAATAATGTGCTCGAAGTTGTAATTTCACATAACACTGGAATAACTGAAGGTTGGCTTGGGCATTTCGATGGACCAAAGATTCAATTAGCAATGGATCAAGGATATTCCGCACCTTCTGCAAAAATTGTTACCGCCGGCGTTCGTCTTTACGGATTAGTTGAAGGCGAACTTTTCTACGCGTATGACATGGCTGCCGAAGGACAAACACTTCAGGCACATATTTGGTCAACTAGCCCGCGCTCTAACGATTAAGAATGAGCGTTGTTCTAGCGCAGTTAGTGCGTAGCGGATTAATTGAATCAACCCACAGTGGATATTTAATATTACTTGGCCCCGACGGATCTGATCTATTAACTCTTGGCGACGTTGATGCCGAGATGTATCCACGTTCGGCAATTAAATCTCTACAAGCAGCCGCAATGGTGCGACTTGGGTTAGCACTAAATGACGAACAATTAGCTTTGGTTTGTGCGAGCCATGGCGGTACTGAGCGCCATCAAGAAGTTGCTCTGGAAATATTAAAGAGTGCCGGTCTATCTGAATCAGATTTACAAAACACACCAGATCGCCCAATAGATCGTAAAGCACGTATTTCCTGGGGAACTAAGCCAGTAACTTCGTTAGCGGCAAATTGCAGCGGAAAACATGCCGGAATGTTGGCAACCTGTGTTGTTAATGGCTGGGATATTAAAACTTATCGTGATGCTAACCACCCGCTTCAAATTGCAATTGCAAATGAGATTAAAGATTTAATCGGTCAACCAGTAAGTCGAACAAGTATCGATGGTTGTGGTGCACCTTTGTTTTCAATGAGCACTAGATCTATTGCAGTAGCTGCTAGAAAAATGCGAATAGATAGTGACCCAGTTTTTGCAAGAGTCATTACTGCATGTTTAAAACATCCCGAAATGATTTTGGCCGAAGGAGCATTTGATACTCGCATGATGCGTGCAGTTCCTGGACTCCTAGTAAAAGGTGGCGCAGAAAGCGTGATGTTGGCATCTTTGGCTGATGGCAGTGCGATCGCATGGAAAATTTCCGATGGCAGCAATCGTGCAAATGGTCCGATAATGAAAGCTGCCCTCGCCAAATTAGGCATAACAATCGAGGGTGAAGTTGTTGATGTGCTGGGCGGTGGAACCGCAGTCGGCTCACTTAGCGCTACGTTTTAATCAGCGTTACCCTTTAGGCATGAACGCACGTATTGCCACCTTGATGGTGCATACCTCGCCCCTGGATCAACCAGGTATTGGTGACGCTGGTGGCATGAATATTTATGTAGCTGAAAGCGCTGAACGTATGGCGGCGATGGGCGTAGAAGTAGATATTTTCACTCGTCGCACAAATTCTAAAGTCGCAGATATTGTCCAAGTGTCACCAGGAGTTCGGGTAATTCAATTAAATGTTGGTCCACTGACTGGTGTAACCAAAGAAGAGTTACCAAAACTAATTCCGGAGATAGCGGATGAATTTACCAAAAAGCTTTCGGGTGAAACAAATTACGATTTAATTCATTCACATTATTGGATCTCTGGCAAAGTTGCGATGATTGCTAGTAAGAAGCTAAATATTCCGTTTGTTCACACGATGCACACAATGGCACGAGTTAAGAATTTAAATCTGGCTGAAGGCGAAACCCCAGAACCAATGATTCGGGTGCAAGGTGAAACCCAAGTAGTTGCAGCCGCACAAGCTTTAATTGCTAATACTGATGCCGAAGCAGCTAGCTTGGTTTCACTGTATGAAGCCTGCCCAGATAACGTGCGGGTAGTTTCGCCAGGCGTTGATCTCTATAAATTCATTCCAGGTGATGGCAAGAAAGCTGCTCGCGTGCGCTTAAGCGTTCCGGCGAACGCAAATGTAATTACATTTGTGGGTCGCATCCAGCCCCACAAAGGACCAGAACTTTTAATTAGAGCAATTTCAGAAATGTTAAGTCACTCCCCACTTTTACGTAGCGGTTTGATAGTAAATATTGTGGGCGGCTCGTCCGGTTCAAATACTTCTGAAGTAGAACGACTTAAAGAATTGGCAGGTTGGCTGGCCATTTCTGATGTTATTAAATTTGCCGAACCTGTTCCGCGTAATGACTTACCCGATTGGTATCGCAGTGCAGATTTAGTTTGTGTGCCAAGTTATAGCGAATCCTTTGGTTTAGTAGCACTTGAAGCACAAGCCTGCGGCACCCCCGTGGTTGCAACAGCTGTTGGTGGACTTCGAACAGCAGTTGCCGATGGCATTTCTGGAGTTTTAGTTGATGGCCATGATCCGCGCGCTTGGTCCTCTATTTTGGCGCGTTTACTAAGCGAACCACAGCGCCGAGTTTTACTATCAATGGGTGCAGTTGAGCACGCATCACACTTCGGTTGGGATGTAACAGCACGTGGCACTTTAGATATTTACGATCAGGTTTTATCCCAAATTGCGCGTGAACAAATCGCCGGAGCATAAAACATGAGTTCGCTTAATCCAACCGAAGTAATTTTGGAATTTCTGGATTCACACGATTTACCTTTTGAACAAAGTAATTTAAATACCTTTCTGATCACTTTGCCTGGTGAAAAAAAGCAGCAGACTCATTGCGCATTAGTAATTGGCGACCATTCATTGAGCATAAATGCATTCGTAATTCGTAAGCCTGATGAAAATGAAGACCAAGTGCACGCTTGGTGTTTACAGAAAAATGCTGGACTCTACGGAATCGCTTTTGCGATCAACGAGTTACGAGATATCTATTTAGTTGGCCGTCTGCCACTAACTGCAGTCACAAATCAAGAGATAGATCGAATAATTGGCAGCGTATTACAAGTAGCAGATTCCTCATTTAATCTATTGCTGGAGATTGGCTTTTCCAGCGCAATTCGTCGGGAATGGGCTTGGCGGGTTTCGCGCGGCGAATCGCTGGCAAATCTCGAAGCATTTTCACATTTGATTTAATTCATCTAGGATTGCGGTATGAGTAACTTTGAATTAATCCTTTTGCGCCATGGCGAAAGTGAATGGAATGCTAAGAATCTCTTTACTGGCTGGGTAGATGTTCGTTTATCTGCAGCCGGTGAAGCTGAAGCTGCTCGTGGTGGAAAGTTACTCGCTGAAAATAACTTATTGCCCGATGTAGTTCACACTTCGTTACTTCGTCGCGCTATTCATACTTCGCAGTTAGCACTGGATGCTTGTGATCGACATTGGATTCCAGTTAATCGTTCTTGGCGCCTAAACGAGCGTCATTACGGTGCGTTGCAAGGTAAAGATAAGAAAGAAACACTAGCTACTTATGGCGAAGAACAATTTAAACTTTGGCGCCGTTCTTACGACGTGCCACCACCACCGATTGATGCCAATGATCCATATAGCCAAACCGGCGATGATCGCTACGCTGACTTAGGCGCGGATCTGCCCGCAACAGAATGTTTAAAAGATGTAGTTACCCGCATGATGCCTTATTGGACCGGCAACATTGTGCCTGATCTTCGAGCAGGTAAGCGAGCGCTAATTACTGCGCATGGAAATTCATTACGCGCGCTCGTTAAGCACCTCGATGGAATTTCAGAATCTGATATCGCTGAGCTAAATATTCCAACCGGAATTCCACTTCTTTATAAATTGGATGCAGATTTGAAACCAATTAAGCGTGGTGGCGAGTACTTAGATCCAGCTGCGGCAGCTGCGGCAATTGAGGCAGTTGCAAATCAGGGCAAGAAGTAATTAGTTATCTTTAGAATTTGCGTACTCGCCTGTGACTAAGTAATAGACACGGCGGGCAATTGAAACTGCGTGGTCTGAGCAACGCTCGTAATAGCGGCCAAGCAAAGTCATATCGATAGCGGTTTCAATTCCATATGGCCAAGAATCATCAAGCAAGATTTCAAATAAACGACGGTGCAAAATATCCATCTCGTCATCATCTTTTTCAAGTTGTAGTGCGGCTTCAAGATTGCGTGACTCAATTACAGAAATCGCTTTATCGGTTATGCGATTAGTAATATTTCCCATTTCTTGCAGAGTTAAAACTAACTCTGGTGGCACAGCCGAGGCTGGATAACGCATACGAGTTAACTTAGCTACGTGATGCGCCAAGTCGCCCATGCGCTCTAAGTCTGCGCTCATACGAAGGGATGTAACCAAAGTACGCAGGTCGCCGGCAACTGGTTGCTGACGAGCCATCAAATTTATCGCTCGCGCCTCAATATCGTGCTGCATTGCATCAATTGCATCATCTTCAGAGATGATTTCCTCAGCAATCTTTAAGTCAGCCGTAAGCAGCGCGGTAGTCGCTCTTTGCATGGCCTTGCTAACCAGGTGGCCCATCTCGATGAGTGAAACACCAATGCCATCTAAATCGTCATGAAAGGAATCGCGCATGGGGATAACCTAGACCTTCAACACATCGGATGCGCGTTATTAAGTGAACGGGTCGCAAATCTAAGGTAAATTTCTGGGTTAAAACGTTGTAAATGGCTGATTATGTAGTTCGCCAAGTGATCTCTTCTCTACGATAAGAGTATGTTCCGGCGCCGAGATAAGGAAGTAGCAGTCAAAAGTGGCTGGGAATTTCCTGATTCTCTGCTTGAGCTATTAGAAATTCTCGATGCTGAGTATTTAATTATCGCCCCAGGTGAGCAAGTACTTTCCTCCTCTGTTGGCACAGACGCACTAGCAATGATTCGCGATGGTCATCTGGTTTCGACCCCACTTCTTAATTTAGTGCGCGCAGTGCGTCGCTCAAATGTTTATCAAGAAGCAACTGTTGAATTACCACGCGGCCCGATTGGTCAAGGAACCCACGATCTATTGGTTCGCGTTTCACCTATCGGCTCTGAAGGACTGATCGTTGCGCTAATTTTCGACGATAGTGAATTTCGCCGTCTTGATGCAATCCGGCGTGACTTTGTGGCAAATATTTCTCATGAACTTAAAACTCCAATCGGTGCGCTATCGATTCTGAGCGAAGCAGTGCTTGGAGCGAGTGATGATAAAGAGGCTGTCGAAAAATTCGCAGGAAGAATGCAGATCGAAGCTAAGCGATTAACAGATTTAGTTCAAGAAATTATTAACTTGTCTCGCTTACAAGATGGTGACCCGCTTAAAAATGCGCAACCTTATTCAATGGTTGATTTAATTAATCAAGCAATAGATAAATCTCGACTGACTGCCGAAAAGCGGAAAATCACTTTAGCATTTCTACCAACGACGGATCATTTTGTTTTAGGTGATCGCAGTCAGCTAGAGATGGCAGTAAGCAATTTAATTGAAAATGCCATTAATTACAGTCCAGACTCAACTAAAGTAGCAATCGTATTAATCTGTAAAGATGAATTAGTTGAAATTTCGGTAACCGATCAAGGGATTGGAATTCCGGAGAAAGAAATCGAACGAATCTTTGAGCGTTTTTATCGAGTAGATCCAGCGCGATCCCGAGCAACTGGCGGAACTGGGCTAGGGCTTTCGATAGTTAAGCATGTGGCCACTAATCACGGTGGAGATATCTCGGTCTGGAGTAATGAAGGATCTGGAAGTACCTTCACAATCCGATTGCCAGAATTTATTGAAGCTGAAAGTTATCAATCAACTAACCAGGAGGAAAAATAATGACCCGAATTTTAGTGGTCGAGGATGAAGAATCTTTTTCTGAGGCGTTGGCCTACTTATTAGGCAAGGAAGGATTCGACATTGTTGTGGCTGACACCGGCACAGCAGCTGTTGAACTTTTCGATAAGCATGGCGCCGACTTAGTATTACTTGACTTGATGCTGCCAGGCTTATCTGGAACTGAAGTTTGCAAGCAATTGCGCACTCGCTCTGCTGTGCCAATCATTATGTTGACTGCTAAAGATGCTGAAATCGATAAAGTGGTTGGGCTTGAACTAGGCGCCGATGATTATGTAACCAAGCCGTACTCATCGCGAGAGCTAATTGCCCGTATCCGAGCAGTATTGCGTCGACATAGTGAATTAGGTGATATCACTGAAGACAATGGTTCACTCGTTGCCGGCCCAGTCCGCATGGATGTTGATCGCCATCAAGTAAGCGTTAATAACGCTTCAATCGCATTACCGCTTAAAGAGTTCGAACTACTTGAATTCTTAATGCGCAATTCGGGCCGAGTATTAACCCGCATGCAGTTAATTGATCGGGTTTGGGGAAGCGATTACGTGGGCGATACTAAGACACTTGATGTTCACATAAAGCGCTTGCGTGCGAAAATCGAATCAGATCCAGCGAACCCAGTCTTTATTCAGACCGTGCGTGGGCTTGGTTACAAACTAGAAGCTTAAGCAGTTACGCCGGCGTAAGTATCGCGTTTGTCGCGCACAATTGCTTTAACGGTTACTACGCCAGCAGTCTCAAAAAAGAAAGAAATATTAACTGTGTTGCCAGCTTTTACTCCCAGGCCAGGTATTACCGCTTTGGCATTTGCTGAGTCACCTTCGAAAATCATCGGTATATTTTCAGAAATCACATTAGATTCATTGGTGAAAGTGGCAAGCACATTATTTGCTGAGATTCCGAGCAGTGAATCAGGTGTTGAGTTTGCGTTAATAATGGTGCCAACTAATACCGCGCTGCCATCTGGTTGAGCAACCAATAAGAAGCCGCGAAGCTTCAGCTCGCTGGTTTCAGTTATGACTTCAGTTTCAGCGCCATCAGTAACTTTAGTTATGTTGCGAGCTGCGGCATTTTCACCAGCACCGCAGGCAGTTAGCGTTGAGAGAGATGCAGTAATTATCAAACCGATCGCAACTTTACGTAATTGCATTTTTCTCCCAAGAAATAATTGTTTAACAATGCGCGCTTATTCTCTCATGAGAAATAGCTGCTAAAACCAGTTAAATACAGGCTAAATACCCAAGGTGACTACTCTCACTAGATGCTGGTATGATAAGCCCCTAACGAAGGGCACCACATGTCATTTAAAGTAGGCGAAACTGTTGTTTACCCTCATCACGGCGCAGCGCTAATCGAGGCAATTGAAACTCGAGTGATTAAGGGCGAAGAAAAAACCTACTTAGTTTTAAAGGTGGCTCAAGGCGATTTAACAGTACGAGTTCCAGCTGAGAATGTTGACCTGGTTGGAGTGCGCGATGTTGTAGATAGCGCCGGGCTTGACCGTGTTTTCAGCGTTCTACGTCAGCCATACACCGAAGAGCCAACAAACTGGTCTCGTCGCTACAAGGCGAATCTTGAAAAATTAGCTTCAGGTGATGTAATTAAGGTCGCTGAAGTTGTACGCGATCTTTATCGTCGCGATCTTGATCGTGGACTTTCTGCTGGTGAAAAGCGCATGCTTTCAAAGGCAAAGCAGATTCTTGTCTCTGAACTAGCTCTCGCTGAGCGCACTGATGAAGAAAAAGCATCAGTAATCCTCGACGAGGTCTTAGCTTCTTAATTTAAGCTCGATCGGAGCCCTTATGTCTGGCCATGTTGCAGCAATTATTGCTGCTGCCGGATCTGGTGTTCGCTTCGGTGCTGATATTCCAAAAGCTTTAATTCAATTGGGTAATCGCACTTTAATTGAACATGCCGTTGCTGCAATTTCACCAGCGGTAGATCAAGTAATCGTTACAGCTCCAGCCTCTAATTTAAGCCAATTTCAAAGCCTGCTAGGTGATGCCGTAACTGTTGTAGTTGGCGGCTCAACTCGCTCGGAATCAATTCGGGCTGGCTTAGCTGCGATCTCTAGCGATACGCAATATGTATTAATTCATGATGCTGCTCGCGCTTTAGCGTCAACCGAGTTAGCTAATCGCGTTTTGTTTGCTCTACAAAATGGGGAAGTAGCGGTAATACCTGGCCTGCCTCAAGTAGATACGATCAAGAGTGTTGATTCAAATGGATATGTAACCACAACTCCTAATCGCGCAGATTTACGTAATATCCAAACCCCACAAGGTTTTGAACTTTCCGCGCTCAAAAAAGCGCATGCCGCAAATGGTGAAAGTACTGACGATGCTGCTCTAGTTGAAAGTGCGGGTTTTAAAGTTTTGGTAATTGCTGGTGAAGAGCGCGCCATGAAAATTACAACCCCTGCGGATTTAGCAACTGCCTATAACTTCCTCGGCGCAAATAAAGAATTCTTAACTGGTGTTGGTGTTGATGCACATGCTTTCGAAGCAGGGTGCGAACTTTGGTTAGGTGGTATTAATTGGCCAGATGAAGTTGGTGTTGCTGGACATTCCGATGGCGACGTTGCTGCACATGCAATTTGTGATTCACTTTTCGCAGCAACTGGTTTAGGTGATCTCGGTTCTAACTTTGGTGTGGACCGCCCAGAATATGCTGGCGCAAGTGGTGCAAAATTATTATCAGAGACACTTTCAATAATTACTAAAGCTGGTTTTGCAATCTCAAATGTTTCGGTACAAGTAATCGGTAATCGTCCAAAGTTGGCCGGACGCCGTAAAGAAGCAATTGCAGCTCTTTCTGCTGCGCTAAATGGTGCACCAGTATCACTATTGGCTACAACTACCGATGGCCTTGGCTTAACTGGTGAAGGCAAAGGCATTGCAGCCATTGCCTCAGCGCTCGTTTTTAAGGTTTCTAGTAACGACCGATAGACTTCGCTAATGAGTTCGCTAAAGCTATATGACACATTGTCGCGAACCGTCTCAGAATTTATTCCACTGCAGCCGGGCAAAGCGAGTATTTACCTTTGTGGTGCGACCGTTCAGGCGCCACCGCATATCGGCCATATCCGCAGCGGCGTTAATTTTGATATTTTGCGACGTTGGTTAGTTAAGTCAGGTTTTGATACTACTTTTATCCGTAACGTGACCGATATTGATGACAAGATTTTACATAAGGCAGTCCATGAGCAAGCGCCTTGGTGGGCAGTTGCCCTTAAGTATGAGCGCGCATTTACTGAGGCATATGCAGCCCTGAATGTTTTGCCACCAACTTATGAACCGCGCGCAACAGGTCACATCACTCAAATGATTGATTTAATCGCTTCTTTAATTGAACGAGGCCATGCATATGCGCCAGGCAATGGCGATGTCTATTTAGAAGTTCGTAAGCTATCTTCTTACTTAACTCTTTCGAATCAAAATATTGATGATTTGTTACCAGCACAAGATGCTGACGAAACTTACAAGCGCGATGTGCGTGATTTCGCACTTTGGAAAGCTGCTAAAGCTGGTGATCCATTTTGGCCAACGCCATGGGGAAATGGTCGCCCTGGTTGGCACATTGAATGTTCGGCAATGGCACATGCTTATTTGGGTGCCGAATTCGATATCCATGGTGGCGGTTTAGATTTAATTTTCCCACATCATGAAAATGAAATCGCGCAATCTGAAGCAGCTGGATACAGCTTTGCTAAACGTTGGTTACATAATGCCTGGGTAACAGCATCTGGTGAAAAAATGTCTAAGTCACTTGGTAATTCACTACAAGTTACCGAATTACTAAAGAGTGTTCGTGGTATTGAACTACGTTGGTATTTGGGTAGCGCTCATTACCGATCAATGCTCGAGTTCTCACCAGCTGCCCTGGAAGAGTCAGCAGTTGGTTTCCGCCGAATTGAGAACTTTCTAATGCGCGCAACCGAGATTTTAGGAAGCCAGCCAGAAGCAGCGCTATCTGCCGACTTTGTCGCTGCGATGAATGAAGACTTGGCTGTTCCGCAGGCGCTGGCTGGAATTTCAGAACAATTACGCTTAGGAAATAGCGCAATAACCGAGAATAACAATGCAGGTATTGCAAGTGCGGCCAGCTTTATTCGTGGCGCTCTTGAAGTACTCGGTTGCGATCCATTTGATCTAGCATTTGCCAGTGGCGCACAAAGCGAATCGCTAACTGAGGCTCTTGATGGTGTTATGAATTTGGTACTTGCGCAACGCACTTCAGCGCGCGAACGTAAAGATTTTGCCGCATCCGATCAAATTCGCGATGGCTTAATCGCGCTTGGTATTTTAATTGAAGACACAGCTCAAGGACCACGTTGGTCGATCTCTCGTTCAGAAGGTAGTAATTAAATGGCCGGTAATTCAGAGCGCAAAGGCGCAATACGTGGATCTAAAAAGGGTCCAACAACCGGTACTGGTGGCAAGAATAAAAAGCGCTTAGCGGGTAAAGGGCCGACTCCTAAAGCTGAAGACCGTCCTTATCACGCAGCTGCTAAGCGTAAGAAAGCCGCTGAGAAAGCAAAAGAAAATCCACGTGCTGGCACGACACCACGAACTGGCACAACGCCACGTAGTTCGGCTGGACGTAACTCTAGAATTGATAAACCAAAGGGCGAAATCGTTGCAGGTCGTAACGCAGTACTTGAAGCGCTACGTGCTTCAGTTCCGGCAACTGAAGTACTTGTTGCTCGCGGAATTGATATCGATGATCGCGTCGCAGAGTCTTTGCAGTTAGCGCTGCACTTACAACTTCCGATTCGCGAAGTTCACCGAGCTGAAGTTGAAGGAATCTCACCAAATAGCCAAGGAATTATTTTGGCAATCAAGCCTTACCAGTATTCAAGTTTCGAAGAAATAACTCAACGCGCAAAGAATCCAATGTTGATTGTGGCACTCGACGGTGTTACTGATCCACGCAACCTAGGTGCCATTATCCGAAGCGCAGGTGCTTTCGGAGTAAATGGTGTTGTAATGACTGAGCGTCGGGCAGCCGCAATGACTGCATCAGCCTGGAAAGCATCAGCTGGTGCTGCTGCACGCATGCCAGTTGCCCAAGTAACTAACTTGGCTCGCACTATCGAGGAAGCTAAGAAATTAGGCTGTTTTGTGATCGGCCTAGATGGCGAAAGTGATGAATCACTTAGCGGCATGAAAGTTGCTACTGAGTCACTAATGATCGTAGTTGGCAGCGAAGGTAAAGGCCTATCTCGCTTAGTTCGCGAAAAATGCGATCTAGTTATTTCGATTCCCATGAATTCAGCGACTGAATCGCTAAATGCAAGTGTGGCAACGTCGATTGCCCTATTTTGGATAGATGAGCAACGACGAAAGAATTGACTATGACGTATCAAAGATTTGTAGTACTCGGTGATTCATTCACCGAAGGCATGACCGATGAGATCATCGGCGGCAATTTCCGTGGCTGGGCTGATCGGGTTGCCGACGTGTTAACGACCGAGTCGCCAGATTTTACTTATGTGAATTTAGCGATTCGCGGCAAATTAGTAACTCAGGTTGCTGATGATCAAGTTCGGCAGGCAATTCCACTAATCACAGGAAAAGAGACTTTGGTTTCTTTCCATGCGGGTATAAACAATGTTTTAAGACCTAACTATCGGCCAGAAAATGTTTTTCCAATTTACAACGATGCAGTTAGAAAGCTATCTGCAACCGGTGCAACATTAATGTTATTCACAGTTCTAGAGCGAACCGGAAATACTGGTAAGACGGCTGATATGTGGGCTGAACGGTTTGGTGCCTTCAATAAAAATGTTCGTGCCATCGCAACTGAAGTTGGAGCAATTATTGTTGATGCAAATGAGGAACAATTTTTATCCGATCGACGCCTACTAGCATTTGATCGACTGCACCTAAATTCACTTGGTCACGATCGTGTTGCACAAGGCGTACTTGAGGTACTTGGTGCGCCTTTCGATCCGAATTGGCGATTGCCATTGCCAACTGCCAAGCCAACTCCTTGGTTAGTCAAGAAAGCAACCAGTGTTGCTTGGTTTTTTAGCTTTGCCTTACCGTGGATTTGGCGAAGAGTTCGTGGCAAATCATCCGGAGATGGGCGCAGTGCAAAGTACCCGACTCCGACTTCTTGGCCGCTGAGTTAAGCGCCAATCCACCTAATCGCCATTCCCCGTTCATTCAAATGAGAGAAAATATAATTATGCCAAAGCCAGATCAATTGATTGATCGCGAGATCAGTTGGCTTTCTTTTAACGAGCGAGTTCTTGAACTTGCCGAAGATAAAGAAGTTCCGCTACTCGAGCGACTTCGTTATATGGCGATTTTTTCGAATAACTTAGATGAATTTTTTATGGTGCGCGTGGCATCAATCTTAGGAAAAATAGAAAATCAGATTACTTCTACTAACACTGCTGGATATACCCCGCAGCAACTTTTAACGGCCGTAACGGATAAAGCACGAATTTTGGCTAGCCGGCAGGCAAAGTTATTTAAAACCGAAGTCCTGCCAGAGCTACAGTCGCATCAAATTGGTTTGATTTACTGGAACGAACTACTTGAAGATGAGCGTAACTATGTCTCAAAACTTTTCCGTGAGCGTATCTACCCAGTCTTAACCCCACTCGCTGTAGATCCATCACACCCTTTCCCTTACATCTCCGGTCTCTCACTTAACTTGGCAGTAATTTTAAAAAATCCGGCAACGAATGAAGAAACATTCGCTAGAGTTAAAGTCCCACCAGTTCTCTCTAGATTTATAGCAACTACCTCAACTGGATCAAAACGGTTTATCCCGCTTGAAGATGTAATAGCCATTCACCTGCAGGAGCTATTTCCAGGAATGTTAATTGAAGATCACTACACCTTTCGAGTCACTCGAAACGAAGATTTAGAACTCGAAGAAGAAGAATCCGAAGATCTCTTAACTTCACTTGAACAAGAATTAGCGCGGCGTAGATTCGGCCCACCAGTTAGGTTAGAAATTGAAGAAGGCATTGATCAGGCACTCCTCGAGCGACTTTGCGAAAAACTTTCGATTAATCGAGAATGTGTTTTTTCACTTGCGACACCACTGGATTTAACTGATCTAAATCGCATTGCCGACCTAGATATTCCAGAGTTAAAATTTGATCGGTTTAAGTCACGTACTGCTGCCTCGCTTAGCGAAGTTGATTTTGGTGATCCAGAGCTATTCTTTGCCGCTATTCGTCAGGGCGAGATTCTGCTGCACCACCCGTATGAATCTTTCACTAGTTCAGTGGTTCAATTCTTGCAAAATGCAGCGCAAGACCCACAAGTACTAGCTATTAAGCAGACCCTTTATAGAACTTCCGGTGATTCACCAATAATCGAAGCGCTAATTGAGGCAGCTGAAGCAGGCAAACAAGTATTGGCAGTTATCGAAATTCGGGCACGCTTTGATGAGCAAGCAAATGTGCGTTGGGCGCGTAAGCTCGAAGCAGCCGGCGTGCATGTGGTTTATGGCTTAATGAATTTAAAAACCCACGCTAAGTTATCCCTGGTAATTCGTGATGAAGCTAGTGGTCTGCGTCGTTATTGCCACGTTGGCACCGGAAATTACAATCCTAAAACAGCTCGCTTCTATGAGGATTTAGGAATAATCAGTGCTGATCAAACTCTGACCGAAGATTTAAGTAAGTTATTTAATCAACTTTCCGGGCTAGCTCCTGCATCAACTTACACACGCCTGCTAGTTGCGCCTCGTAGCTTGCGTACCGGATTACTTGAAAAAATTGAAAATGAGATAAGTAATTGTAAAGCTGGATTACCTGCCGGAATTCAATTTAAGTTGAACTCACTGCTAGATGAGGAATTTGTTGAAGCGCTCTACCGTGCTTCAAACGCTGGCGTTAAGGTTGATTTAGTTATTCGTGGCATCTCATCGATTAGACCTGGCATCGAAGGTCTCTCTGAAAATATTAAAGTCAGATCAATTTTGGGAAGATTTCTCGAGCATTCTCGCATTTATCACTTTGTTAATAACAACGATGATGAATATTGGATCGGAAGTTCTGACTTAATGCATCGAAATCTAGATCGTAGAGTTGAAAGTTTGCTCAGGATTGAAAAAATCCAACACAAAGAGATTTTGCGCGAGATTTTTGAAATTTCATTATCACCAGAGACCAGCAGTTGGCATCAATTAGGCACAGAATGGAAGCGTCACAAGAGCGCTCAAGATATCCAGGAACTCCTAATGCAGAAGCACCTGAACGGATAATTATGAACGAAACCGAAGTTATTCAAGGCGCCGGTGTAGTTCTTTGGCGAGTAGTTAAGAAAACTACTGAGATTGCTCTGGTTCATCGCCCAAAATATGACGATTGGTCTTTGCCTAAAGGAAAAGTTGAATCAGGAGAGATTCACCTATCTTGCGCCGCTCGCGAGGCAGGAGAGGAAACAGGTTTCGAAGTCGTACTAGGGCCTGAAATTGGCATCGCTAAATATTTAGCTGAAGGAACTCCTAAAGAAGTTCGTTATTGGTCTGCCCATGCGATCGGTGAATCGCATGGGCCAAGAGATAACCATGAAGTTGATCAGGTTATCTGGCTTTCGGTATCTGATGCCAAGAAAAAAGTTAGCGTCGATGATGATCGCGAGATAATTAAGTTTTTCGAAAGTTTCGGCATAAATACCACACCAATTGTTTTGCTAAGACATGCAAAAGCTTTAAGGCGTGAAGAGTGGGAAGGTGATGATGGCGATCGTCCACTCGATAATAAGGGGCAACGTCAAGCAAAACGGATGCATTCGATTTACCAAAACTATGGCATCACTGAAATCCATACCTCTGATGCGCAACGATGCATCGAAAGTATCGAACCTATGGCTAAATCTTTAAAGCTAATCCCGATATATTCACGAGATTTATCAGAGTACGGATACGAAAAAGATAAAGAAGCACCACTTGACTACGTATGGACCCTACTAAAGCCTGATCTGAATGTAGTTGTTTGTAGTCATAATCCAATTCTGCCTAAGTTAGTCAAGAAGTTAATTGGAAAGAAGAATTTTAAGAAGATCGAAGTGGATCTACTACCTGGTGAAGCATTTATTCTGCATCATCGCGAGGGTGAAGTTGTCGCAGTTGACTGGATTGAAGCACCAGCCGTTTAGTTCTTTAGCGTTCCATCCAGTCTAACCAGCGTAAAACAATGCCTTCACGTAACGCCCAAGGGCAAATTTGGATCTGAGTGATGTGTAATCTTTCCATTACGGTTCGTGCAACAATTGCACCGGCAGTAATTTGCTTTGCGCGACTGGCTGATACGCCCGGAAGATCTGCGCGAGATTTATCTGTCATCTCACTTAATTTAGGAATCATCATCATTAAGGCGCTTAGCTCTAATACATCTGGATCACCTTTAAACCAATGAGCACCTAACCGAGCAAGTGTGCGAAAAGTTTTACTTGTTGCCACAAACTGATCAGCGGCATGTTCAACAATTTCTTCAGGCAGTTCCGAAACTATTAATTCACGTACTTTTGATTCTAAATTTCTAATCTCCTTACTTGTATAAGGATCATTTTCTAAAAATTCTCGAGTCAGTCGAGCAGCACCGAGTGGTAGCGAGATAGTTGCTTCAGGATTTTCGTCATCACCTAAGCCAATTTCTAGCGAACCGCCACCGATATCAATTACCAATAATCGCCCACTTGACCAGCCATACCAACGTCGCGCAGCTAGGAAAGTCATGGTCGCTTCTTCATCGCCAGAGAGAATATTTATCTCGATGCCAAATTCTTCATTTAAGTTAGCCAAAATTTGCGCACCGTTACGCGCATCTCGAATAGCCGATGTTGCAAAAGCCAAGATCTCATCAGTTTTAAATTCGCGGGCATGATCTACGGCATCAGAGATAGCTTGGCGCAGCAGTGCAATTCCATCCTCAGTTATCTCATTAGATTTATTAAGATAATCAGTTAAGCGCAGTTCGACCTTTTGATTCGTGGTCGGGCTAGGCCGTGCGCCCGGGTGGGCATCTACTACCTGCAGGTGAATAGTGTTCGATCCGAGATCTAGAACACCGAGACGCATAGGCGCAATCTACAGGGATATTGCTGTACGGAACATTAAGGATTTCTGAATTTCTCGATCTCCTGCCATAATTACGACCCTTGCAGCGATGTAAGAAAAAGCCTCCCTAGCTCAGTGGTAGAGCAACGCACTTGTAATGCGTAGGTCGTCAGTTCAATCCTGACGGGGGGCTCCATATTTTTAAAACCTGCTCAGTTACCTATTTGTTAGACTGTCAATCATGAGCGAACCAATAAATTCGGGCTTTGAAGATCTTTGGCGCGCCAATGAAGATTACACAAAGAGTTTTAAATACAGAGATCTAACTGGACGAGCAGCCCGTGGTCTAGCGATTGTTACCTGCATGGATTCCCGGATTAATCCGCTCTCAGTAGTTGGTATGAAATCTGGCGATGCCAAAATTTTGCGTAATGCCGGGGCTCGCGTCACGCAGGATGTTCTTCGCACCTTAGTTTTAGCGACCTATTTACTTGGCGTGGATCGTATTTTGGTGATGCCACATACCGATTGTCGAATGGCCCAAGAGGATGAAGAAGTTATTCATGCCATGATCGAAGAAAAACATGGAGTAGATACTCGCTCACTTGAATTTAATACCGTGGTTGATCAGCGCGCAGCGCTAAGTCAGGATCTCGCGCGTATCCGAGCCTTTCCGCTAATACCTAAAAATGTGATTGTTAGTGGTGGGATTTACCATGTAGCAACTGGCAAGATTGAGCCAATCGAGAATTAAGCAGGATTAGTTCGGCGAATTGGTTGTCGAGTTAATGGGTAAGACTGATCGCTTAAAAAGCTTTTAATAAGTGCAGTAACAATTTCAGGTTTTTCTTTCACTAAACCATGCGAAGTTCCGGGAACAATCGCTAACTGACCAAGTGGTAGAGCTTCATAAAGTTCAATTGAATGTGAATGTTTTACGACATCATCATCACCAGTCATTACTAGTGTTGGCACACTTATCTGCGTGATATCGGAAATATCAATATTTGGTTCAACTTTCCAAATTTCGTGCATTTTGGCGTTCTTGATTGCTAATGTTTCTGGCGCATCTGGTGACATCAAAGCGTATTCAGTGCGTTCTTCATCACTAATTCCAGCTGGATCAAATACGGGCAGCTCAACAATCCCATCTGCATTGAAGTTAGCCGCGATTGAAACAATCGACTTAACTAGATCGGGCCGTGCAATGGCAACCATCAGTGCAATATTTGCACCATCGCTATAACCAACTAAATGAACTGGTTCTTTAATTACTTCGGAAATAAATGCAATTGCTTCATCACGTTGAAAATCAAAGTAAAAACTTCCGGGTTGGTCAGCGCTGCGGCCATGGCCAGCACGATCGTATGCGAATAAGTGAAACGAATCCTGTAGGGGCGCAACCATTACATCAGCGAATGAATCGGTATTACTCAGCCCACCATGTAATAGAAGTACAACTTCACCGTTCTTAGCCCATTCAAAACTCCAAAGTGGGGAGCCAGAGATATTTAAATATTTCATTTGCGATTTTCGATTACGCAATATCCATAATGTGTCTATTTCCGCGATCAAATGTTAAGTAGTTCCAGGTCCAGTCAGCAATTGTGCCGATTTTATTACGACCACCCAAGAGGTAGAAGAGATGGAGGAAAATCCAGATAAACCAAGCAGGGACACCAGTAAGTTTAAGATTTTTTACTTCAACAACAGCCTTATGGCGGCCGATGGTTGCCATTGAACCTTTATCGCGGTATTTGAAATCTTGCGTCGGGCGACCATTGCTTAGATTTAAAATCTGTTTAGCAGCCCAAGCACCTTGTTGAAGTGCAACCGGCGCCACCATAGGAAGCAAATTGCCTTTGGCATCGGTCAATCCTGCAATATCACCAATGGCCCAAATATTTGGGTAATGATTTACCTGCAAGGTAGGCGTGGTATCAATTCTTGATTTAATAATTGGCAGTTTTAGCGCTTCTGCAGTTGGCTCACCGCGCACACCTGCAGCCCAGATAGTTACTTCAGATGGGATATCAACGCCATCTTTGATTGAGATTTTACGTGGCGCAACTTTTGCTACCGCAGTATTTAGGAAAACCTGAACGCCCATCTTTTCTAAATCTCGTTTAGTCCGGTCAGATAACTTGGCTGAAAATGTTGGCAACAGACGTGGTCCAGCTTCAATCAAATTTATTTTCATGTGCTTTGCCGCATGTTCGTGGTCATTCTTAAGTGGCCCGGAAATAAGTTCGGCTAAAGCGCCGGCCATCTCAACACCTGTTGGCCCACCACCGACGACGGTTAGCGAAAGAATTGTTTCATCTTCAAATCGACAGAGATCTTCAAATCGACGCATAATCTCGGCTCGGATATTAATCGCATCGGCAACGCTTTTCATGCCTAGCGCGTGTTCGGTTACGCCAGGAATATTAAAATCTGCAGTTGCTGAACCAAGCGCAAAAATTAAGTGATCAAAATGGAGTATTTCACTACTATCTAATTTGATCGCTTGATTCTTGTGATCGATTTCAATTGGTGAACCCATTCGAAATTTAATATCACTTTTGCGCAGACCACTTCGGACCGGGTAAGCCACGTGATCAGCCGCTAACCCAGCAGTTGCTACCTGGTAGAGCAAAGGGAGAAAAGTTTGGAAGTTATGGCGATCGACCAGGGTTACATCGGCTTTGCCAGCTAATTCGCGGGCAGCCGTTAAACCACCGAAGCCCGCACCCAAAATAACTACGCGAGGCTTAGCCATGTGATCCCCTTTCCGAATTCAAAAACTGCAAAAGTTATGGGTTAAGTCTATGGTTTATCATGTGGAGCCGCTGACCAAAGACCGCAAGTACCTGGTAACAGGGGCTTCTGGCTATGTTGGCGGCCGTTTGGTTCGGAATCTACTTAATGAGGATTTATCGGTCCGGGTTTTGGTGCGCGATAAAAATAAAATAGCTGGCCAGCCTTGGGTTAACCATGTTGAGATTGTCGAAGGTAATGCCAATTCACAATCTGATCTAATTGCTGCGCTTACTGGAGTTCATACCGCTTTCTATTTATTGCACTCGATTAATTTGGGTAAGAATTTTGATGATATTGAAGCGGTGATGGCGCGCGGATTTGCGCAAGCCGCACAAGCTGCCGGAATTTCACAAATTGTTTATTTAGGCGGAATTGCAAATGATCAAAAATCTAGCCAACATTTAGCTTCTCGTGTTCAAACAGGTGCTGAGCTAGCTTCTGGCACTGTCCCAGTATTAGAACTACGAGCCGGAATAATTATTGGCTCTGGCTCCGCGTCCTTTGAAATGCTGCGTCATTTAACTCACCGACTACCAATCATGACAACGCCAAAGTGGGTTTCGAATCTAACTCACCCAATAGCAATTAGAGATGTGCTTCATTACTTGCGAGGCACCGCACTTCTTGAAACACCAGTAAATAAAGTTTTTGATATCGGGGGACCTGAAATCCTTTCTTACGCAGACATGATGCAAAAATTTGCCAAACTATCTGGCTTGCCGCGCCGCTGGATTATAAAAGTCCCAGTGCTAACGCCGGAGCTATCAAGTTTGTGGATTGGGCTAGTAACACCAGTGCCCACTGCGCTCGCTCGACCACTCGTTGGTTCCTTAATTAATGAAGTTGTGGCAGATCCAAAGAAGAGTATTAATGATTTGATTCCACCACCACCTGAAGGATTACTCAATGTTGAAAGTGCCGTTACTTATGCGCTTTCAAAAACGAGTGATGGCCAAGTAGAGAGCCGTTGGTCTGATGCTTCTTATCCAACTGCGCCTTGGCAGAAAGCCCAAGGAGATCCAGAATGGGCTGGTGAAATGACTCTGAAAGATTTCCGCGAAGCCACAACTGATATTCCGTTATCGCAGATCTGGAAAACAATTGAAGGCATTGGCGGCCAGCATGGCTGGTATGGCTCAGATTTTCTCTGGTTTGCTCGAGGTTTATTAGATCGCATGTTTGGTGGTGTTGGATTACGTCGAGGTAGGCGAGACCCAGATCATTTACGAGTTGGAGATAGTTTAGATTTTTGGCGGGTTGAGAAAATTGAACGTGAATCTGTTTTGCGCCTTTATGCCGAAATGGTCCTACCTGGCAAAGCTTGGTTGGAATTTAGAGTAAGTGAAGTAGACGGCAAAACTCACATCGAACAAGAGGCAACCTTTACACCACATGGTTTAGGTGGGCAGTTGTATTGGTATTCAGTACTTCCATTTCACACCTTTGTATTTCCAACCATGTTGCGCAACATAGTTAAAAAGACCCAGCGCAATATTCGTTAACTAAATCTCCTAATTAGTGGCAGACTCTCGGCATGCATGAGTTCACTCCTGAAGTCGAAGCGCTCGCCAATGAAGTATTGGCCTATAGCCTCGAGCGGTTAAAGAGTGATCCACCGCTAGATGGTCCGTTATCAGAAGCTGAACTTTTTGCTCAAGTCGGAGACACAATCACAGCAAAAGGCCTAGGTGGCAAAGAAGCACTCGATGTTTTTACTTCGGTATTAGCAAAGGCATGTATTTCAACAGATCACCCACGCAATTTAGCTTTCATCCCATCGGCACCGAGTGAATATGCAAACCTTTTTGATTTAGTAGTTGGGGCAAGTGCCCTATATGGCGGCTCATGGCAAGAAGGTGCCGGAGCGGTTTTTGCTGAGAATCAAGCGCTGCGTTGGATTGCGGATTTAGCAGGTTTGCCGCAAAGTTCCGGCGGAGTTTTCGTGCAAGGCGGCACGGTCGGAAATCTTTCGGCGCTAGTTGTAGCACGCGCACAAGCCCGTAAACATTTTCCCGATACCACGCGCTGGGTAATTGCTTGTAGTGAACAAGCGCATTCATCTATCGCATCAGCTGCGCAAGTAATGGATGTTGATGTTTTAGAGATTGCCGTTGATGAACATGGCAAATTGCAAGGTGATGCAGTTGGTAAAGAAATAGATGCACTGCACCGACAAAGTGGTCTTCGGGTGTTTGCCGTAGTTGCCACAGCAGGTACTACAAATTTAGGCATAATTGATGATTTAGCCGGAATTGGTGCTGCTGCAAAAGCTCGCGAGATTTGGTTCCATGTCGATGGTGCTTATGGATTAGCGGCTTTATGTGCACCTTCGGTTCGATCACTATTCAACGGTATAGAAAATGCGGATTCATTAATTGTTGATCCACATAAATGGTTGTTTGCGCCATATGACGCATGTGCGTTAATTTATCGTGCGCCAGAATTAGCGCGTGAAGTTCATACTCAACATGCTTCATACCTAGACACGCTGCATGATGGAAACTGGAATCCATCTGACTATGCAATTCAGTTAACGCGTCGCACACGTGGTTTACCTTTTTGGTTCTCACTTGCTGCGCATGGAACTGATGCATATTCCGAAGCGATGGAACAATCACTTGAAGTTGCAAAGTATGCAGCGAAGAAAGTTAGCGAACATCCAAATTTAAATTTGCTTTGTAAACCAGAACTTTCAATTGTGGCATTTACTCGCACCGGTTGGACGGCATCTGATTATCAAAAGTGGAGTGATGAATTATTAACTGATCAAGTTGGATTTATTCCACCGTCATCTCATGATGGTCAGCCGATATTGCGATTTGCCATAGTCAACCCGTGGACAAAGTTCAGTGATATTGATCTGATTTTGCAGCGGCTATAAATCACTTGAAGTTCCCACACTTTTACGCATGTGTTAAGTAAGATTGCTCTTATGTCGGCTCAAGAACAGGTCTCGGTCTCGGTAAATCTGACTGACCTCGAGATGGCGATCCTAGAATTCGAACGCAATTGGTGGCGTTATACCGGCGCCAAAGAGACCTCAATCAAGGAACTCTTTGATATGGATGCGCCTAAGTATTACCGCCTGCTCAATGATTTGATCGACCGCGAAGATGCCCTAGCTGCCTCACCGATGCTAGTTAAGCGCCTCCGCCGCCTTCGTGAGGCCCGCACACAGGCTCGTTCGGCCCGCTAAACCCGCCAAAGCACTCAATTCAACCCAATTTCGGCACCTGGCCTCGTTTTGCGTGGGCGAAAAATTCTGCGTAGATTTGGCGTTAGCACTCGAGGGGCGTGAGTGATAAAACGCCCTTAAACGACTAGAAATGAACCGCTACTAAAAGGAGCAAGACCATGGCCAAGCAGATTGCCTTTAACGAAGAAGCCCGTCGTGGGCTTGAGCGAGGAATGAACGTACTCGCCGATGCCGTAAAAGTAACGCTCGGACCTCGCGGACGTAACGTTGTCCTCGAGAAGAAGTGGGGCGCCCCAACAATTACTAATGACGGCGTATCAATTGCCAAAGAGATCGAGCTAGATGATCCATGGGAAAAGATTGGCGCGGAATTAGTTAAGGAAGTTGCTAAGAAGACTGATGATGTTGCCGGTGACGGAACCACAACTGCGACCGTACTTGCTCAAGCACTTGTTCGCGAAGGCCTACGTAACGTTGCTGCTGGTTCAAATCCAATGGCGCTAAAGCGTGGAATTGAAAAAGCAGTCGATGCAATTGTTGCCGAACTTCTTTCAATGGCAAAGAGCGTTGATTCAAAAGAACAGATAGCAGCTACTGCATCTATTTCAGCGGCTGATTCAACTATCGGTGACATGATCGCTGAAGCGATGGATAAGGTTGGCAAAGAAGGCGTAATCACAGTTGAAGAATCAAATACTTTTGGTCTTGAACTCGAACTAACTGAAGGTATGCGCTTTGATAAAGGTTACATCTCACCATATTTTGTAACTGATCAAGATCGCATGGAAGTAGTTCTCGAAGATGCTTATGTGCTACTTGTTAACTCAAAGATTTCAAACATTAAAGACTTGCTACCAATTCTAGAAAAGGTTATGCAATCAGGTAAGCCACTTGCCATCATCGCTGAAGATGTTGAAGGCGAAGCACTTGCCACACTTGTTGTAAATAAGATTCGCGGAATTTTCCGTGCTGCCGCAGTTAAGGCGCCAGGTTTTGGCGATCGTCGCAAGGCAATGTTGCAAGATATTGCGATCCTTACTGGTGCAACAGTTATCTCAGAAGAAGTTGGCCTAAAGATTGATCAAGCTGGCCTAGAACTTCTTGGAAAAGCTCGCAAGGTAGTTATCAGCAAGGAAGAAACCACCATTGTTGAAGGTGGCGGAGATGCTGATCAGATCAAAGGCCGCGTAAATCAAATTCGCGCTGAGATCGAAAAGAGCGATTCAGATTACGATCGCGAAAAACTACAAGAGCGTCTAGCTAAGTTAGCTGGTGGCGTTGCTGTAATTAAGGCAGGCGCAGCTACTGAAGTTGAACTTAAAGAGCGCAAGCACCGTATTGAAGATGCGGTTCGTAACGCAAAAGCTGCAGTTGAAGAAGGCATCGTTGCCGGTGGTGGCGTGGCACTCCTTCAAGCAGGCCATGCAGTTTTCGCTAAGTTAAAGCTCGAAGGCGACGAAGCAACTGGTGCCAAGATTGTTGAACTATCAATCGAAGCGCCACTAAAGCAGATCGCAATAAATGCCGGTCTTGAAGGTGGCGTAGTCGTTGAGAAAGTTCGTCACTTAACTGCCGGTCATGGCTTAAATGCTGCAACTGGTGAATATGTAGACATGATCAAAGCTGGCATCATCGATCCAGCTAAGGTAACTCGTTCTGCACTGCAAAATGCGGCATCAATCGCTGCACTCTTCATTACAACTGAAGCGGTGATCACAGATAAGCCAGAGAAGAATCCAGCGCCGGCACAGCAAGGCGGCGGAGATATGGACTTCTAAAGTAATTAAGCCCAAATAAGCCTTTAAATAGGAAAGCGCCACCCTCGATTACCTTGAGGGTGGCGTTCTGCTTTACTCTTAGCCCATGAGTAAATGGGATGCCCGCGATTTAGCACACGCCGCCGCGATTGAAGATGCCGGCGATGCCAAGTTAGTTGGCGACTTTGTCACTGTTGATTTTGATGACGAAGATCGCATCGCAACTTATTTATTCGAAGCAAATTTAACTGGCTATCGCGGATGGCGTTGGGCAGTAACTGTTTCTAAAGTTGATAAAAAATCAATCGCAACTCTTTGCGATGTTGTAGTTCTACCTGGCCCTGATGCACTTGTGCCACCAAAATGGATTCCATACCGTGATCGTTTGCAGCCAGGTGATGTTGGCGTTGGTGACATTGTTCCTTCATCGCTAGATGACACTCGTTTAACAACTGGCGAGGCCGCACTTCCGGCTGATGAAGAATTAGATCCAGGTTTAGCATTTGAATTAGGTTTAGGCCGCACTCGCGTTTTATCAATTGAAGGCCGCGATCAAGCTGCTAAACGTTGGCATGATGGCGAGCGTGGGCCGAATTCACCGATGGCACAGATGGCACCTAAGCCTTGTAATTCATGTGGTTTCTTTATTCCGATTGCCGGTTCGATGCGCAGCGCTTTCGGGGCTTGCGCTAATGCGATCTCACCTGAAGATGGCCGCGTAGTTTCGGCTGCACATGGCTGCGG
>Ga0209357_1000088_pt1 | contig 30563 bp, 33 predicted proteins | sample LauGreFBDMM110SD_2_FD_187573 | JGI IMG/M metagenome (GOLD analysis project Ga0209357, IMG submission 187573) | Freshwater lake microbial communities from Lake Michigan, USA - Fa13.BD.MM110.SD (SPAdes) (version 3) | ecosystem: Environmental > Aquatic > Freshwater > Lake | place: Lake Michigan... | reverse complement strand
GACGTAACGTGTGGCGTTGTGCCCGCCCATAAGAAAAATCTCAACCATTACGAAGTTCTTGGTGCACGCCCAGATGCCAACTACGCCACGCTGCGGTCTGCGTATCGAAAAAAAATGCGGGCCCTGCATCCCGATGCGCAAAGCAGCCGAGTCGACCCTGAAGAAATTTCTGCCGTTTCCGCTGCTTGGGAAATTTTGTCTCGCACCGATCGGCGCAGGGAGTACGACAAAACTTTAACTATTGGGCTCGGTTCAACTGATGCACAATCGGCACCGACGCCGGTACAGGTGTTTGAGCCGGCAAGGTTCCCCTGGAAATTTGTTGTTCTCTTCATTGTGTGTGGGTCACTTGTGGTGATCATCTTGTCTCTCTTTAGCTCGCCGCAGCCTCCGGGTGCACCCGACAATGTTTTGCAGGGTGGGTCTTGCGTCAATATTGATGCAGGTGAGGCTGCATTCGAGGTGAACTGCGATCAGCCACATTCAGGCGTCGTTCAGAATCTCATACCTTTCGATGCCGCATGCCCAATGGACACTGAGCTGTATCGTGATCGACAGGGTATGGGTAATGCGTGTGTCCGTAAAGTCACCGAGATGATGGTTTCGCCTTTAACTTCATGATCACTTTCCACATATAAAATCGTAAATAATGGGTTGGTCGAGCAATTCCTTTCATCGGTTGACGAGGAGGACGATTGCTTTTGTTGAGAAAGTAATTACTCCACTCTGGAAGGGTTTGATTATTTACATTAAAGGTGCCTGCGAGATCTGGAATGATTGAACCGTTGAGCGCAATAGCGCGATCATAATTAATGGTGGTGATGTGTTCGCCATAGTGTTTGAGGTATGCGTTCTGTAATTCTTCGTAGTCCGTGAGCCAAGAATCTTTTTTCACATATGCAAACGACGTTGGATCTTTGCTTTTTGTATAAAAGTCTTGCCGGAGATGCTTTCGCCACGAAGAAAGGAAATCTTTTGGATCTCGCAGGGTAACAATAATGTGAGTGCGATCTGCTGGAAACATTTCCTTCAGTCGTTCAAGTTCGCTATCCGTGCGTAGAAGGCAAAGAGCTTCGCAAGAAAAGAATATTGGGTCATTGCTGCTGTCAATTTCACGTTGAATATTGGCGCGCACCTCTGCAGCCCAAGTAAACCATTCCGTTGAAAATCGGGGTGGGAAAAACCCGTAGACCATTGCTGGGGTCTCTTTGTGGGCATCCAAGCAGATTGCTGCAATTTCTCTTGAATCGGGAAACTGGCCGTTGTACCAACGGACACCTGTATCGCGGGCAATGACATCTTGATTTTCGAAAAACCAACGTTGGAACGAAGTGGTGCCGGTTTTGAGTGTTCCGATGTGAAGGAAGATTTGGCTCATTCCTTATTTACCCTATTACAAATTTCCCAGAGAGATTCAGAATCAATGAAGCCACAGAGTCGGTAGGAGTAGTACTAGCGTGTTGTTGTGTCTCGTCTATGCGAACGTCCCGACTGCTCGGCACCTGCCTCTGTCGCATATGGCTTCAACACGCAGGTTCTTGCGGTGTGGCTCAATACCTATGACCCAAACGTAAGTTTTGGCACCGGAATCTTGTGTCGACGTCATGCCAATGCGCTGGTGGTGCCGCGAGGATGGCATATTGACGACAAACGCGAGAACATTCCGCGGTTATTTCTCGCTCCAGCAGGTGAAGCTGCTCACGAAGAGACTCCTTCACGTGGTATCCGACGCAAAGTGTCAAAAATTCAACCGCAACTCTTTGCAAAAGAAAATCAAGAATTGGTAGACGATTCACCAATAGAAGATGACCCTTTAATGGAAGAAACGCGTGCTATTCCGTGGTCCCCACATCTTGTTGCTGAATCGGAAGTATCTGTAGCGGGCAACGATGAGCCAAAGAAAATTCCAAGTTTGCTCGATCGTGCCTTTGGTAATAAAGACCGCCGCGAAAAGTGATGCGCGTATGAAAACGGAAGCCACGCTTGTTGCTCCAACTTCGCTCACGGCTATTCGCCCTTTTGTCTCTGATCTAGGTGAATATGAGCGGTGGATGCCGCTTGTGCACAAAGCAACAACAGCTGGGCCGGGTGCCTGGGATGTCGAACTGCGAGCAAAACTAGGGCCCTTCGCGCGCTCAAAACGTTTACGTATGGAGCGCACCACCGATTCGCCACAACTCATTGTGTTTGAGAGGCGTGAAAAAGATGGTCGTGAACATGCCCCGTGGCGCATGACGTGTGTCCTCATCGAGAGTCATGAAGGAATCACTCTGCGAGTTGAGCTGTTCTATGGGGGTGCTCTGTGGACCGGCGGCCTACTGGAAAAAGTTTTGGTAGATCACATTGAAAGTGGACGAGAGAATCTCATGGCTCTGGTTGCGCGCTCTGGGCGCTGAACCTGCCGTCGGCGCGTTCAATGAGCTCCAGTGGCCAGGAAAAACATTCGGTGAGAAGTGCACTAGAGAGTGTGTCTGCAAGAGGGCCTTTGGCAATTACTTCTCCTGCCTTCAAGGCAAGAAGGTGTGTCATGCCTCGAGGTATTTCATCAACGTGGTGAGTAATGAGCGCCGTCGATATGTGCGGGCTGTGTTGAATGGATTCTTCGAGGGTATGAATGAGTTGCTCGCGACCACCAAGGTCTAGTCGGCCACTCGGCTCGTCGAGCAACACAAGCGATGGTTCATTCATGCGGGTGCGTGCAAGAAATACTCGCTGTTGCTCACCAGAAGACAGGGTGGAAATTTCGCGTTCAGCAAGGTGCTCTACGCCAAGTTGGCTGAGGCAACGAATTGCTTTTGCCTTGTCGATTGCTTCGTATTGATGCCACCACGTTTCCAGTGCGGCATTCTTGGCGGTCATCACCACTTCGTAGGCCAGCAACTGGGGGCGAATTTCACTGGCAAATGCTGCCGAGTTGTAAGCAATACGTTGGCGTAACTCGCGCACTCCGGTATCGCCGAGTCGTTCGCCCTCAACCACAACCTCGCCAGCACTCGGGTGTAGGTACAGAGCAGCAATAAGCATGAGCGAGGTTTTCCCCGAACCATTGGCGCCGAGCACCACCCAGTGTTCACCCCTGGCAATATTCCACGAGACATTGTTCAATATGGTGTTGGTGTCGCGTTGCAGGGTGATATTGCGTAGCGATAACACAAAGTGAGAGTCAGTGACCACGCTGCCACAGTAATCACTTGTGGTGGGTAATAAGGTTGCATCGTGGAAAGTTTCCCCTCAACGCCAGAAGAGTTATCGCTGGCCATTACCGCAGCCACTGGGCTCGAGGGAATCACACACATGCGTCGTCTGACCGGTGGGGCATCGCGTGAAACATGGAGCTTTCATGTAGGAAACGAACAGCGCATCATTCAGCGCCAACGCCTCACTTCGCCACGTGACATGCATGTAGAAGTGGGTGTGCTCGAAGCGGCGTATGCAGCTGGGGTTCCGGTTCCACGTGTGCTGGCAAGTTCTCGTGACCTCGATGGTGAAAACCCTGTGGGTACACAATTCATGGTTGTGAATGCCTTTGAGGGCGAAACTATTGCGCGCAAGATTCTGAGAGACGATGAATTTTCTTCTGCAAGAAAAACTCTGCCTGCACAGTTCGGTACTGCGCTCGGAAAATTGCATCGCATCAATTCTGAAGTGCCTGGTCTTGAAGACGTCGACCAAATTGCTTTTTACAAGGAACATTTGCGCGATTGCGGGCAGTCGCATCCGGCATTTGAAATTGCTTTTCGGTGGCTGGAGGAAAACCAACCACCGGTTGGTCGTCGGTGCCTTGTGCACGGTGACTTTCGCATGGGGAATCTCATTATTGGCAATGAAGGATTACGGGCAGTGCTCGATTGGGAGCTTGCACATATTGGTGACCCAGCAGAAGACCTTGGCTGGCTATGCGTACGAGCATGGCGCTTCGGTGGTGGGCAACCCGTGGGCGGAATTGGTGCTTATGAAGATTTGCTCGAGGCATATGGTGAAGCTTCAGGTGAATATATTTCGCTCGAAACACTGCGTTGGTGGGAAGTTCTCGGAACAGTGAAGTGGGGGCTCATGTGTATTTCGCAAGCGGCGTATCACCTCACGGGTTCTGTACGTAGCCATGAACTTGCGGCAATTGGGCGACGAGTGTGCGAGAACGAGTATGACGCATTGCTCACCATTCGTGAATTGAAAAATGGGAAAGGTGCCACACGTGTCTGAATTGCATGATCCGCCAACAGCGCAGCAACTTATTGAATCGGTGCGGGAATGGCTAGAGACCGATGTCTTTCCTCAGGTAGAAGGCCGCTTACAATTCCATACTCGTGTTGCTATGAATGTGCTTGCCATGGTGGAGCGCGAACTAGAGGTTGGGGTCGAACAAAATGAGCACTATGCCGAAGGACTATTAGCATTTCAGTGCAACAGCGAAGCTGAACTAGCAGAGAAAATTCGCACTGGTTCGCTGTCGTCGCAAGAAGTTGAAGAATTCGTCTTGAATTCAGTTAAGGAAAAACTTCGTGTGGCAAACCCTAAATATCTTCGCGACGAGTAATTTGAACTGGAGAAATATGTTGCCCCGCAGCTAACTGACCACACGCTGCATCAATATCGGTTCCGCGGTTGCGACGAACAGTGGCGTTCACGCCCATGTCTTCAAGCCAACTAGCAAATTGACGTACGTGGTTGCCCGACGACCCTTGAGTGAGATAACCAGGGGTGGGGTTGAGGGGAATGAGGTTCACGTGCGCCGACGGCGTGAGTTGTTTGCATAGTTCTGCCAGTTCTTCTGCGTCGCGGTCGGTGTCGTTGACGCCGGCAATGAGCGCCCATTCAAAAGTGACACGGCGATTTTTTGCATAGAGATAGTCTTCGCAAGCCTTCATGAGCATCTCTAACGGGTAGCGCTTGTTAATAGGAACAAGCTCATCGCGTAATTCGTTTCGCCCAGCATGAAGTGACACGGCCAAGTTCACGGGAAGTGGCCACTTGCTGAGGGTCTTAATGCCAGGAACAATTCCTACGGTGCTCACGGTGAGGTGACGAGCAGAAATACCAATATCGCCATGAATTTTTTCTACTGCAGCACGCACAGGGCCTTCATTAGCAAGAGGTTCGCCCATGCCCATGAACACCACATTGCTGAGCCTGCGCTCAAGGTGTGCTGCACGTTGCGCTGCACGCACTGCTTGTTCAACAATTTCACCAGAGGTGAGATGACGAGTAAAGCCAGCCTGCCCGGTTGCACAAAAACCACATCCCATTGCGCAACCTGCTTGGGTACTGACGCACACGGTGGCGCGGTCGGCATACAACATGAGAACGGTCTCAATGGGGTGGCCGCCATTGCGCAGTTGAAAGAGAAATTTCACCGTGTCGCCATCGGCATTGATTTGTTCTGTTTGTAGTTCCAGGGCAACGGGAAACGCCTCGGCTAATTGCTGACGCATGGCGGCGGAGATATTGGAGATTGCCTCAACTGGTTTCATTTTTTCATAGAGTGCTTGCCAAATTTGGCCCACTCGATATTTCGGTTCATTCGGGAAGAGGGCTGCAATGTCTTCTTGTGTGGCGTCGTACAACGAAAGTGGGGAAGTGGTCATGATGCTTTCGTTTTCTCATGAATGTCGCCAACAAAAGCGCGCTCACGGTAGCGGGGGGTAAAACCAAGTTTTTCATACATTGCAACCGCGGCGGTGTTATTGCAATCAACATAGAGCATTGCTTCGGTTGCTCCGTGCGCGGCAAGTGACTCTAAGCCCGCAACGGTAAGAAGTGAACCAAAACCATGGCCAATAAATGTGGGGTCGACCGCAATGACGTAGATCTCTCCCATGAGGTGCGTGCCAGAGTCGTGCATTTTTGTCCAGCAAAAACCTGCCATTTGGCCATCTTCGTCGTGAATACGAAAGCCTTCTGGGTTAAACCAAGTTTCCATCATCCGCGACTTCAATATGTCGGCATTCCAGCCACCTTGTTCGGCGTGGCTCGCGAATGCGGCGTTGTTGACGCGTAACCATGCGTCTTCGTCGACACCAGACACAAATGCCCTGGTGTGAAATGGTGCGGAACCGTCGGTCATTGTTTGAGGCAAGGGAAGCGAGCGGCGCATTTGCATGAGCTCTCGCCCTGGGTGAAGTCCCATGAGTTCTGCAAGGTTGAAATGGATTGTGGTTGGCTCAAATACCCACCAGTGCACGTGGCCGCCACCTTCTTGTCGCACGATGTCGAGAGTGGCGCTCATCATCTCGGGGCCAATAGCAGCCATGTCGTATCGGTGGTGTGGGTGCACCACTACGTCAATGCTCCAACTGTCGTTGCCGCGTGACACTTGTGAATAGGCAACTGCGTGATCGTGCCCCGCTTCAGTCGCTACAACAGCAGCAAAACCTGCACGTCCACCTTGGCGCAAATCGAGCCAGAGATGATCGGACAGCGCTCGGTGTCCGTCGGCGCGTTCGGCTGCCCCCAGCAACTCATGAACTGCAGCAAATTCAGCATCGTTCACGTTGCGCAGGATCTCAAGGCGAAGCATTCTTTCAGGGTATCGGGGTGTCGCGACCTACGGCGTAGCATTCGGTATGGCTAAAACTCCTGCACGTAAACCGCGCACGCCTGCTGGCAGGTCTGCACTCGTGCTCGAGAGATTAAAAGTGGAGTACCCAGTTGCCATTTGCGAACTGAATCATCGCAACCCATACGAGCTCTTAGCGGCCACCATTTTGTCGGCGCAATGTACCGATGTGCGGGTGAACATAGTGACCCCTGCATTGTTTGCGAAGTATCCGAGCCCACACGAGCTAGCTGTGGCAAACATTGGCGATGTAGAGACGCTGGTTCGTTCCACGGGCTTCTATGGCTCAAAGGCAAAGAATCTCATTGGAATGGCCAATGGTCTCATCGATCGCTATGGCGGCGAGGTGCCCAAAGAGCGTGAAGAGTTAGTAACGCTTCCTGGAGTGGGCCGTAAAACTGCAAACGTGGTGCGCAGCGTGGTGTTCAACTTGCCGGGTCTCGCTGTCGATACGCATGTGGGAAGGCTGTCTCGCCGGCTTGGTCTCACCAAACACGAAGACCCCGTGAAAGTGGAACTTGAACTCAACGACTACCTGCCACCTGAAGATTGGGGTGGGTTTAGTTTGCGGCTCATTTTGCACGGGCGTCGGGTGTGCGATGCGCGCAAGCCAAAATGTCGCGAATGCATGCTTGCCGATATCTGCCCGTCGGTCAGTATCTAGCGCAGCCTCGCGAGGTGTGCCACAATCGTCAGATGTCTTCTACTCCTCGATCTGAAACATTTATGGCATTGCGCAACGAGCTTGCTGCCTTTGGAGAGTCGGTCGAGCGCGTGCGTTCACGTGCCATGGAACTTGAAGGTCGCCCTGGCGTCAAGCAGCAAGAAGACATTCATCGCGCCATCATTGAAATGCAACGGTCGCTCGATTCCGCTCGTAAAGCCGTCGACCGGGCGCTGAAGATCGTGAAGAACACCTAAATACACCTCTGCTATCGGCTCTGCTTCTGTATCGTTAAGTAATGGCACGTTTCCCCCTTCGTAGTGATCTGCAGGCAATGCAGGGGTATCACTCTCCGCAAGTCGATGTGCCCATTCGCCTCAACACCAACGAGGCTCCTTTTTCTCCGCCACAGCAGTGGCTTAATGAAGTGGCCGAGGCCGTGGGCAGCATTGCGTGGAACCGGTATCCCGATAGGGCAGTAACCGAGTTGCGAGAAGGAATTGCACAACTTCATGGCGTGAACGCCAACCAGGTATTTGTGGCAAATGGTTCGAACGAAGTATTGCAATCTATTTTGCTTGCTTATTCCGGGCCTGGGCGCACAGTGGCAACTTTTGCACCCACGTACCAAATGCATGCTCAAATTGCCAAGGTAGTAGGTGCCAATGTGGTGGAAGGAAGTCGCAACGCCGACTTCACGTTGAATGTGCAAGAAATTGAACGGGTTGTTGCGCAGTCGAACCCCGCTGTTTCTTTTCTCTGTTCACCAAATAACCCCACAGGAATTGTTGAGCCTCGAGCAAATATAGAAACGCTCATCAATGTTGCCCCAGGTGTGGTGGTTATTGACGAGGCCTATGCACAGTTTGCGCCGTGGTCTGCACTCGAACTCATTAACGAAGAATCGCCAGTAGTAGTAACACGAACATTTTCTAAGACATGGTCAATGGCTGCCGCTCGTTTGGGGTATCTCGTGGGTCCGTCGTGGTTGGTGGCCGACCTTGAAGCGGTTGTACTTCCGTATCACCTCGATGCTTTCAAACAACGTGCGGGTGTGCTTGCTTTGAAATACGTTGGCGATATGGAGTCGCGCGTGCGCGACATCATTGAAGGTCGCAATGCAATTGAGTCGTGTTTTGCTGGCCTACCACTAGATACCTGGCCAAGTGGTGCCAACTTTGTGCTGTTTCGCCCTCGTGCAACCACGGGTATTACCGGTAAAGCACTCTGGCAAAGTCTGCTCGACCGGGGCATTTTGGTGCGCGACTGCAGTTCTTGGGAAGGTCTTGCCAACTGTCTGCGTGTCACTATTGGTACGTCGCAAGAAAACGAAGCTTTTATTTCTGCCATGAAGGAGATCATGAAGTGAGCCGTACAGCAAAAATTGAACGGGCAACCAAAGAAACCAGCATCGTGGTGGAACTCAACCTCGACGGCACTGGTGTGGGCAATATCTCCACTGGCATTCCGTTCTACGACCACATGCTCGATCAAATTGCTCGGCATGGTGGCTTCGACCTCACCGTGAAAGCAGTGGGCGACCTACACATCGACACGCATCACACGGTGGAAGATGTTGCTATTGCAGTGGGTGAGGCATTTCGCCAAGCAGTGGGCGACCGTGCAGGAGTTCGCCGTTTTTCAAGTGGCATGTATCCACTCGACGAAGCACTGGTGGCTATTGCTCTCGACCTATCGGGGCGTCCGTTCATTCATTGGGAAGTTCCACTTCCCGAGTCGCTACCACTTGGCGAACCAGCATTCGACCCGCAGCTTGCTGAACACGCCATTTCTTCGTTTGCCACGTCGGCAAATATCACACTGCATGTAACTCTTATTCGTGGGCGCAATGTGCACCACATCATCGAGGCTGCATTCAAGGGTCTGGGTCGTTCGCTGCGCGATGCAGTGCGTATTGAAGGCACAGGTGTGCCGAGCACCAAAGGCGTTCTGGCATGACTCGACCGCTCATTGCGGTTCTCGATTACGGCATTGGCAATTTAAGTTCCGCTCAAAAAGCATTAGTGCGTAGCGGAGCCGATGCCCGCCTCACCCGAGACCCAGGCTTGGCACGTGATGCCACTGGTGTTGTGTTGCCTGGTGTTGGTGCCTTTGGTGCATGCATGGATGCATTGCGCGCTGCGCACCTAGAAGACGTTGTCTATGAGTCGGTTGCTTCGCAGCGGCCATTCATGGGAATTTGTGTTGGCATGCAAATGCTTTTCTCGTCAAGTGTGGAAAGCCCAGGTGTTGCAGGCCTTGATGTGATTCATGGAACTGTTGAACTCATTGAAGGAAATGTGAGGCGCCCACAAATGCAGTGGAATGAACTGCATGTGGAAAACGAAGACCCACTTTTTGCTGGCTTGCCAAAAACTCCATGGGTATATTTCGTGCACTCATATTCTGCTGTGCCCAAAGATTCGTCGGTTGTTGTGGCAACGTGCGAGTACGGGAGAAACCTCACCGCAGTGGTGCGTCAAAAAAATGTTGTGGCAACTCAATTTCACCCAGAGAAATCGGCAAAAGATGGGTTGAAGCTTTTGCACAATTTTGTGAGCTCATGCTCATGAGTAATTTCATTGTGTATCCGGCTATCGACTTGCGTGCAGGAAATGTGGTTCGCTTGCGCCAAGGCGACTATGCCGACGAAACAATTTATGGTGATGACCCCGTCAGTGTGGCAACCGCGTTTGTCAATGCTGGTGCGCAGTGGGTGCACATGGTCGACCTCGATGCGGCAAAGGGTGGCGACGCTATTAATCGCTCGGTCATTGCAGCAGTCGCAAAAGCCTTGCACGGTCGCGCATATGTTCAAGTGGGTGGCGGCGTGCGCAGCGTGGCCGATGCCGAGGCATTGCAGGCACTTGGAGTGCAGCGAGTGGTCATGGGTTCAGCAGCAGTGCGAACCCCGCAGCTAGTAGAAGAAGTAACGCAACGCGTAGGTGTAGAAGTGGCAGTAGGGCTCGACCATCGTGGTGGGTTCCTTGCTACCGATGGCTGGACCTCAACGTCGAGCGTGGCGTTAAGCGAAGCATTGCATTGGTACCCCACAGCAGCATGTGCTGTTGTTACCGATATTTCACGCGACGGAATGCTTTCGGGTTCAGATGTAGAAGGTTTGCGTGCAGCAGGCGCCATTTCTCCGTTGCCACTTATTGCAAGTGGGGGTATTGGAACGCTTGACGATATTTCTGCATTGCTCAATGTTGTTGGGGTGAGTGGTGTAATTACCGGCAAAGCCATTTACGAAAACCGCTTCACTGTTCAAGAAGCCATTGCTGCGGTAAATGCAGGGAGGCAGTAATGGAAGTAGCTCGTGTTATTCCGTGTCTCGATGTCACCAATGGCCGCGTGGTGAAGGGCGTGAACTTTGTCGACTTGCGCGATGCAGGCGACCCAGTTGAACTTGCCGCTCGTTACGACCAACAAGGCGCAGACGAGTTGGTGTTTCTCGACATCACAGCTTCTTCCGATAATCGCAACACCATGATCGACGTGGTGGAACGCACAGCGGCCGAAGTGTTTATTCCTTTCACTGTGGGTGGGGGAATTCGCGCGTTAGAAGATGCTCGAGGAATTCTGCGAGCCGGAGCCGACAAGGTAAGTGTGAATACGTCGGCAGTAGAACGGCCGCAACTTATTAATGAAATTGCTGCCGAGTTTGGTGTTCAATGTGTGGTGTGTGCGGTTGATGCAAAACGCACGGCCGACGGTTCTGGCTGGGAAGTGTTTCTGCACGGTGGTCGCACGCCAACAGGTAAAAATGCTTTGGAATGGATTACCGAAGCGGTACAGCGGGGTGCAGGCGAAATTTTGCTCACCTCAATGGACCGAGATGGCACACGTGAAGGTTTCGATCTTGAACTCACGCGCACGGTGTGCGACGCGGTAGGAGTGCCAGTTATCGCAAGTGGTGGCGTTGGATCTTTGCAGCACCTGGTCGATGGTGTGGTACAGGGGCATGCAAGCGGTGTGCTTGCTGCATCAATTTTCCACTTTGGTGAACACACCATTGCCGACGCAAAAGCGCTGATGATTTCACAAGGCGTTGTTGTTCGCCCCGTGTAGCAGTTATTTCTCTAGGTCGGGCGCAGCGGCAGCCCGGTTTCCTTCGGTCCAAATAACGTTGAGTGTGCGGTAGTGAATGCGCCAACCCTGTGGAGTGCGTACAAGGTCGTCAATGTATTCGCCGGCAACTACATAGTGAGGGCCATCTTTGGCGGCCTTGCGAATGTGTTGAGCAAAGAGGTACGCACGGCTTTTTGCAGTGTCGCCACACAGTGAAATTTCTTGTGAACCAGTGATGTGCTGGCTTGCATCAAGTGGTCCGAGCGCTTGGCGAATGCGTGCCCAAATGGCATCGATGCCTACGCAATGAACATTGCCGAGGTCTGCTGTTGCTTCGGGAGCGAAAACTTGACTGAAGAGCTCTCGGTCGTTCTTGTCAATTGCCCAGCAATACCGCGAGATGAGATTACGAATGTCCATCTGATCGAGGGCGTCTTGCAGGCCGGGAGTGTTTTCGTTGCTCATGACGTAACGGTAGCGAGATCGCGATAATGAGTTTCTATTGGAGGCCCCGTGCAGGTACGGTTCTCTTGTGGAAATTGGCGATCAGAAACTCCCTATCAAAATGCTGAACGACCGGCTTTTGGTCAAAATCCCTCAAGGGGAAAGCGAACGTCGCTCTACTGGGGGCATTGTTATCCCTGCCACTGCTCAAATCTCCAAGCGTCTCACCTGGGCAGAAGTGGTGGCGCTCGGGCAAAACGTACGCGCAGCCGAAGTGGGCGACCGAGTACTTTTCAGCCCCGACGACCGCTACGAGGTGGAAGTGGGTGGCAATGACTACATCATGTTGCGCGAGCGCGACCTTCACGCTGTCGCAGCTTCTCGCATTGAATCCAACACCGGATTGTATTTATAGGAATGAACATGTCACAGACTCCTGCAGTAACACCCATCGCCATATTGGAAGCGGAACTTGCGCTTATTAAGTACAACTCCGATGGGTTGGTTCCTGTAGTCACGCAAGATCTAAAAACCATGCAAGTACTCATGATGGCGTGGATGAATGCAGAAACGTTGCGCATGACCCTTGCTGAAGGTCGCATGGTTTACTACAGCCGTAGCCGTCAAGAAGTGTGGCGTAAAGGCGATACCAGTGGTGATCGCCAATTCGTGCGCGAGGGTTTCTACGATTGCGACAATGACACCTTGTTGTTTCTTGTAGAACAAGAAGGCAATGGTGCCTGCCATACGGGTGCGGTCAGCTGTTTCTATCGCAAATTCGGTGAAGGTGTACATGACGCTCATTAAGCCGTCACGCGAAGAGTTTGCCGCGCTTGCCGCGCAACACAGCGTGGTGCCAGTGTGGTCAGAGCTATTAGCCGACCTTGAAACCCCAGTATCTGTGTTCGCCAAATTGGTAGGCGACGGTAATGGCTTTCTCTTCGAGTCGGTTGAACACGGCGAACGCTGGAGCAGGTTTTCTTTTCTCGGGCAAAACCCCATTGCAAAAATGGTGCTGCGCGACGGAGTTCTGCACACCACGGGCAATATGCCAGCAGGTGTTCCTACCGATCAAGGAATTTTGGCTGCAATGGAATCGCTCTTAGCGATCTATCAGGCGCCACTACTTGAAGATCTTCCGCCATTGCAAAGTGGGCTCGTTGGCTATTTGGGTTACGACGTCATTCGTGAAGTGGAACACTTGCCAAACACTCCACCCGACCCGCGTGAACTTCCCGATGCGGTCATGAACATCATTGGCTCGCTTGTTGCCTTCGACCACTGGCGCCAACGGATGTTTGTTTTGGAAAGTGTTCCCACCGCCGGCGCAAACCTCAACGAGGTATACGACGCAGCGGTAGCACGCATTGAAGAATCCATTCGGCGCATTTCACTTCCGCTTCCGTATAGCCCGGTTGAGCCGCCAGTACCAGGCGATGCTTTGCCATCGGTGGAATCGTCGTTGCCAAATGGCAGGTATCAACAAGCTGTTGAAGTTGCCAAAGAATACGTGCGCTCCGGTGACATTTTTCAAGTGGTGTTGTCGCAACGATTCGACCTTGAACTAGGCGCCGACCCATACGACGTGTATCGCGTATTGCGCCAAGTGAACCCCAGCCCCTACATGTACTTTGTGCGTGAGCCAGAACTCTGCATCGTCGGAAGCTCGCCAGAACCAATGGTGCAGCTAATGAATGGCAAAGTGGTGAGCCGACCCATTGCAGGTACACGCAAGCGCGGCCGAGATGACGAACACGACCGTCGCCTTGCAGGTGAACTGCGTGAGAACCCGAAAGAAGTTGCTGAACACATCATGTTGGTCGACCTCGCGCGTAACGACGTGGGGCGCGTTGCCGAATTTGGTACGGTGGTAGTGGAAGAACTCATGACCCTCGAGCGTTATAGCCACGTCATGCACCTCACCTCACAGGTCACTGGTGAATTGAAGCAAGGTCTCGGGCCTATCGACGTTATTCGTGCCACCATGCCCGCTGGCACCGTGAGCGGCGCACCAAAAGTGCGTGCCATGGAAATTATCGATGAATTGGAGCCCGTAAAGCGCGGACCGTATGCAGGTGTGGTGGGGTATGTCGATTTCAGCGGCAATCTTGATGCTGCAATTGCCATTCGCACCATGTTTATTCGCCCAGTTACCAATGCCGCTGGTGAAAAAGTTTGGATTGCCAGTTTGCAGGCAGGCGCAGGCATCGTTGCCGACAGTATTCCCGAAGATGAAGATTTAGAGTGCCACAACAAGGCTGCAGCACTACTTGCTGCTATTCCTGCGGCGCGGCGCATGACATTGGCTAGACAACAGCGAGGAACTTCAGTATGAGTGTGCAGTGGATGCGATTAGATCGTGATTTCTTGCTTGTGCAAGGTACGGATGCAGAGAAGTATTTGCATTCACAGTTAAGCCAAAGCATTCAAGGAATGCCAGTGCAGTCTTCGCAGCACAGTTTGCTCTTGCAGCCAACCGGAAAATTAGATGCTGTCTTACGTGTAACGCGTTTGGAAGACACAATATTTTTGCTCGACATGGAGCCAGGAACCGCTGAGGCGGCGCTTTTGCGTTTAAAGAAATTCATGATTCGCGTTCAAGCCACTATTGAAGTGGTGCAGTGGCAGTGCGTTGCGCTGCGTGGGCCAGATGCACTCACTGCGGCTCAATCACTTGGTCGTATTCCTTCTGAAGGAGTAGCGGTTGCAGCCTGGTGGTCATCTGCGCAAGGGGTCGATCTCATTGGGCCAAGCGTGGCTGATATTCCGCCAGATGTTGCAAGCCCGATGAGCGAGTCAGATCTTCACGACCTTCGTGTGGAAAATGGCTGGCCAACAATAGGTATCGATATTGAAGCTGGCTGTGTGCCAGGTGAAACTGGGTTACTTGGTGTTGCGGTCAGCTTCACTAAGGGTTGTTACCCCGGTCAAGAACTGGTGGAACGCATGGACTCACGTGCAGCAGTGTCGCCACACGTGTTGCGACGCGTTGCAGTAGCGCTTGGTACGCAAGTAGGTGATGCCGTTGCAATTGATGGCGTGAACAGTGGAGTAGTCACGTCTGTTACTGGAACATTTGCCATTGCTCGCATGTCGCGAAGCGCCAGTGAATACGGCGACGCACTTCAACCCGCTTAGTTTTTATTTCTGCGATAGCGAAGCTTGTTCGGCTGCACGCATCCAAGCCTGAGCTCCGTCGTGGTCACCTAGCGCACTCAACGACTGTGAAATTTTTGCAGCGATTTGTGCATTGGGTTGTTGGCGAAAAGCTTCGGCTCCAATTTTTGCTGCCTCTTCATAGTTCTCTACGCGCTGCAGCCCAGACATCACCAAAATGATGTAATCGGTTTGTGAGATGCCAGAAGTGGAGCCGCTATTGCGATTGCGCGCCCCAAATAATTGGAGTTGCATCAGCAGAAGAATTGCTGTGAGTGGGAGAAAGCTTCTCGCAGGTTCGTAGGTCGCCGCAGCAACAAGACCAGCAGAGGTGGTAGCGATGCTGAACCACATCATGAAACTGGCCCCACGACGTGGCGCTATTTTCTCGAGGGCAGCAGAAACAATGGCACCACCATCGAGTGGGATGACGGGAATGAGATTCACCACAGCTAAAACAATGCCCGCCCACCAGATGCTGAGCGTTGCTTCGTTGCGCAAAACATCGTTTCGCGATAAAGGGTTCGCACCAAGCAAAAACATGGCAATGGATGCAACTGTTCCTTGAGCGAATGATCCGGCAGCTGCAATGCCAGCCCGTTCCCATCGGGCAAGCGGGCGACTTGGTAAATACGAGGCATAACCAGCAAGAAAGTCGAGTGAAATTTCAGCATGTGCCCCGGTGGCGCGTGCGGCAAGAGCATGGCCCAGCTCGTGAATGAGAGTAAAGCCAGCCAGTGTTCCGGCGACCCACAGCCCAAGTGAGCCGCCATAAATAAAGACAACTAGGCCGAGAAAAATGATGAATCCGGGGCGAATTTCCACGCGGAAACCGAGAAGCGTGAAGCTTCTGAAGTTGGTGCCGCGTTCTTTCAACATTTGCTTGAAGCCTAAGGGCATTACGCCTCTAGACTTTTACCGTGCCACTTGTATATGCCTTCGACCACAAACATCGCCGTTCTCCACGAGACATGAAAGACCTTCTCGGTGGAAAGGGTGCCAACCTCGCCGAGATGATGAGCGTCTTGAATCTCCCCGTGCCTCATGGTTTCACCGTCACAACCGACGCGTGCCGTGAGTACATGAAGGGCGGATGGCCAAAAGGCCTCGACCTCGAAATTGAAAAGCAAGTTGCTGCGCTCGAGAAAAAAATGGGACGCAAACTTGGCAACGTTGCTGACCCGCTTTTGGTGTCGGTGCGCTCTGGTGCAAAGTTCTCCATGCCCGGCATGATGGACACCGTTCTCAACTTGGGTTTGAATGACAAAACAGTTGTTGGTCTTGCCAAGGCAAGCGATGAGCGTTTTGCCTACGACTCGTATCGTCGCTTCATCAGCATGTACGGCCGCATTGTGCTTGGTCTCGGCGGCGAAGAGTTTGAACATGAACTCACCCAGGCTCGTTCGGCAGCCGGAGTAGCTTCCGATGCTGAAATTCCTGCAGCCGCACTCAAGGCCATTTGCGATTCGTACAAGAAAATTGTGCAGGCCCACACGGGTAAGCCATTCCCGCAGGACCCTGTCAAGCAGTTGCGTGGAGCAATTGAAGCAGTCTTTCGTTCTTGGAATGGATCACGTGCCATTGCCTACCGTGTGCGCGAAAAAATTAGTCACGATCTTGGTACCGCCGTCAACGTTCAGGCCATGGTGTTTGGCAACCGCGATGACAACTCAGGAACTGGTGTTGGCTTTACGCGTAATGCGGCAACAGGCGACAACAAGCCTTACGGCGACTTCCTAGTGAATGCCCAGGGTGAAGACGTTGTTGCGGGTATTCGCAACACCGAAGACCTCGATGCGCTGAAGCGCAAATTCCCCGTTATTCATAGCGAGCTCATGGCCATTTTCTTGCGCCTCGAGAAGCACTACAAAGATATGTGTGACACCGAGTTCACTATTGACCAGGGCAAGTTGTGGATGTTGCAAACACGTGTTGGCAAGCGCACAGGTGCAGCTGCACTCAAGATGGCTGTCGACATGACCAAGGGCACCGGCAAAGGTAAAGGTGCGTGGAAAATTTCGCGCAAGGAAGCCATTATGCGCGTTACTGCCGACCACCTCGATCAGGTGTTGCACCCGCAGTTCGCAAACAAGGGAATTGTTCTTACCAAGGGTCTCGCTGCATCACCTGGTGCTGCAGTAGGCAAGGTCTATTTCACTGCCGACGATGCAGCCGATGCAGCCGATCGCGGCGAAGCAGTCATCTTGGTGCGCAACGAAACAAGCCCTGAAGACGTTCACGGCATGATGGTGTCGCAAGGCATTCTCACTGCACGCGGCGGGCTCGTGAGCCATGCCGCAGTGGTAGCTCGCGGATGGGGAACACCTGCCATCGTTGGTGCCGAAGCCGTGCGCATTGAAGGCAAGCAGTTCTCGGTTGGCAGCATTGTGGTGAAAGAAGGCGACGTCATTTCACTCGATGGCGCATCGGGCGAAGTGGTCGTTGGCGAGTTGAAGCTCGAAGCTTCAAAACCACCAAAAGAATTTGAAACAATTTTGAAGTGGTCCGACGAAATTCGTAAGGGCAAACTCGCCGTGCGTGCCAACGCCGACACTGGTGAAGATGCAAAAAATGCTCGTGAACTTGGCGCAGAAGGTATTGGCTTGTGCCGCACCGAGCACATGTTCCTTGCTCCCGACCGGTTGCCTGTTGTGCGCCGCATGATCTTGGCCGACACACCCGAAGAAGAAACAGCAGCTCTTGAAGAGCTTCGCAAAGTACAAAAAGAAGACTTTGCTGCCATCTTCCGCGAGATGTCGGGCCTCCCCGTTACTGTGCGTTTGCTCGATCCGCCACTACACGAGTTCTTGCCACGTGTGCTTGACCTTGAAGTGAAAAAGGCTTCAGTTGGTTTAACTCACGAAGAAGAGAAGTTGTTGGAAGCAGCCGAAAGCTGGGCTGAATTCAACCCAATGATTGGTACACGTGGTGTGCGACTGGGCGTTATTAAGCCAGGTCTTTATGCCATGCAAGTGCGAGCACTTATGGAAGCTGCCGACCAAGTATCAGGCGAAGGTTTCAAGCCCATTGCAGAAGTAATGATTCCTCTCACCGTTACACGTGAAGAACTTGCTCTTGCTCGTTCATGGGTGGAAGAAGTGCTGCGTGAAAACGCCACACGTCCTGCACCAATGAACAAAGGCAAAAAAGTGTCGCGCCCGAAGGTCACCATCGGAACAATGATTGAAACCCCTCGTGCAGCACTGCGTGCCGATGAACTTGCAGAAGAAGCTGACTTTTTCAGCTTTGGCACCAACGACCTCACACAGTTGGTCTTTGGTTTCAGCCGCGACGACATTGAAAGCCGCATGATGCCTGCGTATCTTGAAGCTGGTCTCTTGAAGCGAAATCCTTTTGAAACCATCGACCAAAGCGGCGTTGGTGAATTGGTGTTCCTTGCTACTCAACGTGGCCGCAAAGTAAAGCGCGACCTCAAAATTGGCGTATGTGGTGAACATGGGGGCGACCCAGAGTCCATTGAACTTTTCTACAAGGCCGGCTTGAACTACGTCAGCTGTTCACCGTTCCGTGTACCTATTGCGCGCTTGTCTGCGGCACAATCGGTATTGGGCGCTAAGCACAGCGAAACTAAGTAAACCTCTTCGTTCCATTTCATCAAACGCATTTGCAATTTTAGGTTGACGAGCGCTTTATCTTGTTCTTGGCGATGTCCGTCATCGTTGTTGCTCAGAAAGACTCGAGGAGATTCAGGCGAAGGCTAGGCAGTAGCCTCTCGCATATGGCAATCTCCGACGACGACATCGAGGCGTTGCGTCAACGCGTGTCTATTGTCGACATCGTGCAAGCTTCGGTTGCTTTGCGTCGAGTAGGTCGCAACTGGGTGGGGTTGTGCCCCTTCCATGCAGAGAAGTCTGGCTCGTTCAACGTGCGTGAAGAGACGGGTCGTTATCGTTGCTTTGGTTGCGGTGCGTCGGGCGATGTTTTTAAGTTTGTACAAGACATGGAGCATGTCGATTTCGTTGGTTCGGTAGAAGCTCTTGCAGCCAAAGTAGGCATGCAACTCAACTACACCTCGGGTACAGAGTCGAAAGATCGTCAGCGACGCAAGAAACTTGTTGCTGTCATGGACAATGCGGCAACGTGGTACCACGAGCGTTTGTTGAATAGCCCCGATGCGCGAGAAGCTCGCGACTACCTGCGCTCGCGTGGCCTGGCTGGCGACATTGCTCGACAATTTCGCATTGGCTGGGCGCCAGACGACTGGGATGCATTGAGTGTGGGCTTGTCGCAAGGAAAGCAGGCCTCGGTAGAAGATCTGCGAGAAACAGGTCTTGCATTCACCAACAAGCGTGGGAAGTTACAAGACGCTTTTCGCGCTCGCATTTTGTTTCCCATTTTTTCCGACACCGGAGACGTGCTTGCATTTGGCGGGCGCATTATGCCGGGCAGTACCGACCCTGCAAAATACAAGAACTCACCGGAAACTCCCATCTATTCCAAGTCGCGCACGTTGTACGGGTTGAACTGGGCAAAGTCCGACATCGTGGCAAGTGATCAGGTGGTCATTTGCGAGGGCTATACCGACGTCATCGGTTTTCATCGCGCTGGTATTGCGCGTGCAGTTGCAACTTGCGGAACAGCGCTCACCGAAGAGCACGTGCGTATTTTGAAACGCTTTGCGAATCGTGTAGTGCTGGCATTCGACGCCGACGCTGCGGGTCAAGGTGCCGCCGAGCGTTTTTATGAATGGGAATCGAAGTACTCCGTCAGCGTGAGCGTGGCGCATTTCCCTGCAGGAAAAGACCCCGGTGAACTCTCGTTAACAGACCCCACTGCACTGCGTGAGGCCATCGACAACGCCCAGCCATTTTTAGGGTTTCGTTTGCAACGCGTGCTCGACGCAAGTCCCATTCGCACGCCTGAAGATCGAGCAAAAACTGCAGAGAAAGCTGTGGGGGTTATTAACGAACATCCCGACATCAACGTGCGCAAAATTTACGCTGGCCAAGTGGCAAGCCATACGGGTCTTCCAGTTGCCGATGTGGTGAAGCGCGTTGAAACTCGCACGCGCAATGTTTCTTTCACCCCCGTCGACCAGCAGCGCTCGGCACGTGAAAATGCCGAGTTTGTTGCCGTGGCCACCCTCTTGCACGAGTGGGACACCATTGCTCCATGGCTTGTCGAGGGTCTTTTCCCCACTGAAACCATGCGTCGCGCCTTTCTCGCCTTGGCCGAAAGCAACGGCAACCTCGATAACGCATTGAGTCTTGCCGACCCTGAAGCTCGTGAAGTCTTGGAACGGGCTGCAGTGGCCGATATTGAGGCCGATGGGCGTAAAGAGGCAATGAACCTGCTCTCAGCAGCAGTGCGCAGGGAACTCGCTGGTCACCGCGGAGTAACAGACCCAGAAATGTTGTTGTCTGACCGCGATGCACGATTGCAACTTGAACTGCTTGAAGACCGACATGCAAGTGAAAATGCCGCCGCGTTTCTCTTGAAGTGGGTCAGTGAGCGGGCGGTAAATCATGTCACAGAATGAATCTAGGCTGTTGCCGTGGCAGTAACCGAACGTGGCTCCGACGCAATGCGTTTGTACCTCAACGAAATTGGTCAGCACACGTTGCTCACATCCGACGATGAACGCCGTTTAGGCAAACTCATCAAAGAAGGTCTCGTTGCTGTCGAGCGCCTCACCGGCGACCAACCCATCGATGCAGGCGAGAAACGCACACTGCGTCGAGCAGCACAAGAAGGCCAAGCTGCAAAAACACACATGGTGCAAGCCAACTTGCGTTTGGTCGTTTCTATTGCGCGTCGCTACGACGGCAAAGATCTGCAACTTGCCGACCTCGTGCAAGAAGGAAACATCGGTCTCATGCGCGCTGTCGATAAATACGACTATGAAAAGGGTTTTAAGTTTTCCACTTATGCCACCTGGTGGATCCGTCAGGCAATGACGCGGGCAATGGCCGACCAAGGTCGCAACATTCGCATTCCCACGCACATGATGGAACTCGTCAACCGAGTACAGCGCACCGAGCGTGAACTGACTGCCGAACTGGAGCGCGACCCCAGCCCCGAGGAAGTGGCCCATCGGTGTGGCTTAGAAGTGGGGAAAGTACTGGAACTCATGCAATACGCCTTTGGCACGGTCAGCCTCGACACGCCACTGGGTGACGATGGCGACGGGGGAGCCTGGGTCGACATCATTGCTGATGAAAAAGTAGAAACACCGAACTCCGCCGCAGAACGACATGCCCTCATCAATCTTGTTGAAGCAGAACTCGATGGTTTACCTGAACGCGATTGTGAAATTCTCATGATGCGCTTTGGTATCTCACGTCAGCCGCGCCCCTTCGACGAAGTGGCATCGCAATTTGGTGTAGCGAGAGAACACGTGCGGAACATCATTAAAGAACTTGTCCATGCCACAAATCATGAACTTGCTGCCAAACTTAAACGCGCTCCAACCGAGGCCGAGGAAATAGAAGCAGAGAAAGTGCTCGAGCTCGTACCTGAAGCCTTCGGTGCGTTACGCAACGATTGCCCACTAACCGACAATGCCGACGCAAAAGCATGGGCTGCAGCCATAGCTCATGAAAAGACAGAGACATTCGACTCAGCAGCAGAACGTGCCGCACATATTGCTCTCGTGCGTTTAGGTCTGAAGCATCTTGCCGAGATGGACTGCGAAATTTTGAAGCAGCACTTTGGTGTTCGCCGCCGCCCGCGCACCCTCGATGAAGTGGCATCTGAAATCAAGGTCACTCGCGAACGTATTCGTCAAATTGAACAAAAAACGCTGGCGCGGATGCGCCACCCCCATAATTCTGCTCGTCTTCGGGGCTTTCTCGATGACTAAAAGCAACCTGCGCTGATAACCTGCGTTACGCCTTTCCGGGGTAGCTCAGTTGGCAGAGCAACGGACTGTTAATCCGTTTGTCGAGGGTTCGAGCCCCTCCCCCGGAGCTACTGCATTGCCTCGGCAAGAAGCTCCATTGACCTCAGTCGAGCCGGAGTGTTCTCGCAATGGTGCACCACCATGAGCTCATCGGGTTCTACGGCATGCAGAAACGCATTGACTTTTTCTTTCACGATCTGTGTGTCGCCCACCGCGCTGTAGGTGAAAATCTGGTTCAGGTACTGCGCGCGCGGCGAGTTGAGAAGGTCAGTTACTTCCTCTTCGCTCAGCCTGTTACCTGGCCCACCAAAAAGAGCCTTGGCAAACACGCGACGCCGACGCTCAAGTTGTCGCTCGGCATCGGCAGTGGTGTCGGCAGCAATAATGTTCATGCTCGCCATTGCATGTGGCTTGTCGAGCTGGGCCGATGGGGTGAAGCGCTCACGGTAAATGTGTAGCGCTTCATGCAGGTGCTGTGGCGCAAAATGCGAGGCAAATGCAAATGGCAAACCCAACACCGCTGCAAGCTGCGCGCCGAACAGTGAAGAGCCCAAAATATACAGCGGAATGAATGTGCCATAACCCGGGGTTGCCTGCACATGTTCTACGCGCGAAGTGTGTGAGAGAAACCCTTGAAGCTCTACAACGTCTTGTGCAAAGTGCTCGGCAGCACGTGGGTCGCGACGTAATGCACGAAAAGTATTTTGATCGGTTCCTGGTGCACGGCCAAGACCAATATCAATACGACCCGGGTGTAGTTCTGCCAAGGTGCCAAATTGTTCAGCAATAACGAGTGGTGAATGGTTTGGCAACATGACACCGCCAGAGCCAAGGCGAATAGTAGAGGTGTTTGCTGCAACGTGAGCAATGAGAACCGCGGGTGCCGACGACGCAATAGATTGCGAATTGTGGTGCTCTGCGTACCACACTCGCGTGTAGCCCAATTGCTCGGCTTTTTGAGCAACGGTCACACAACCGTTCAGGCTTTCGTGAACCGATTCACCTTCGCCAATGGAAGCAAGGTCGAGAAGAGAGAGTGGAACCTTGCTCACAGTGGCCTTTCGCTTCGGTGGAGTGAAATGAACGATAGCCTGAGTAGTCGCGCGGGCCCATAGCTCAGTTGGTTAGAGCAGGGGACTCATAATCCCTTGGTCGCAGGTTCGAGTCCTGCTGGGCCCACTCATGCTATTTCACGTTCGATGCGATGGAGAAGAGGTGCCATGCACCATCTGTGGTTGGCGACCACAGAGCGGCACCTTCTTCTAGGTAACTGACAAGTGCGTTAATTGGTGCTTGTCGTGGGAAGGTCTTGTCTTCGTCTGCACAGGGGATGATCAAGACGTGGTGTGGTGCCAAAATCGCAAGATTTTCTCCATTTTGGTTTTGCGCTATTCGTCCAGTGGAGAACAGCTCGCGCAGTCGGGTGGTGTCACGGCATTCGTAGATGGCGATACTGCCACTCAATTGAAGAGTGACGACGCCGTCTCCGATCTCAATAACGGTTACTGCTCGCCATTGCCCAGACCCCTCTAAAGCCTTTCGTGCTTGAATGAAATGCACGGAATGCCCTGGTGTGTAATTGGTTTCTGTACTCATGTTGTTGCTCCTCATCGATCTTGGCGTTACCACCGACTTGAAATCGGTTGGTGATCTTCAACGGGCCAAGCCCCTCAGATCGTCTGGATGATTACAACACCACCGTAACTGGGGGGTGTAAGAAGGGTGCGTACCCACTCATTTCGTTGCTGTACTTGGCGTTGAGTTCCGTGGAGTGGCAGGGTAGTTGCATGCATTTTGATGTCGCCATCATCGGAGCGGGCCCTGGAGGTTCCGCTGCTGCTATGACCGCAGCACGGGCGGGTCTGAAGGTCTTGCTGTGTGAAAAGGGTGGTTACGGCCGGGACAAAGTATGTGGCGATGGCCTCACCCCACGGGCAATTGGGGCCCTGGAAGATCTGAAAGTTGATTTTTCTCCTGCGCATCGCATTGATGGCTTGCGCATGATTGCGGGAAAGAAAAAACGAGAACTGTTGTGGCCCTCCAACACCGCCTTCCCAAGTCATGGGGCAGTGTGGCCGCGTCAAAGATTCGACCAGTATTTAGTAGACATTGCCATTGCAGTGGGCGCCGATGTGCGCTTCAATTCAGAAGCTCTTCCCGCCTTTGATGCTGGAAAAGTAGTTGGCGTTGAAGTGGGTGGCGAAGTGATTCGCGCATCACTCGTAGTGCTTGCCGCTGGCGCCCAAGGAGCCGCAGCAAAAATGTTGGGGGCCGTGCGTGACCCCAATGAAACTTTTGGTTTAGCCATTCGGGCGTACGCGCAAACACCGCGACACGCCGAGCGTTATTTGGAAGCGTCTCTGAGTTTGCAAGACGAGCATGGAACTGCGGTGCCGGGTTACGGGTGGATGTTCCCTGCAGGTGATGGAACAGTGAACATTGGTGTGGGTGCTCTCAGCACCATGAAGGGTTTCAAGAAACTCAACCTCAATACATTGCTCGATCAATATGCGTCGCTCGTTCGTGAGTCGTGGACGCTTGGCGAATACGTAGAAAAGCCACGCGCATGGCGCTTGCCTATGAGTTGCATGAAACGTTCTGGCCCTGGTTGGGTAGCAATTGGCGATTCCGCCGGATTCGTGAACCCCATGAACGGCGAAGGCATTGACTACGCCTTGGAGTCGGGCATGCTCGCAGTGAATTGTTTTCTCGATAACCCGGAAACTGCACCGCAGGAATACGACCGCCAAGTAGGCGAGCGCTTCGACGACTTCTTGCGCACAGGTCGCAGGTTCAGCCTCATCATTGGGCACCCATGGTTGTTGAAGCCTGGCCTGCGCATTGCTGTAGGAACACAAAGTGCTGCCGACATCACTCTTGCAGTAATGGGAAACCTCATTGACTCATCAACACCGGGTGCTGCAGGAAAAGTGATGCGTTTAGCCGACAACGTATTGCGTATTGCCGACCCTGTTCTGCGCCGCACGCGCGCGAAGGCGTAATTTACCTAATCAATTTTGGTCTACATTACGGGTATGGGTGTATCAGTAAAGAAAAACTATTTTGACGGTTTGCGTGGTGCGCTAGAAGATATTGCGCGTGATGAATTTTGGCCAACGACTTTTGTTTCAGAACCGTCAGCGCCACCCGATGTGCATTGGCATGCATGTGATGTGCATGGGTATGTCATCAGCGGTAATTCCACCATTCTCGACGGAGAAACAGGGCAGTGGCTGTCGCTCTCGGCCGGAGACAAACTCATTATCCCCGCAGGTGCGCTGCACATTGAAGGGGAATCAGAAAGCACTGTTGTTTACGTAGTAGCTACGCGCGACCAGTTGCCATTCAAAGAAGTATTTCAACTGCTTCCAGCAGATGACCCGCAACGCCCGCGTTAACTAAGGCTTCATTACTACCCAGCCGCGGTTTTGTAGTTCCGCTGCAAGGTCGTCGTCGCTCAATTTTTTAAGCATGCGCTGTTCAGGTGTACTTTTTGCCGGCAAGCCTGCCGACTTCTTTTGAAATGAAGAGTGTTGTGTTTCGGCGGGTTCGCTATTGGGGAACTCTGCAGCATCGTTGAGTTGGGTGATGAAAGCCTCTGCTTCATCTCGTGTGAATTTTCCACCTGCTTGACGTTGGTTGAAACCCATTGGCCCGCGCGCATCGCGAAAATCGCTGTGGCCTGCTGCTTGAAGAAGGCTTAACAACTCTTTGATCATTTGCATGGGGGCCGGTGGGCCTGATGGTTGACCAAATGCCATGAGGAACTGCTTTCATTAAATGATTACTTCGTAACGCTATTGACTACACGTACACACTACATCGGCACTGTTACATGTTGAGTGCCAGCAATAACTGCACTGCAGGTCAGCTCAACTGTCGGTTATTTCAGCGAACACTCGTCGAGAAGTTCGCTGTAGCGCGTGACCATTTCGTCGCTATTTGTTATTTCAGCAATAGTGAATTCGGTGTAGAGCGCAGTGGCCACACATTCGGCGTCGGTGTTTTCTTCAGAGCGCATAATGAAAGCCATATCGCTTGCGCGCCAGAGGATTTGCGATGTGTCGTCTGTGGTGGGAAGCGAATGTTTCACTTTCGTTCCCGGGTCGCATGCCGTAACAGCAACATGGTCACCAGACAGTTTCACCTGCGCATTTACGAGGGTTGATGTCTTGGCCCATGTTGTAAAAGCTGCAGAAATTTTTTGTGTTCCAGTGCTAGTTGAGCCAGCAACATTCATAGCGACACAGAACTTGCCTTCCCCGTTCTTGTCGTCTGCGCGGTAAGCGGTGTATTGGCCATTGCCCCACATGTCGCTCAATTTAAGAGCCTCGGGTGCTCCAAGTGCTCGCACCAAAATAAAATAGATGTCGAGTTGGTTCAGCTGGTCACTTAGTGCGTATTCATTTTTGCTCGGAACTTCAGGTGGCTCAATTTCAACAGGAACTTCTCCAGCGAAGTACTTCGACGGCAAGATGATTTGCGCAAGAGAGTGTGGTGGTTTCTTCAGGAATACATCGGTAATTGCCTGTTGCCCTTTTTGCATCAATGCGGCAATGAATGTAGGACCAAAAACATATGGTGCCGATTGTTGTGCGCTGAGAACTTCTGGAATTGACTTCAACTTCGGGTCAGAAGAAGTGGTGGTGTCATTTTGATATTGCTCGAGTTCTTTGTCGTCAAAATTCTCTTCGACGTACATGTTTTCGGCGGCATTGGCGTGGCCTTCAAGAATGGTTTTCATCGCAACCGACTCTTCGGAAGTGGTGAGGCGACGATTAATGCGTGCTAACCCAAATTCTTGGTCTTGAAGTGCGTGTGCCAGTTCATGAACGACGACGGCTCGTAGCGAAGCAGAGAGAGCCCCGCCTTTTAACGCAGCAGCATCGCTGCGAATGACCATCTCGCGATCTGTTGACGAGTAGTAGGCAAGTGTGTTTCCAGAACTGAGGTCATTGAGTGCGCTAAAGGAATCAGATGAACCATTTGCTAAACCCAGTGTGCGCAACAGCGCATTGAGATCGGCGTAGTACTGCTTGTCGTCTGTAGAAAGATCTGCTGCGTCGTTCACCACAAGTTTGTTGAAATCTTTGTCGTTTAAAAAACGAGCATTCACGGGGTGATCAAAGCTGTAACCCGTTTGCTTCTCAACAAAAGACGCAAGTGGCGCAAGCCGGGTGTCCCATTTATCTGGCCAGTTGTATGCGAAGGGCTTCCATTCGCCAAGACCCCATGACGCAACTGCAAGCAGCAGTGCTGCGCTCATGAGAAGCGCACTTTTCTTTGCGCGTTGTTGACGAGTCATCATTTCCTGCTTGAACTAGTCGATGTCAATCCATTGCGGTGCGCGTGCCAAAAGGTCGAGGCTCACTTCGCGACACTTGTCGAGAATTTTGCAGAACCCTTCGTCGCGCACGGCATAAACATCGGCAAGAGGAACAGGCACTCGTGATACCAAGCTCAACGAGCGCTCGGGGGCGTCGGTCACCGATGCAAAAGAGTCAATTGCGGAAACTTCAATGGGTAATTCGATACCGCCAACACCGGCAAGTTCGGTCGCAAGTACCAAAAGGTCGGGCGGGCGAGTGAGCGGGGGAAGTGTCCACGTGAAGACCAACTGGAATGTGAAATCTCCGGGTGGTTCATCGTCGGGGTCGTCGAGTTTCACTACAACATCTTCAAAACCAAGCAAAACTCGCGGGTCCACTTCAAGAGACATGTGGAGGTCGATCGGCCCACTGCAGGCTTCTTCGGGGTGGAGGTCAACTTCCCACATTTGGCGCAATGAATAGGTCTCTACAAAATGGCGCTCATCGTGCACATGGAAACCATGGTCGACGGCATGGCTTTTCAGGTCAGAAACAAAGCCTGCAACGTCAATAACTGCCACGCCGTGACACTACCGTTACCTTGTGGCCGAACTCACTTCCGTACTCCAGTCTTCATCTTCCGATGAGGAAATTCTTTTTGCATTACGTCAGGGCGCAGGAATAGCCCAGGCAATGGCAAGCACCATTACCGATTGGTCATTTTCTGGTGCGGTCAGTGGCCAGTATCGCGCCGACCTCTCGGTGAACGATGCGGTACTTGGCGCAATCAGCGGCTTTGGGTGCGGCGTGCTGTCAGAAGAAAGCGGGGCAACAGGCGTAGTGCCCGCGAGCCCAAGTGATCTTGACAACCAGCTAGTCATTGTGGTTGACCCTATTGACGGCAGTACCAATGCGAGTCGCGGTATCCCTTGGTTTGCAACAGCGTTATGTGCTGTCGATCAGCACGGTCCGCGCGTTGCGGTGGTTGCTCAGTTATGTGCGCCATATGTTGAGTACATCGGTATTCGCGGCAAGGGTGCCTGGCGAAATGGGGTAGCGCTCACCGCAACTGCCGAGCGGCCAATGGCCGAGTCGGTTATTGGCATCTCTGGCCCGCCTCCGGCCGAACGTCCATGGTGGCAATTTCGAGCATTGGGTTCTGCAGCACTCGACTTGTGCTTGGTAGCCGAAGGGGCCCTCGACGGGTACCTCGACTGCGACACACATGGGGTCTGGGACTATTTGGCTTCCCTACTTATTTGCCAAGAGGCTGGGGTTCTCATGGCCGATGCCTTTGGCCGAGAACTCTGCCACTTCAGCCATACCGAGCGCCGAACGCCGGTGGCAGCGCGAGGAGGAGCCAACCTTCAGGCGCTATGCGACCTGCGCAAAGATTCTTTTTGATCTATGGTATGAAAATGAAACTCAATTTAAAGGTGATCGCCACAGCTTCTCTTGTCGTCTTAGCTGCATGTGGTGGCGGTGGTGGGGGAGCTTCAACAGCGGGCCCCGATGTAACGGTTCCCGAAGCAACAGGCACGTCGCAAGACACCGGCCTTGCTCCGAACCCCAACGGTTTTGCATTTCCGAACTTCGGTTCAGCAGGTACGCCAGAAGTATTTGGCGAAGCAGATCTTGTTTCTATGTTTGGTGCAACCCCCGACATTTGTGTTGACGGTATTGCCGAACCATGCAAGCCAACGGCAGAGGCTGCTGCATGGGCCCGCATGGTGAACGACTCGCGCGCTGCGGGCCACTGCGAAGGTTTCGCTGTTCTCGCTGCTGCTCGTTTCTCGCAAGCTGTAAAGCCAAATGCGGTTGAACTTTTAAACCAAGGCGATGTAACACATGGCATCATGCGTGCATTTGCCACACAGTTCCTCAAAGAAACGCAAGACGAAACAAACAAGTGGGCAAAGAAATCTATTAAAGAAAAAGTTGGCGCACTTGAAGCATCGTTCGCTAAAAAAATTGTTGGCTACAGCCTTGGTGTGTACACCGACGAAGGTGGCCACGCAGTGTTGCCTTATGCCGTGGAATACGAAACTGCCGATTTAGCAAAAATCAAAATCTACGACTCCAACTGGCCTGGCCAAGAACGTTTTGTAAAAGTTGACCTTGCCGCGGGTACATGGGAGTTCTCGTTCGCCGGTGCCGACCCAAACAACGACCCCAATGCATGGAAGGGAAAGTCGAAAGATATCGACATCACCTCAATGGATACTCGTGCTTCAGCTACTTGCCCATTCTGTGGCGACAAGAGCGCAGTGCAGACGTCGCTCTTGGTGGTGCGCTCCGCATTGCCAAACTGGAAAATTGAAACAGCCGACGGCGTACTGACCCCAGGCTCGAATGAAATAGGTAATAGCAGCGTGCGCCCTTTGCGTTCTTCTTCCGCTGGCCCCGCAACAAATGCTCCTACCGACTACATCGTTTCCATTCCCGACGACAAGCCTGCAAAGTTCACTTTGCCTTCGGCAACACGCATCTCGGGAATCACTTCAAAAGTTGCGGTGCAAATAGATACACCGGGGTCTGCCGACACCACCATTGATCTCAGCAGCGATGCAGTGTCGACGAACAACCCAGAAGTTGTGCTCACACTTGCCGACGGCAACTTAGTGGGCTCATCAAATGGTGAGAATAACTCTGTCACCTCTTCTGGAGAAGCAGTTAAAATTGTGGTTGATAGCGCAGATGGAACTCCAGTAACGGTCGATATAAATGCCGATGCTGCAGCAGTTGACGTGCGCACTCCTGGCCGTGACGGTGTTGATGCAAACACCAACTACGAAGTAGTCACACAAACTTCTGACACTCAAGTAGAACGCAAAGTAGTGGGCACCAACGGTAAAGAAACCACCACCACTGAAGATGGTCAACTCGACAGCACCAAGGTAGAAAACGCACTGCCCGATGCGTTGAAGGCTCCTGCCGTAAAAGGCGGATTGCCTGACGCAGATAGCCGCACACTCGATGCCGGCACTGCTGCAACAACAACCACTTCAACTTCAGTAGCTGGTGGCCCAACCACCACGGTGAAGAAGACAACTGCGAGCACGTTGAAGCCAACAGCAACAACCGCACCACAAACCGCAACAACCGCCGCGAAAGTAGCGCGTTCGTCAGTTCGTGTTGACGTGAATGTTGATGGTTGGAGCCTTGCTGCAAGCGACCCAGCCTCTTCGGGCTTTAGTGCAAACCTCACTGGTTCTACCGGAGCCATTCAAGACGGCATCAACTGCGACTCGGTGGGCTGCCTTGAAGGAACTGCCACCGATGTTTTGGCAAGCGGTACCGACCCGGCAACGGGGGCGACCAGTACCACCACTTTGCAGTTCAAAATGTCTGGCGTGGCCTCTACTTTCGATGTGCGCTGTGGGAACGCAGGCAGTTGGGTAAAGGCTTCGCAGGCCGGCGGTGGGTTTTCGGCCACATGCTCATTTAGCAATGTGACGACCGATGAGACCGTCTACGTTCGCGCTTAAACCCCTATAAATC
>Ga0209357_1000085_pt1 | contig 31084 bp, 50 predicted proteins | sample LauGreFBDMM110SD_2_FD_187573 | JGI IMG/M metagenome (GOLD analysis project Ga0209357, IMG submission 187573) | Freshwater lake microbial communities from Lake Michigan, USA - Fa13.BD.MM110.SD (SPAdes) (version 3) | ecosystem: Environmental > Aquatic > Freshwater > Lake | place: Lake Michigan... | reverse complement strand
GCAATTTAGCATAGGGGGCGTTTAATTTATATGAAGGCAAAAAAAATATGACAGGGCCAGCACCGAAACCAACTGAACTCAAGCGTGCATTGGGAAACCCAGGCAAGCGCAAACTGCCTGATGTGAGCAATGTTATTGCGCTTCCGCGTGTTGATGACAAGCCACCTGCGCAGCTTTCAAAGGGCGCAAAGAAACTTTGGGCAGACATTCGTGCGATGGCACCGTGGATTGCAAACTCAGATGGCATCGCCTTGATTGAGTTATGCGAAAAGTTTGATCGTAAAAGTCAACTTGTTGAAAAGTTGAAAGAATCAGATTATGTCCTTTTCACGGACAAAGGCTATGCCTACGCAAACCCACTTGTTGGAATGATTAGCACAACAGAGAATGAGATTTTGAAACTTCTGTCAGTTCTAGGTTTGACACCTTCTGATCGAAGCAAGTTGGGGGTTGCAGAAGTTAAGGTTCGCAGCAAGTTAGACGAACTACTTTCGCAAAAGCGCAATGTCTGACAAGTCTTGGCCGCCACGATGGTTGACTGAAGTTCCACTTGATGAACAAGTTCGCGGAGACGGTGACTTGTACGCCGACTTTGCTGAAACAGTTTGTCGAGTGACAAAGGATTCGGTCGCATCGCCTGCCGGCAAGTTGCTATCGCTTCGCCCCTGGCAACGCGAGTTGCTTCGTCACTCACTTGCTCGCCGTGAAGATGGAAGATTTCGTCATCGCACCGCCCTTGTCGGAATGGCACGCAAGAATGGCAAGTCTGCATTGGCAGCATCAATGGGTCTTGCAGGTCTAACAGTCGGCGGCAATGGTTCAGAAATTTATTCATGTGCAGCAGACCGGGATCAAGCGCGAATCGTATTTGGCACCGCCAAGCGAATGATTGAGTTGGATCAAGAACTCTCATCCATGTTCACGCTTTACCGCGATGCAATTGAGTTCAAAGAAAAAGCATCTGTGTACCGAGTGCTATCGGCAGAGGCGTACACAAAAGAAGGTTTGAACCCTTCACCGCTTGTCATCTTTGACGAGGTTCACGCACAACCTTCGTGGGATTTGTGGAACACACTCTCACTTGCAGGTGGCGCACGAGCTGATTCATTGCTCTTTGGAATTACAACGGCAGGTGTGAAAACACAAGCCAATGGTCAAGACTCACTTTGTTATTCTCTGTATCAATACGGACAGAAGATCGTCAAAGAAGAAGTTCAAGACAAATCATTTTTCTTTGCATGGTGGGAACCTGAAAAACCTGAAGGTGATCACCGTGATCAAAACCTATGGGCGCAAGCAAATCCCGGACTCGGTGACATCGTTGATTTAAGCGATTTTGAGAGCGCCGTGTTGCGAACCCCTGAAGCTGAGTTTCGCACCAAGCGCATCAATTGCTTTGTCAGCACATCTGTTGCCTGGTTGCCAACAGGTTCATGGGAAGCGATAGAAGATAAAACAAGAGTTCCAATACCTGGCGAAGAAGTTGTCCTTGCATTCGATGGTTCATTCTCCAATGACTCAACTGCACTTGTTGCATGGTCACTCGGCGGAGAAAAGCCACACTTGAGCGTTGTTGGGTTATGGGAAAAACCTGACGATGCCGAACAAGGATGGTATGTACCAATTGCAGAAGTTGAACAGACAATCATTTCATTTGCACGAGATACTCGATTTGATGTGCGCGAAATTGTTTTCGACCCTGCCAGATGGAACAGAACCTTTATGGTTCTTGATGAAGAAGGACTCCCCGTTCTCGCCTACCCCAACAGCGCAGAGCGAATGGTTCCTGCAACGCAAAAATTCTACGAAGGCGTTGTCAATCAATCATTCACTCATGATGGGGATGAGCGCCTTGCAAGGCACATCGCCAACTGTGTCACGAAACAATCATCAAGAGGTGTGATGGTTGCAAAGGCAAGTTCTCGCCGTAAGGTCGATGCTGCCGTTGCTTCAATCTTTGGTTATGACAGAGCTACCCAACCAGCACCACCAAAGCCACCAACCGCACGATATTTTTCTATCCAAGTCTAAGGAGAGCAATGAACTTCTTGAAGAAGATTGATTATGCACTCATCATTGAGGTCATCGGTGTTTCTTTGGTAACAAGTGGGCTTTGGATGCTTTCCGTACCTGTCGCGTTGATTGCGCTCGGTGGGTTCTTAGTATGGGCGACAGAAAAGGTTGACAAATGAGTTTAAGCAAGAGACTTCGCGCAGCAGCAGAAAAGCGAACCAACGATAGTCAATGGGTTGAACCATTGATTCCTGGTCGCCCTGCATACATGGCACCTTCAGGAATTGAAGTTACTCCTGACAGCGCGATCCGTATGTCAACGGTTTATGCTTGCGTTCGGCTTCTCGGTGACACAATCAGTTCACTACCAATTGGCGCATATGTTCGCCGTGGTCGTTCTCGCATTTCTTATGCAGCAGCATATGGCGAGACTCCAATGTGGGTCACTAAGCCTAACCCTGAAACATCACGAATTGAATTTTATGAGCAAGTCATCTCATCGTTGAACATTCACGGAAATGCCTTCATCTTGACTGTACGCGATGACAACAACGAGGTTGTGGAAGTTTATTGTCTCAACCCTGATGATGTCCGTATTCGTCGTCTGCGCCCTAATGAACCCCTTGTGTACGAGGTTCACACACGAGATGAGCAGGGTGCATACACCCAAATTCTTACTAAGAATGAAATGCTGCACATCCCATTGTTCAGACTTCCTGGTTCGCACTATGGTCTCGGCCCAATCGCTGCTGCTCGTTTAACAATTGGAGCTGCTATGGCAGCCGACACCTATGCAGCAGCATATTTTGGCAATGCAGCCAACCCAGGCGGAGTCATTGAAGTTCCTGGCGAACTGACAGAAGAGCAAGCACAAGATATTGGGCGCGATTGGAACATCACTCACACAGGCCCATACCGTGCAGGAAAAATTGGCGTGCTTTCAGGTGGTGCTTCATTCAAGCCATTAACTTTGAACGCTCAAGATGCACAATTGCTCGACACACGCCGATTCAATGTGGAAGATATTGCTCGATTGTTCCGCGTTCCAATCAGCCTTTTGGGTCATCCAGTAGCAGGCGCGATGTCATTTGCATCCGTTGAAGCACAGAATCTTTCATTTGTTCAGCACTCATTGCGCCCATTGCTTGAGCGTTTAGAGCAATCATTCAGCACTTTACTTCCTGAATCTGATGGTTTCATCAAGTTTAATCTTGATGCTTTACTACGAGGCACAACTCTTGAGCGATTTGAAGCCTACACAAAGGGCTTGCGTGAAGGTTTCTTGAGCCTCAACGATGTTCATGCAATGGAAGATATGGCACCGATCCCTGATGGTGACAACTATCGCGTGCCATTGCAAAACATTGATGCAAGTGATGCAAAAGATGTTGGTGTCAAGCTACGTGCAGAAATCGTTACACAACTCGTTCAAGTCGGCTACAACCCTGAAGAGGTATTGGCTGCAATTGGATTGCCACCTATGGCACACACAGGCGTTCCTTCAAGTCAGTTGCAACCTGTTGCTCAAATTGACCCACTTGATCCTTCATCGGTTTATGAGGTTGAGTGATGCCGTATTTCATCAGCGATAAACAAAGCGATTGTTCAGGTTGGGCAACTGTCAAAGAAGAAACTGATGGCTCATATACAACAATTGGTTGTCACGAAAACAAGCAAGATGCAATTGATCAAATGGTCGCAGTATCTATCTCAGAGGATATGGAACCAGGTGGGGAAATCAATACTCGCGCAGTAGATTTGAGCGTTCCTTCTTTCATTCGTGAAAATGCTCAACGAGGTTTGAAATACCTTGAAGAAGGTTTTGGGGGCGATGGTTTAACTGAAGGCACAAAGCGTGAAGCACGCGAAATGGCAGCAGGTCGAATTACCGAAAACAAAGTTCGCAAGATGGCACCGTGGTTCGCTCGCCATCAAGTAGATGGACAAGCACCAAAAAACAGCGATCCTTCAGACCCACAGTACCCAGGCGCAGGTCTTGTTGCTTGGTTGTTATGGGGTGGAGATTCCAACTTTTCTGACAGGGCGCAAAATTGGGCGCAACGCAAGATTGATGCGCTCGATGCCGAATCTGATTCAAGGAGCAAAATGAAAAAAATTGAACGCCGCACATTTACCGTGCGAGATGTTGAAGCACGTCAAGCCGAAGATGGAACAATGCGCCTTTCAGGATATGCAGCCGTGTTTAATGATTCAAGCGTTCCCCTTCCTTTCAAGGAAAGCATCGCACCGGGAGCCTTTCGCAAGACACTCAGCGAAACACCTGATGTTCGCCTACTTATCAACCATGAAGGTTTGCCACTAGCTCGCACAAAGAATGGCACATTGAAACTGACTGAAGATGATCGCGGTTTGTATATGGATGCAACAATTGCAGACACATCAGAGGGGCGCGACCTTTACAAGTTGGTTGAGCGCGGAGATGTTGACCAAATGTCTTTTGCTTTCCGTGTGATTCGTCAGAAGTGGTCAGATGATAGAAGCCAACGTGTTCTCACAGAGGTTTCACTTGCAGATGGCGATGTCTCAGTCGTCACATATCCTGCTTATCCAACAACAAGTGTTGAAGCACGCGAGGCATTACAAAATGCCATAGATGCAATCAAAGAAGGTCGTGAAGTTACCGGTGAATCTTTGATCGTCTTAAAAACAATTTTTGATGATTTGAGCGAAGGTCATGAATACATCATGAAAGCCGTTGAAATGATGGCAATACTCACAGGCGCAGAAGGTGAAATTGAAGAAGAATCACGCGAAAATGTGGGTGACTTTGTTGAATGGGATTCAAGCGGTGGTACTGCTAAAGGTCGCATTGAACACATTATGGAAGAAGGCGTGTTAGGTATTCCAGGAACAGAATTCAGCATCACAGCCGAAGATGGCGATCCTGCCGTTTTGATTCGTGTCTATGAAGAATATCGTGATGGATACCGACCAACAGAAACTTTGGTTGGTCACAAAATGTCTGAACTTCGTTACATTGAACCACTACCTGAAGCAACCGAAGAAGAAGGTCGCAAGATTTCTCTTCGCTTAGCACAGGCAATCGTTAACCGCACAAAATAAGTTTCTGTCAGCAATCTGACAGATCGAAGTCGGAGCGAGACTCACACCCTGCAAGCGCCGTGAGAAGCATCGCCACCACCTCACTTCCAAAACAACAAACTCACAAGGAGACAAAATGTCATATTTTGACAAAGTAGTTGAGCGCCGTGATGCAGTAAAGGCAGAAATGGATGCAGTTCTTGAGGCAGTCGCTTCAGAGGATCGCACCGACCTTACTGTTGAGGAAACCGAGAAGGTTGATGCTCTCGTAGAAGAAGCACGCTCACTAGATTCAAAGATCGAAAAGCTAAAGGCACAGGCAGATGCAGATGCAAAGGCATCTGAAATTCGCTCATCAGTTGCAGCAGTTGCAACACCACGAGTTGGTGGAACAACAGTTACACGCGAAGCACGCACATACTCAGAGCGTTCAGATTCATCATTCTTCAAGGATGCTTACAACGCACAGTTCAAGTCAGACTTCACAGCACAGGATCGTCTTGCTCGCCATATGCGCGAAGAAGAGATTGAGCGCCGCGATGTTGGAACTCCACAGTTCGAAGGTCTTGTAATTCCACAGTACCTCATTGATCTAGCAGCTCCACTTGCTCGTGCAGGTCGCCCATTTGCAGACTTTGCAACAAACAAGATGACACTTCCACCATCTGGCATGACCCTGAATATCTCTCGCATGACAACAGGATCATCAACAGCCGTACAGGTTACACAGAACGATGCAGTATCAGAGACAGATGTTGACGATACATTGCTGACTGTGAATGTTCGTACAATTGCAGGACAGCAAGACCTATCACGCCAAGCGATTGAGCGTGGAACAGGCATTGATGTTTTCGTTGCAGCAGACTTGATCAAGTCATGGCACACAACACTTGATTCACAAATCCTAAATGGTGCAGGTACAGCCGGCACAATCAAGGGCCTTCGTGCATCAGGCGGAAACGCAATCACATTCACATCAACAGCACCAACAGTTGGTCTGCTATATCCAAAACTCGCAGATGCGATCCAACAGATTCAGACAAACTCATTCACAAACCCAACACACTTCATCATGCACCCACGCCGCCTAGCATTCTTGCTTGCAGCAGTTGACAGCACAAACCGCCCATTGGTAGTGCCAGCCGCTAACGGCCCAATGAATGCAGCAGGTGTTGGAACAGGTGGTTCTGCATATGGAAACTCTGGCTATCAGATGATGGGTCTCCCAATCATTACTGATGCAAATGTTGGAACTACATACGGAACAACAACAAACCAGGATGAAATCTATGTTGTCAACGCAGGTGAATCTCACCTTTGGGAACAACCAGGATCACCATTCACACTTCGTTATGATGCAACAGGTGCAGGCAGCCTGACAATCAAGACTGTTGTATATGGCTACGCAGCCTATACCGCAGAGCGCTACCCTCTAGCAGCCTCAATCATCTCAGGAACCGGATTGTCGGCACCTAGCTTCTAAAGATAGAAGCATCAACCTTCTAATCTGAAGGTTCTTTAATAGTGTGAAGAGTGGGTAGGACTCCCCCGACTTACCCACTCTTCACCTCTAAGATTCGGGGGAATCAATGAAAACAGGTCACACAGTTGCAATCGGGTCTTGCGACCCAGGAATGGTCAACGGCGCTTTTGCGTACAGACTGATTCAACTTGCAGGAGCTAGAAATTCAAAACTCGGCCCATTCATAAGAATCAAGGGTTCAGGTCTTTTATCTAAGCAACGCAATCGTCTTGTCAAACAATTTTTAGAAATGACAGATTCAGATTGGTTGTTGATGTTGGACAGCGATGAGCAACTTTCAGTTGAGGCATTTGATGCTTTATGCAATACAGCGCATGACAAAGAACGCCCTGTTGTTGCAGGATTAGTCTTTGCAGGTTTCGGTGTTCCTGGCAAAACTTATCCAAAACCTGTTCCTGCAATTTTTCAGGATTCACCACAAGGATTCTTGCCCTTGTATAAATATGACAAGAACTCAATTTTTGAAATAGATGCAGCAGGTACAGGCTGCTTAATGATTCACAGAAGCGTGTTGGAAAAGATGCGCGAGGTTGCAGACCCAAATCAAGGCACAGATTGGTGTTGGTTTTGGGATGGGCCTGTCAACGGAGAATGGATTGGTGAGGATTTACTTTTCTCACGAAGAATCAAATCACTTGGCTATCCAATCCATGTGAACACTTCAGTAATACTTCCGCACCAAAAGTCATTTTGGTTAGATGAAAGTCATCACGAAGCATGGAAAGATTAAAGAAACTTCTTCGCAGAAAGCCGAAAGAAACGGCAACTGCGGAGCCACAATTAGAACGAGCGATCCTGCCTAAAGCAGAAAAGAGGATAAAGCGTGGCAATCTATAACGGGTATTCCACACTTGCCGAGTTGAAGGCAGCATTGACAATCAGCGATGCAACAGATGATGCAGCTCTTGAAGCAGCCATCAATGCAACAAGTCGAATGATTGATGACTACACAGGGCGATTTTTTTATCAAGACGGAACACAACAGGCACCTGTTGCTCGTTACTTTACCGCCCTTGATCCGTGGACAATGAATGTTGATGACATCACCACAATCACACAGATTGCAACTGATGACAACTTCAATCAGACTTGGGATACTGTGTGGTCAACAAGTGATTACATGGTTGAACCGATCAACAACCCACGCCGAGGATGGCCATTCACACGAATTCTTGCAATTGGTCGTTATGTATGGCCTTACTACTTGCCACAGGCTTGCAAAATCACAGGCATTTGGGGTTGGAGCGCGGTGCCTTACGAGGTGCAATCAGCTTGCTTGATTCAATCTTCAAGAATCTTTGTTCGCAGACAATCACCATTTGGAATCGCAGGAACCCCTGAACTTGGAACTGTCAGACTTACTTCACGCCTTGATCCTGATGTTGAAGCGTTGCTTCGACCTTTCCGCAAGAACAATGGGTTGGCTAAATAATGAACCCAAGTCAAGTTCGAGATGGTCTCAAAACACGACTACAAACAATTACAGGCTTACGAGCCTATGATTTGATTCCTGACACAGTAGTTCCGCCTTGTGCGGTAGTAGGACAATTAGATTTCACATTTGACATCAACAATGCTCGCGGTCTTGACCAAGCGCAGGTTGATGTCCTTGTGATTGTGCAACGCTTTTCAGAGCGTGCTGGACAGGACAAACTTGATTCATACCTTGCAGGTTCAGGATCAACTTCCATAAAAGCAGCAATTGAAGGTGATCGCACTCTTGGGGGAACAGTCAACACTTTGCGAGTTACAGGTGCAGAAGCAGGTACTTATGATTCACAAGGAGTCACATTTCTTTCCTATCGTTACAGAATTACGATGTGGGGATAAGGAGAATCAATGGCATACATCGTCACTTCAGATCGAGAAGTCTGCGGAAAGACCGCAGGCGATATACTTACAGTAAAAGAATTGCAAGATGCAGGAGTCAGCGCAGAAAATCTGATTGCTGGAAACCACATTAAAGCAAGCAACACAACACAAGAAACCCCATCCATCAAAACCGAAATAAAAGAAGGAGCGACTAACTAATGCCGCGCATAGTTCTTACCAACGCATTCGTCTCCGTCGGTGGAGTTGATCTGAGCAGTATGGTCACATCCGTAACACTCAATTCAACATACGACGTAGTTGAAACAACAGGATTCTCATCATCACCCGTAAAGACACGTATTTCTGGTCTTGTAGATAATTCAATCACACTAGAATTCGCACAGGATTACGCAACATCTCAAGTTGAACAAACAATCTATCCACTTCTTGGACAAGCATCAGCAGTAATCGTCAAGCCAAATGGCTCAACTACAGGTGCATTCAATCCAAGTTACACTTGTTCTGCTATCATTTCAGAATGGACTCCAATCAATGGAGCTGTTGGTGAATTGGCAACTGCATCTGTTACTTGGCCAATCAGCGGAGCAATCACTAAGGCGGTCGTATAATGCCAAGACTCGTACTCACAAACGCATCTGTTGTTGTTGCAAGCACAGATTTATCTCAATACATCACTAGCATCAGTCTCAATACAACATATGACATCGTTGAGACAACTGCATTCGGAAACACAGCAAAGACACGCATTGCTGGATTAGCAGATAATTCTGTGACATTTGAATTCAATCAGGATTATGCAACATCTGCACTAGAGCAGACAATCTATCCGTTACTTGGAACAGCAGCGACAGTCGTTGCAAAACCAGTTGCAGGAACAACAACAACAATCAATCCGCAATACACATTCTCAGCTCTAATTTCAGAATGGACACCTCTTAATGGCTCCGTTGGCGAATTAGCAACTGCAAGTGTGACTTGGCCGATCTCCGGCGCAATTACCAAAGCAACATCCTAAAGAAAACAGGGGGAAACAAAGATGGATGGACTCAGTATCAAAGTTAAGACGATTGATGGCGTGGATAAAACGTTCTCATTACGCCCACGCATCATCGTTGATTTTGAACAGAAATATGGAAAAGGTCTAGCAAAACTCATCGGTGAAGAACAGAAACTAGAACATATCTATTACCTGGGTTGGCTTGCACTTAAATCAAACGGACACATTGTAAAACCATTTGGACCTGAATTCTTGGATACACTTGAATCGGTATCTTTGGACTCAAACCCAAATTTCGAATCCACAGAGACAGTCTGACTTATTCCTTAGCAGCAGTTTCTGTGGAGACAGGCATATCTCCAATTGATTTGCTTGATGCTCCTGATGGCATACTTGAAGCAATAGTCATATACATGAAAGAACGAGCAAAGGCGCGAAGCAAGTAATGGCGGAAATCAATTACAAAATTGTGATGCAAGGTTTAACCGAAAACATCATCGCTCTTGAACGCTTCGCGCCTGACCTCAAAAGAGAATTGAACAAAGAAATTCGTGGCATTCTTGCACCGATTGTTCTTGAGGCAAAAGGCTATCTTCCAAGCAATAATCAAATCCATCCTTCAGGGTGGCAAAAAGGCGGATTCAAAAGATTTAATGAAATCGGCCCATTAGCACAAGATCAAACTCGTGGATTCATTGCCTATGATGCCGAACGAGCTAAGGCAGGAATCAAACAAACCGCCGCCACTTCTAAAAAGAATGGCACAGGGTTTCGCAATACTTATGGAGTCATTCAGCGTGACCCAGGTGGTGCAATCTTTGAAACGGCAGGTCGAGGAAGTGCGGCATCACGCTCACGAAGCAAGACAAGCCGTTCACGCAACCCACGTGCTTCCCAACAATTTATTGGTGTGATTCAAAGAGAACATGGTGCTTTGCCAACTGCTCGTCATGATGGTAAAGATAAAGGTCGCGCACTTATTCGTGCAGTTGATAACAACAGATATAAAGCATTGAACTCAATCCGAGAAGCAGTTGACAAAGCCTCTGAAAAAGCACAGAAGCGCGTTGATGCCGTAGTCAGTCAAAGAGAGGTGTAAATCGTGTCAATCATTGAGCGCATAATCACCGTCTATAATGACAAAGGTTCAAAACAAGCGGTCAAAGACCTCAAGAAACTTGAGAAAAATTTTGTTAATGCAGGAAAGAAGATCAGCACAGCCTTTGGTGTTGCCGCTGCTGCCTCTGCTGTTTTTGTAGCAAAGATTGGCAAGGATGCAGTAATGGCTGCATCTGATGTTTCTCAACAATTTGGCGCTTTGGATGCAGTTTTTAGTAAAAACTCAGATCAATTAAAAGATTTTTCAAAGTCAATGGTTGATTATGGACTATCAACTGCAGAGGCTGCTCGTTATGCAGCATTGCTTGGAACTCAACTTAAGGGATTAGGTCTTGAGGAACAAGATGCGATTGAACGCACAAAGCAACTTCAAATTTTGGCTGCAGATTTAGCAGCAACATACGGTGGAACGACTGCTGATGCGGTCGCAGCGCTCAGTTCAACATTTAAGGGTGAATATAACCCAATTGAGCGTTACGGTGTTGCCATTAGAAAGTCTGACATTACTGCTCGCGTTGCGGCAAAGGGTTTGGGTAAATTAGAAGGCGAATTGCTTAAATCTGCAGAGGCACAAGCAGCTTTTGAGTTAATTATTACGAAAACAAATGCTGCTCAGGGTCAGTCACGCCGCGAATACAACACACTGGCAGCGCAATTGCAGCGCGTTAATGCCTCTTATGAAAACATTTTGGCAACTTTGGGTATGGCATTGCTACCAGTTATTGAAGAATTTGCAGATTATGTGGCAACAACTGTTTTGCCAGTGGTTCAATCTTGGGTTGACTTAAACAAAGATAAATTAGCAAGTGCATTAAAAACTGCTGCAGAAAATGCAATTGCTTTAGGCAAGGCAGTTTTTGGTTTTGTAAATTTCATTTCACAAAATCTGACAACCATAAAAATCTTTGCAACACTGATTGCTGGTATTTTTGTTGCTTCAAAGGTTTATGCCTTTGCAACTGCCATTGCTTTATTGATTCCAACGCTTACTGCATTTACCGCAGCAGCAGGTTCAGCAGGTATTGCTACTGCACTATTAACTGGTGGATTTTCAGCAGGCGCTGCTGCTGCAGCTCTTGGAGCATTTGCAGTTACCGCTGGTGCCATTGGTGTTTCTTTAGCCGCCTCTGCTAAAAATGCAGACAAAGCAACAAAATCTTACAAAGGTGTTCAAGATATATCTTCCAAACTTGGGGCTACAACTTCAGGTTTAACCAAAGTTCTAAAAACCAACAAAATTGTTATAGACAACAATACTGGTTCGGTAACAAAACTTACCGCTCAAGAAAAGAAATTGGCAGAGGCGCGTGCTGCAATTAAAAAAGCAGGTCTTGACGTTTTTGGCATCAAAAATGTTTCAGAAACAGACCCAATTCAACTTGAAGCAGCACGATTGAACCTTATTAAGCAAGGCAATCTTGAAGAGCAACGCCGACTTGCAGCAATCATTGAAAACATGAATGCTCAAATGAGGGCAAATGAAGCAGTTCAGCGATATGTTGATTTGCTTGGAGTTGTTGCAGATCAAAAAATTTCAGATCAAGAAGTTGTCCTTCTATCCCTTAAATGGGGAATCAGCCAAGAAGCAGTTGTTGCTTACACAACCGCCATTTTTGCAGTCAATGATGCAAAACTTTCAACACAAGAAATTGAACTGCTTGCAAAACAATGGGGAGTTACTAAGCAACAAGCAGAGATGTATCTTGATTTCTTCAAGGCGATTAACGATGGCAAACTAGATCAAACCGAAGTTAATGCTTTGATGGACAAGTGGAAACTGACTAGCAAAGAAGTTTCAGATTATGCTAAGAAGATTTCTGAAGGTGTAACTCCATCTGATTTGTGGCCGACACCTGGCAATCAGGCAGAAAAGTCTTGGAAAGATGCTCTTGCAGCCCTCAATGCCTATATTGAAGCTGTTGGAGTAAAACTTGCGCCAACGGCACCAACGGCACCAACAGCACCAACTGCCCCAGGTGCAGGTGGAAGTATAATTTCACCAATAACTGATTCAATCAACAAAGCTGTCGAAGATTTAGGCGGAGTCATTTCTGTCATTGGCGAAAATGGTAAAGAGTTTATCAAACTTGTTGACAATGCTGCGCCTGTATTTCAAACCTTAGAAGATAGCGTTGCAAGAAATGCGTTTATTTCTCAAGGAATTACAACCCAACCATTCAATGCAGGTTCGTTCAGAATGGCAGAAGGTGGAACTTTATTCTCATCGAGTTCTATAGGATCACGCGATAAAGATATTGTTGTGAATTTAACAGTTCAGGGAAGCGTGACAACTGAACAAGACTTGATCACAACTGTTCGCAATGGGTTACTTCAGGGGCAAAATAGTGGTCAGACAATCTTCAAAGATGCGACGACACTCTGATGGCAGGAATTCCACAGCTCGGAGTCACAATTGACTTCACAAATGGGCCAGCATTTATTTCAACAGCCTTCACTTTAGACGACTTGACCAAAGGCGTACTAGGAACAGGGCAACTCGCAGATGCCGAGGATTCTATTGATGTTTCATCAATTGTATTACGAGCCTCAATTCGTAGAGGACGAAATCGAATTCTGAGCAAATTTGAAGCAGGAACAGCCACCGTTGAATTGCTTGATGAAACAGGCGACTTCAACCCAGCCAACACATCGGGGCCTTATTACGGAAAGCTGATTCCACTTCGAAAAATCCGAATTTTTGCCGACTATGAGGGCGTGCGTTACTATCTCTATTCAGGATTTATCACCAGTTATGACACGACATTTGCTCTCGGCATAAATGAAGCATCACGAGTCATTCTCAATTGCGTTGATGGCTTCCGACTTCTCAATAACATTTCAATTACTAGCGTGCCAGGAACAAGTGCAGGTCAACTTAGTGGCGCACGCATAGAAAACTTGCTTGATCTTGTGGATTGGCCAGCATCTCAACGAGACATCAATGCAGGAGATAGCACCCTTCAAGCAGACCCAGGAACATCCAGAAACCTGCTTGATGCAATTCAAACTGTAGAAAACAGCGAATTTGGTGGGTTCTTTATAGATGCAGAAGGAAATGCAACCTTTTACTCAAGAACCACAGTTAGCCTATTTGCAGACACAACACCGACAAATTTCAGCGATGATGGAACTCAAATCGAATATCAGCAGATTGATTTAGCTTTTGACGATACCTTGATTGTGAACAATGTCTCGGTCACTAGACTCAATGGAACTAGCCAAATCGTCTCAGATCAGACATCGATTGACAACTACTTTATCCACTCAGGCAAACGAGATGGAATCCTAGTTCAGACAGATGCCGAATCACTCGATCAGGCAAGTATGATTTTGCAATCCAGAAAAGACTCCCTGGTTCGCATCGATTCCATGACCCTGAATCTAGTTGACCCAGATCAACAGGCACGAAATATCGCAGGCTTGAACCTTGAAATCTTCGACCTCGTCAACATCACCAAGACGATGCCGGGAGCAACATCAATCACGAGGGAATTGTTCGTACAAGGCCTTCAGCACGACATAACAAAAACGACATTCACCACTAAGATACTGACGAGCGAACCGATTATCCAAGCGTTCATCCTCGACAGTTCAACGCAAGGAATTCTAGACGTCGCAGGCGTTCTCAGTTACTAACAAGGAGAAATCATGGCAGGAGCAGGGTACAAGTTATTCGCAACAGGAGATGTGCTGACAGCAGCACAAGTCAACACATACCTGATGCAACAGAGCGTGATGGTCTTTGCATCTGCAACAGCTCGCAATACCGCACTATCCGGAGTCGTTTCAGAAGGAATGGTCGCCTATTTATTAGACACCAATGACGTCACAATTTATGATGGAACAACTTGGAACTCATTTGGCTCTGGTGACATCACAGGAGTCACAGCAGGAACAGGACTCACAGGTGGCGGCACAAGTGGAACCGTAACTCTCACACTTGATACAACAGTACCAGTCGGTTATGCGACAACAGCAACAGCAGCAGGAACAACAACGCTGACAGCAGCAAGCGCACATTTTCAGTTCTTCACAGGAACAACCACACAGACAATCGTGCTGCCTGTCACTTCAACATTGGCTCTAGGCGAAGCATTCATAATTCATAACAACAGCACAGGAGCATTGACAGTTCAATCATCAGGTCTCAACACCGTGGTGACAATTCCTGCTGGAAACACTTATATGATCACGTGCATCTTGACAACAGGAACGACAGCAGCTTCATGGGATGCAGATTTCACAGGAACAACATCAACCACAGGAAGCGGCGCAACGGTACTTGCAACAAGCCCAACATTGACAACACCTGTCATTTCTTCGATCGTCAACACAGGAACGCTCACACTACCGACAAGCACCGATACATTAGTCGGTCGTGCAACAACAGACACTCTCACAAATAAAACTTTAACTGCGCCTCGCATCACATCAGCTTCCAACATTGCCGATGCGAACGGCAATGAATTGATTGTCTTTCCTGCTGCCGTTGCATCGGCGGTCAATGAAATCACAGTCACCAATGCCATAACCGCAGGAACTCCAAGCATTACGGCATCAGGATCAGATGCCAACATTTCTTTGAACTTAGTTGCAAAAGGAACAGGAACAGTTCAAGCAGGTGGTGTCCCGGTTGTTACGACCACAGGAACTCAGACTCTTACAAATAAGACTCTAACAACTCCTGTCATTTCTTCGATCGTCAACACAGGAACATTGACATTGCCAACAAGCACCGACACTCTCGTCGGTCGTGCAACAACTGACACTCTTACAAATAAGACTCTAACAACTCCTGTCATTTCAAGCATCAGCAATTCAGGAACGGTAACAATTCCAACCGGAACTGACACATTGGTAAATCTTGCTGGAACGCAAACATTGACCAATAAGACATTGACATCGCCAACGATTAACACAGCAACTTTATCTGATGCAGTTATTCGTCAAGCATTAGTGACTCCAACATTCACCACAAATGCTTACACTCTTGTTCTTACTGATCAAGGTGACATTTTATTGGCAAGCAACGGTGCAACCGCTGGCACGATTAACATTCCAACAAATGCTTCAGTTGCTTTCCCTATCGGTACACAGATCACAATTATTCAAACAGGTGCAGGTCAGTTGACAATTCAAGCTACTACTCCTGGAACAACAACTATCGCATCAACAGGAGCAACTGCAACTGCACCTAAATTGCGTGTGCAAAATGCTTCGGCAACTTGCATCAAAACAGCAACAGACACTTGGTATGTGGTCGGAGATATTGCATGACACCGATCATTGGGGTTATTGCTTCTTCAAAATTAAAAGTGACAGGTGCTTTTAATTCTATTGCTACTGCAAGTGGTAATGGCGTATCAACCATTACGTTTAGTTCTATTCCGTCTACCTACAAATCTTTGCAAATTAGATTTATTGGAAACAATCTAAATTTTGATACGTTAAACCTTCGTTTTAATGCAGACACAGGAACTAACTACGCTCAACATATATTACAAGGCAATCGTAGCATTGCAAGTGCTAGCGGTGACGCTTCTGGAGCAATTACTGGTATATCAATTGTTTCATTAAGTGATGCTACTAACATGTTTAGTGTTGGAATTATTGACATTGACAGTTACGCCTCTACTGTTAAAAACAAAACCGTAAGAATTTTTAGTGGTATTGATAGAAGCGCATCAGGCAATATAAGTTTAAGGTCAGGACTTTGGTTAAACACGGCAGCAATAACTAGCGTAACCTTATACACTCCTAGCAACTGCGCTAACAATACTACTTTCGCACTGTATGGAGTTAATTAAATGCCACTTACATACGATTCAATCGCAACCACAACTCTAGGCAGTGTTGCGACTTCTATAAATTTCAATTCAATTAGTTCTGCATTTACTGATTTAAAAGTAATTATAAATGGGTCACCTGCTGCTGGCGGAACAGATTTACTTATGCGATTGAACAACAATAGTGCGTCACTTTACACTGGTACATTCCTTTTAGGAAATGGCGGCACAGCAACTTCTGTCTCAAATCCTCTTGATGTTAATTTTTTACTTACCACAGGTGGCACCCTTAGTTCTACTCTGCCATTTTTTGCAGAAATTGATATTTTTAGTTACTATTTATCATCGGGTGTATTCAAAAGTATTTTAGCAAAAACTTCATGCGATTTGAATGGTTCAGGAAACATTTTTACAACTGTTGGATTAATGCAAACAACAACCGCAGTAACTTCGGTAAATTTGCTACTATCAGGTAGTACCAACTTTGCAGTCGGTACTACTGCCACTCTCTATGGAATTAAGGCTGCATAATGGCAATTACTTACACACTTATTTCATCTAATACGCTTACTAGTTCTGCTGCATTTGTTACTTTTTCTGCCATTCCTAGCACTTATACGGATTTAGTATTGAGTGTTAGCGCAAGAGGTGATGTTGCTTCAAGCATTGCACTATTAAATCTTACTATAAATGGACAAACTGGAACTCCGTATTCTTATACATATTTATTAGGTAATGGCAGTAATGCTTCTTCAAGTAGGGGTGCTAACCAACCTTATATATTTAGTGGATATGCAAGCGGAAGCACTGGAACTACAAATACTTTTGGTAACGCAGAAATTTATATTCCTTCATACACTCTAAGTCAAAATAAACCTACTTCTTATTTTGCAGTTCAAGAGAATAACACAACAACTGCAAGAATTCTGGTAGGAGCAGGGCTTTGGACAAATACTAGTGCTATAACTTCTTTAACAATTACACCAGATAGTAATAATTGGGTCACAAATTCATCTTTTTATCTCTACGGCATCAAAAACTCATAAGGAGCAATAAATGACACGACCAACAAGAATAGAAATCAACTGCGAAACAGGCGTTGAGTCAATCATTGAATTGACTGATGCTGAGATTGCTGAAATGGAAGCAGCAGCAGCACAGGCTGCAGCCGATGCCCTAGCAGCAGAAGAAGCGGCAGCGGCAAAGGCAGCAGCCAAAGCAAGCGCCGAAGGCAAACTTACAAAACTCGGTCTCACCGCCGATGAAGTTGCAGCTCTTCTAGGCTAAACATCCACCACCGATCAAGGAGTAACAATGGGCATTTCCACACGCCAAGTCACCGTGACAACATCGCCAACAGCACTTGTTGATGCAACGCAAGAAGCAGAGATGGTCTATCTTCACAGCTCAAGCGGCACTTGCTTCTTAGGCAATAGCGATGTGACAACATCAACCGGATACCGCATGGACAATGGTGACAAATTGACTGTTGAAAATAAGGCAAACGGAATCTGGGCAATTACAAGTTCAGGAACCGTGATCATGCAAGTGATGGCTATTGGCAAATGACGGCACAGGATTACGCTGCTCTTGCAGTTGCAATCATCACCATCATTGGTGCTTTTGCAACGGCGGTTCGCTGGCTTGTTAAGCATTACCTCAATGAACTCAAGCCCAATTCTGGCTCAAGTCTCAAAGACTCCGTTTCAAGATTGGAGCGACAGGTTGAAGAGATTTATCGCATCCTTCTTTCTCGCTCTAACTCTTAGCGGTTGCAGTTATCAAGGTTGGGTTCGCTACCCTTGCCAAGAGTTTGAAAATTGGGAAAAACCTGAATGCAACAAACCGCAATGCGACATCACAGGAACCTGCACCTCTGACCTACTTCCGGAGATATTTGATGAAACGCCGTGACCGATACACACCTGAAGAATTACACGCTCGACTTGTTGTCAGCATTGGAATCATCCTTGCAATCGTCTTTGCAGGATCAGTATTTGCGCTCCTTTGGGCATTAGTATTTGTCACCCAACCGATGAAGCAAGCACCCAATGATGCAGCCTTCATTGACCTAGTTGCAACATTGACGGTCTTTCTCACAGGAACTTTGGCAGGGATAGTCTCTGCAAATGGACTCAAATCAAAACCAAAACAAGGGGAGAACAATGTCAGCTCAACTCAATAAGTTTCTTGATGTGGCACGAGGCGAAGAAGGCTTCATTGAAGGCCCTGCTGAAAATCAAACCCACTATCAAAAGGCAAACCAACCGTGGTGCGGAGCCTTCGTTAATTGGGTGGCAAAACAAGCAAAAGTGACCTCAATTCCCAACTGCACATTTACCCCGTCAGGGGCAGAAGCCTTCCAAGCAAAGGGCAAGTGGCAAGATGCCGAAACTGCCACGCCCATGCCAGGTGATATCGCCTTCTTTGATTTCCCCTCAGATAATGTTGACCGAATCTCTCATGTGGGAATTGTGCTACAGGTGCGAGATGATGGAACTGTTGTGACAATTGAGGGCAACACGGCACCTGATAAAAAGGGCGATCAGCGCAATGGCGGTCAAGTTTGCCGTAAGGTTCGCGCCTATAAGAAGAAAAATCGGGGTAAGTTACAACCATCCTTGCCTGTGTTCATTGTTGGATTCGGCAAGCCTACTTTTAAGGAGTAATGATGTTTGACAAAGTAAAACTTGAAGCAATCGCAAAGACATATCTGCGAGCAGCAGCAGCAGCCGTTGTAGCTTTATATCTTGCAGACCCAAATCAACCTGTGAAGAATTACCTTGCAGCAGGATTGGCAGCAGTTGCCGGCCCTGTTTTGAAGGCACTTGATTCCAAGTCAACAGAATTTGGCAGAGGAAGCAAGTAAAAATGAATCGGGGGGAAATTTTAGATGAGGCAAAACGCCTCACACATACTGATCGTCAAAAAAACTATGGATCACCGTATGTAAATCACAAGCGCATTGCCGACCTGTGGAGAGTGTATCTTGAAACTGAGATAACACCTTCACAGGTCGCTTTGTGTTTATGTCTTGTGAAAATAGCTCGTTTGATTGAGACACCTGACCACGAAGACTCATTTGTAGATTTGGCAGCATATGCCTCAATAGCAGGGGAGATTGAATCACGATGGAAATGATCACGCTTGTTCCAACTCGTGGGCGACCACAAAATGCAGTTGAACTCTTAGCCTGTCACGATGACCTGTCATCTGCCTCACGATTGCTCTTCATTGTGGACTATGACGACCCAAAGGCAGATGATTATGTCTTTGAAGTAGGCGATGATTATGTAATCACCTGCAACAATGATTCACGAGGTATGGCAAAGCCACTCAATTATGTGGCACGCAAATACCAGGACAAATACAAATACTTCACCTTCATCGGCGATGACCACCGCCCACGCACCGCCGATTGGGATGCACTCTTAATTCAGGCGTTGCAACAGGCACCGTCACTTGCCTACGGCAACGACCTACTTCAAGGCAAGCGCCTTCCAACAATGGTCTCAATGACATCAGATATTGTTGGCGCACTTGATGGAATGGTGCCACCGAATATGAAGCATCTTTATCTTGACAACTTTTGGAAGCAATTGGGCGAGGATTTAGGGGCTTTGACCTATCTTGAAGATGTCATCATTGAGCATATGCATCCGCTTGCAGGAAAAGCTGAATGGGATGAAGGCTATCGTGAGGTCAACGCGCAGGAAGTTTATTCTGCCGATGCTCTTGCTTACAAAAACTATATTGAATCTGAAGCATACGAGGTCTTACTGAAGAAACTTCGCAAATGAAACAGGCAATCTCCTTTTCTTTGTATGGGTCAGACCTTCGGTACTCAGTCGGAGCAATCAAAAATGCCATCATTGCTCAACAGATTTTAGATGAGGAATATGACCTCATCTTCTTTGTGGGTCAATCGGTGCCTTCCTGGGTAATTTCAACCCTGCGCCTGTTTCCCAATGTTCGAGTTATTCAAACAGATGCACCTGAAGATCACACCGCCAAGTTATGGCGATTTCTCGCCTGTGAACTAGATTATGACTTTGTTGCCTTCCGCGATGCCGATGCTCGACTGTCTTTGCGCGAACTCAAAGCACACGAAGAGTTCCTTGAGTCAGGTCTTGATGCTCACATCATGAAGGATCACCCGATTGGTCACAATTACCCAATCAATGCAGGTATGTTCACAGTTCGCTCTGCCTTGTTCAAAGACATCCGAACCTTGATTGAGTCTGTTGATATCAAGGATTATTACACCCAAGACCAAGATTTCTTGAGAAACCTGATTTATCCACGGATTCAGTTCTCGTGTTTTGTTCATGACGAGTTCTATGAAACTGAAGTTGAGGGTAAATCCATCCGCAAGTCATATCTGCTTGAACCTGTCAACCAGGTAAGTCATATTGGTGCAGCTTTAGACGAGAATGATAGGTTTATCTTCACCGTTGATCAACAGAAATCTGTGACTTTATCGGGTGATGATAAATATTTGTATGAGTGGGGGCAATAATGAAAATTCTGATCACAGGCGATGCCGGCTTTGTTGGGCGTGCATTTCATCGCGCACTTGCAAAACAACGCCACGACATCACAGGCATTGACCTAGTAAATGGCAAGGAAGTCCGACATTTCTTCGCCACGGACACCACACAGTTTGACATCGTGATTCATCTCGCGGCGATTGTCGGTGGACGGATGACCATTGAGGGAAACCCTTTGTCAGTTGCCTCTGACCTTGCCATCGATGCAGATATGTTCCAATGGGCGCTGAGAACTCGCCCGAAGCATATTGTCTATTTCTCATCAAGTGCGGCTTACCCAATCTTCTTGCAAAGACTTGCTTATCAACAAAAATTGCGTGAAATTGACATCAATCTTGAACACATTCGCACACCTGATTTCACCTATGGTTGGGCGAAGTTATCGGGCGAAATGCTTGCTTCATATGCACGAGCCGAAGGTCTGAAGGTAACTGTGTTGCGCCCATTTAGTGGATACGGTTCAGATCAGGCACTTGATTACCCATTTCCATCTTTTATTGAACGCGCCAAGCGCAAGGCAGACCCATTTGAAGTGTGGGGCAGAGGTACCCAAGTGCGCGACTTTGTTCACATTGATGATGTCGTTGGAGCTACATTTGCAGCCGTGATGAATGATGTTAAAACAATGAATATCTGCACAGGTCGCCCAACCTCATTCATTGAATTGGCAGAAATGGTGATGTTGCAAGCAGGTTATCTTGCGCCTATCAAAAACAATCTTGATGCGCCAATAGGTGTTGAATACCGCGTAGGCGACCCGACTGGGATGCTTGAAGTATATGAACCAGAAATCTCCCTCGAAGAAGGCATTGCTCTGGCACTTGCCGAATAAGAAATCCCCCTCACCATCAGTCGGTCATGGTGAGGGGGATTTCTTTGTCTTTTTTAGGCTAAATCCACTCCATCATCGGTGCAGGTTGGATGTCTTTGACGACTTCATAGAACTTGCCTGATTCGTGCAATGACCCTGCACCCACAACATATCCATTGTGCTTGATGTCAACGCCTTCACGTAATTTTCCCTTGAACTTAGCATCGGCAGGGGCGGTGTAATACAGATGCAAGCCATCGCCTGTTGCAACTGTGAATGTATCTAAATTCAAACCTTCAGTTGTTCCGCCGTTTCGGTAGTCAATGTCAAAGACAACTAAGTTTGAAGGTGCGCAAGCGATGCCAATGTTGAGCATCGGTGCGCGAGTGAACCATTTTTCAATGGATTCAATGTCAGTTGTCGCTGACTTATACCCATGAGTTGCAATGGGGAAGAATGGTGTCTTTTGATAAGGAGCAACAGGCAAGATGTGCCAACCTCTTTCGGCAAAGGCAATGGCGGTTTTGGCTTTTGTCATTTGATATATCCCTTCAAAAAGTCAACGATTACTTCGGAAACTGATTTGCCTTCTGACTGTGCCTTCGCCTTCGCCTTCGCCCATACTTGGTCGCTGACTCTAACTGACCTGATTTTCTTTCCGACCATTACAACACCACACATTCGCTCATTGAACCCCAACACCAACCAAGAAACTCTGCATTGGGCGCATCAATGCCAACCCACCACAGATTCATTGCAACTTGCCAAATGACAATAATGCCAACTGCAAATGCAATTGCTCGTACTTTCTTTCCGCGCTTTGTGATCATTCGATTGTTCCATCCTCTCTCCATGCCTGTTCTGCACTCCATAATGGTTGATATTTGTCATTCGCTTTATCTTGAGCATCTTGCGCATCTTCCGCATAAATGCGTACTGTTTTTTCAGCAATTATGATTACTGAATACCAATTCTTTTTTGCCATTATGCACCTGCCTTTGCGCGACATTCTTCGCACCATTCTTGAGGAAATGATGCCCAACCCCATAAACGGTTTTTATTTGTATCTTGAACAATTCCGCCATGTGTTTCGCACATCAATAACCACTTGCCACCATCTTCAACACAAAGACCTTCATCTTCTGTGAGACAAAGTGTCACGATGACATCTCCGACTTTCTTGCTCTTAGTTGTTGCGTTCATTTCTAGCTCTTTTCTGTGGGAGCCGTTCCCCCTACAAGAAGAACAATACTCTCATCCATACGGATGTCAATACATGACACAAACAATCTTTCAGCGTGTCTTGTACCCCTGTGGATAACTTCTATGTCACCATTGGCGCATTCCAAAGGAGAGGGGATGAATGATGCTTTTGGTCGTTATTGGGGGCGCAATCGCCGTCACAGGGCTTGCGTGGGGGCTTTTAGCCCTTGAGGACAGGTTCACCGCACAGATTACACACTCAGAGGGTGGGTGGGGCTATTGATCAACCGCGACCCTCTCTTTTCGGTTCACAACTCCCTGAATGGGGATGTGGCAATCTATCTTGAAGAGCGCGATGCCAACCTTGATTTGGTCGAGGATGTCCTGGCAGCCGTTCCAATGGCACATTTGGAGTCTATTGAAAGCCTCTTGATCACAGATTTGAAGTCATCCGATGCAGCACGGATGATGGATAAGGCGAGGTCAGCCGTTCCTGATCTTGCTATCAAACTCGCAAGCGTGAGCGAAAGCGAGGCACTTACTTTGGCTGAACAACTTATCACCGCCGTGAAGTATGCACGCGCCATGCGCTCGCAACCTCAAGGTGTGAAATTGGAGTTGGTGAAGTAAGTGGCAAATCCCAATGGTCGCAAAGGCGCACTCTTTGAAACTTCAGTAATGAAGTGGCTTAGGGAACACGGGGTCAGCGCCGAGCGACTCAGTAAGGCAGGAAGTGCAGACGAAGGTGACATTGTTTGTGTCGTTGCAAACAAGACATACATCTTTGAGTTGAAAAACCGCAAGGCGATCACACTTCCTGCCTTTTGGGATGAAGCCATCACAGAAGCACACAACTATGCAATAGCTCGTGGTTTGAAACAAACACCACCTGCATATGTCATAATTAAACGCCGCAATGCCGGCATTGAAAAGTCATGGGTTGTTCAGGATTTAGAACAATGGCTTGGAACTAGGGAGTGAATTTTAGAGACTTCTTCCCCACATTACCTTTGTTGTTGCAGGCACAATGCCGTGACATCGAAAACCCCGACATTTTCTTTCCTGAAGGAAAAGTCGAAGAGGCAAACAGTCTCCCAATCGCTCGCAGTATTTGCGGCGGTTGTATTGAACGAAAGGAGTGCTTGGAATACGCACTTGCAGAAAACATCCCATTTGGGATTTGGGCAGGAACGACACCAAAGGAGCGTGGAGTTTATGTTCAAAGAAGGCGCAAAAAGTTCGGCATCAATAAAGCCGAGACGATTCGCAGACTTCATCTGCAAGGAAGAACACCAAAAGAAATCTCAATTGCTTTGAATGTTGACCTTTCGTACACAACGCAAGTTCTTCGCAAAGCAGGGGTGAAATCAAAAGGAGAACTCCAATCACAACTCAAAACAAAAGACTTATCAGGGGGATTGCAATAATGATCAGCGTAAGTGGTTTGACATCAATGGTTGTCAATGCCGCATTAGCTCCACAAATTGCAGTTCCTGCATCCATTGTTTATTCAGAGCGACCACCGCTTTCCCAGGTAAATCCGAAGGAAGTGGCTCGTGATTTGCTTACAACTAAGCAATACAAATGTTTTTCCGCGTTGATTGGCAAAGAATCAGCCTGGAAAGATGCACAAAATCCAACGAGTTCAGCTCAAGGCATCGGCCAACTGCTTGACTCTACCTATCGCAATCTTGGAATGGAACATTCTGAGTCTAAGGTGTCACAACTCGTGGCAACTCTCGCCTATATTCACAGGCGCCATGTGTCTCCATGCTCGGCATGGTCACACTTTCAAAAATTCAATTGGTACTAAAGAAGATTCGGGGGAATTACAAGTGACCATTGAAATTGAACACAAGCGTGTCATCTTAGATGATGACATCGCTTCTTGGCTCAAACAATACAAAGATGCGTTGAGTCGCATAAAGGAATGGCAAGAAGTTGCCGACATCGCACGCTCGCACCTTGAAAGTGCATTGGGCGATGCTGAAGTTGGTATGTACCAGGGCAACGAGGTTGTCCGATGGTCATTTGTTGAATCAAGGAGACTTGATGTCAAGAAGGCACGAGAAATCCTGCCTGATCAGGTGATTCAGCTTTTGGAGATATCAACAACTTCACGCCGATTCACAGTTGTCGAGAATGGTGAGCAATGAGCATCATCACGCCCATCTCACCACTTCTTGATGAACCACCTTTCACACCATATGAAGATGACGAAGAGGATGATGAATAAATGACATTCGTTGCTCCACATAAGCCTTCAAAGGTGTTGGCAAATGAACTTGCCGAAATCATTACAAAGGCAGGTCAATGGTCGCCACGCTCAAAGCAAATTGCCATCGGCCCATCTGAAATCGGGCATGAATGCTCACGCCGTCTTGCTTACAAACTTCTTGATTGGGAAAAGATCAATGAGGGTGGAAGCAGCAGTTGGAGCGCCCAGGTGGGAACGGCAATTCACGCTTACTTGGCAGAGGTCTTTGGCAAGATTGAAGGATATGAAGTTGAGCAACGAGTCACCATTCGTTCAGGTCTATCAGGTTCGATTGACTTATTTGATGTCAATCGTGGAATCGTGATGGATTGGAAAACCACCTCATCCAAGCAAATTGAAACGCGCAGAAAAGAAGGCGCGACCAAGCAACAATTGATTCAGACTCAGCTTTATGGTTACGGAAAAGCACAGCAAGGTGCAATCGTCAACCATGTCGCACTTGTATATTTACCGACATCAGGTTCTCTTGATGAGATGCACCTTGAAATGTACGAGTACGATGAGCAGGTTGCATTGGATGCACTTGCTCGAATTGACAGTTTATACACGCTTCTTTCAACAGTTGATGTTGAGAGCAATCCGCAAATGTGGGATTTAATACCTGCCGAACCAACACGGCTTTGCAGTTATTGCCCTTATTTTTTACCGTATAGCAAAGATTTATCTCGCGCCTGTCATGGAGATACCCAATGATGTGCGAATACAACTCTTGCAAGTGCGGTCTGATACCGACAAAGGCACTCTCAGATGGTGTCAAAGAATGGGTTGAAAACAATCCACCGACAGAGTTAGAAAACAACAACAAAGAAGAGGGGGAACAGTAATGTTCACAGCACCAACGCAAGGCGGCGGTGATTCAGTCAAGGTCGCAGACTTGGCAGGAAAGCTGCTTATCATCACACCTGTTGAACACAAAAGAGAGATTCAAACAGTTCACGGTGTCACCGATGCAGTCGAAGTCAATCTTGTTGACCTTGATGGCGATGAGACACACAATGGCATCTTGTTCTTCAACATCGCATTGAAGAATGCACTCAAGGACAAAATCGGTCAGAAGGTTCTTGCTCGTATCGGACAGGGAACTGCAAAACCAGGTAAATCAGCACCGTGGGTTCTCATTGATGCAACAGGCAATCCTGATGATCTAGCAAAGGCAAATGCCTTCATCGGCGGTGGCAAGGCGCAAGCATCCGCCCCTGCCGCACCGCAAGCACCGATTGACACCAACAACTTGCCACCTGAAGTTCAGGCATTGTTGAATCAGTTAGGCGCAAAGCAGGTATAACTTTCCTGTGGCTTTAATCCTTTCCTTTCGCCACGGGGAACGAGGTATGGGATTTGCGTTTTTGGGGAATTGCGCAGGTGGGTTCGACTCCCACCACCTCACAAGATAAAAACTTTTGAACGGGGGAAGCAATGCCATTTTATGAATTCAAATGCGACTGTGGACACATTGCAGAAGTGTTTTTTGAGATGAATGATGAGAAAAGAATCATTTGTGAAGGTTGCAAGAAGAAGCTGATGCAACGCAAATATTCATTGGGTGGCACCATCTTCAAAGGTGATGGATGGGGTGGCAAGTGAATGAGCTACTACCAATCGCCCTGCGGTTCCTGAAAGAAGGAATCTCTGTCGTTCCTGTCGCCAATGACGGCTCCAAGCGACCTGCCTTTGCCTGGCAACGCTTTCAAGAGGAATTGCCTAATACTGATGAATTGCTCATGTGGTTCAAGAATGGTGTTGATGGCATCGGCGTTGTCACCGGCAAGGTCTCCGGCAATCTTGAGATGCTCGAACTTGAAGGTCGCGCCGTAGCTCAAAAGATACATCTTGAGATTGCAGAGATTGCCAACAACTCAGGGTTGAAAGAGTTATGGGAGCAGTTGAACTCAGGATATGTGGAGATGACACCTTCAGGTGGGCTTCATTGGCTTTACAAGATTTCAGATGGCGAAGTTCCTGGCAATACAAAGTTGGCTCGCAAACCAGGTGAAGGTGGCAACGATGTTCTTGCCGAAACTCGTGGTCAAGGTGGGTTCACCATCACCGCACCTTCAGGTGGCACCACCCATCCTTCAGGTGGTAATTGGACTTTGATTGGTGGGAGCATTGAAACGATTCCAACAATTACGATGCAGCAAAGAAACGCCCTGCACAACCTCTTTGCGATGTTTGATCAGATGCCTAAAGTGGAATCCATTCAGGCAGATGTGGTCAAGCGCGATGACTCGTCATTGTCGGCAGGTGATGACTACAACGCCAAAGTCACTTGGGAATCTATCCTTGAACCTCTTGGGTGGACTAAGGTGTATTCAAAGGCAGATGCCACCGCATGGCGCAGACCAGGCAAGAATGAAGGCGTATCTGCCACCACAAACTTCAACGGCAATGACAAACTCTTTGTATTTTCAACAAGCACCATCTTCAACGCTGAATCCTCATACTCAAAGTTTGCCGCTTACGCACAGATTGAACACAATGGAGATTTCAAACAGGCTGCCAAAGCCTTGCGTGAGAAGGGATATGGTGCTTCTCAAGAGCTGAAAACCGATTGGGCAGGATTAGATGTTCACGCCCCATCATTGGTGCAGTTACATGATGAGAATGAGGAAGTTGCCACAAGTTCTTGGATTCCACGCGAGATTTGGAATGAGAACTTTGAGGAAGAACCGCCACCCTCAATGCTTCGCCGTGAGGATGGCAACTGCATCCTGTATGCAGGAAAGGTCAACGCGCTCTTTGGTGAGTCTGAGTCAGGCAAGACTTGGGTGGCACTTGAAGCGGTGCGGCAGGAGTTAGCAAAGGGCAACTGTGTTTTCTACATTGACTTTGAAGATTCTGCACGAGGCATTCTCAATCGCCTGAAAACCCTCAAGTGCGACATGGAGAAGCTGAAGTCATTCAAGTATGCCAATCCTGATGAACCTCTCGGTGATGGCATCGGTGAGATTATGAAAACTGAGATTGGTAAGTTTATGCCAACGCTGATTGTTGTCGATGGTGTCAACGCTGCGATGAATTTGCTTGGGCTTGACTTGGAAAAGAACAAGGATGCAACCACCTTCACACAGAAGGTTTTGAAGCCGCTGAAGATATTTGGATCAGGCATTCTGACCATTGACCATGTGACTAAATCTAAGGACAACCGGGGCAACTATGCCATCGGCGCTCAAGCAAAGCGTGCCGATATTGATGGGGTGGCAATTGCCTGTGATGTGTCAATGCCATTTGGCAGAGGCATTGACGGTGCGTTGGATTTGAAGGTCACTAAAGATCGCCCTGGCTATGTCAGAGCCTTATGCCCTGATGCAAAGACACTCGGCGTTGCCAATATCCGAAACGGCAAGGATGGGTCAATCTCAGTCTCAATCTCAGGTGGCACCGTTGCCATCGCTTCTGCCGACTCTCGACTTGAGTTGGTCTCACAGTTTATGGAAGCACATGGCTATGAGATGGGCTTGAATGAGATCAGAGAAAAGATTCGCAAAGAGGGTCATAAGATTGGCAACACCGAGATTTCAACAGCTCTGACATCGCTTGTGATGAGTGGCAATTTGTTGATGAAAGAGGAAGGACAGAAGAAATTGTTCAAGCACAAGAAAACTTTTGTGGTCAATGATGTCCGAACTCTTGAGACTTTGCCTGTGGATAACTCTTGAGAATGCAACCGCGCCGAACCGCGCCGAACTGTTCCGCTATTTTCTCGGCATACTGCCGACAACCGCGCCGACACGCCCCCTCTTTAGAGGGGCGTGGGGCGCGGTTCGGTGGCACGCTCACGGATTGGTTATCTTAATGAATTCCAACTTCAATCCAATAAACTGCCGAGCCTGTGGAAAACTTATTTGGCACGGTTTATCGTCGGCAGGATTTGAGACAAAACTTGATACGGCTCGACTCAACATTGCCGAAGAGATCGTGAAGATTTTGCAGGGTGCAAGAACCTATGAATGCCACAAGACTGTCGTTTCATTTGAGGCAGTCAGGAGAACTTCAAGTCGGATTGCAATGGGAACCAATCCCAACGCCATCACCCTTGCCACCCATCTATGTTCGACCATGCACCTGTTTGAAACACCTGACATGGCACCTGACTATTGGGGCAAGCCAAAGAGAATCGAAGAGACCGAAGGAGTTCCTTTCTGATGAACTGCACCATCTGCCAACGAGCAACCAAAAAACAGGGCGCTTGCCTTGTATGTGAACTGAAAGTCAAGGCGTGCCTGATTGAACTTCCTGCCCTGCAACATGAATCAAGTGAGCATCTTGCCCCTGCAAGGACAGGATCAGGCGCGGTGAGTGCAGAGCGTTCAATCGGCATCAATGTCAATGCATTGGACTTCTCAATGGCAACTGACCTGCTCAACATCTTGCATGGATGGGAAGTGCCAATTCGGATTGGGCGTGGGCTGACACCACCTGCCTACCTGGACAAAGAGCCAACGATTGAAGCAGAAGTAGGTGCCACCTGTGCGTTCCATCTAGCGCATTTGGAATACAGTTTGTTTCAGCCGTGGGCAGTAGAATTCGTCTCAGATGTCTATGGTCTCCATGCCAAAGGCAGAGCAGCAGCAAAGAAGTTCTCTGAACAAGCCCGGCGCATTCCCTGTCCGACAGATGATTGCAAAAGATTTGTTGTCATAGATGTTGAGAACTTATCTGATGATGTCTCTTGTTTTGGATGTAAGCAATCGTGGACAGTAGCTCGATTGGTGAAGTTGGCGATGAGCAATCCGAACCGAAAGTTCTTTCTTGATGTTGAGGCAATCAGTTTATGGCTCAAGATAAGTCAGAGAGAGATTTATCGGATTGTCAAACGCCATGACATTGAAAAGCGTGGAAGCCTTTACAACTTCGGAGACATTTTGAAAGTGGTGCAGATATGAATGATTTGACAAAGTTGGCAATCAATTATGCTACGCTTTCGCTATCAGGTTTTGCTATCCCTGCAACAGCATATGGATTCACACAATGCTGAAGATAATCATAAACATCGGTGATGTTGCAACTGAGTTGATGACAGATCAGGCACTCTCATTTGATGCCATTGAATCTTTACTTAATCGTGCAGTTCAATCAACTGTTTCCTCATACCTTTCATTACCGGCTGAGGATCGTCTTGCTGCACTTGGATTGGATACTTCTGACGATGACGATGAGGAAGAGGACTGACACAACTTCAAAGTGTCGAAGATGCAAAATAGATTTACCTCTTGATTCATTTCATAAAGATAAGCGAACACCTAATGGTCACTATGACATATGCAAGAACTGTCGCAATAAACATCGCATGATTACAAACATCACAGATGAACAATATGATTCATTGCTTAAAGCACAAAACAACTCTTGTGCAATCTGTGGCATACATACATCAGAGGCAGAGCGCGGTTTAGTTGTTGACCACAATCATGAGACTCACAAGATTCGTGGACTCTTATGCACACGATGCAATGTGGGGCTTGGGTACTATGGGGATGACACAACAAAGCTATCAATGGCAATTGAGTATTTGATAAAGACCGATGGTATTGCCTAGACCTTGCAATGGTTGCGGTGTTGTTGTTCGCGCTTCTCGATGTGATGCGTGCAAACGATTATTAGAACGCAAGAGACCAAAGCGTGCAGATCGAGGATATGACAGTAAGTGGCATAAACTCTCACGGACTATGCGAGCGCAACAACCATTCTGCAGCCGATGTTATTCAACCAAAGACTTGACTCTTGATCATATAAAACCTTTGGCGCAAGGCGGTTTATCTATTCCAAGCAACTTACAAGTTCTTTGTAGAAAATGTAATAGCCAAAAAGGTTCAAAATAGCCAAGACCCCCGGTGGCATCAATGGGTACACGGTAAATTTGCAAATTGAGCGTGATAACGTAACCC